>FWPV01013451.1_pt1 | contig 12281 bp, 15 predicted proteins | sample 2228371 | NCBI WGS metagenome assembly FWPV01 (sample SAMEA103939776, study PRJEB20133) | metagenome | reverse complement strand
AGAGGGTTGCGGTCAGATGTGTGCTTGAGGCTCTTGATCAGGAGACCACACAGAATTATGTTGTTCACCGATTGAAAGTCGCGGGCTGTTCACGACCTTTGTTTACCGGTGGCGCAATGAAGACTATCTATCAGTTCTCAAAAGGAGTCCCCAGGATGATTAATGCGATCTGTGACAATGCACTGCTTGAAGGTTTCTTATTAAAAAAGGAAATTGTTGACGAAAAAATTATAACTGAAGTATGCCGCGACCTTGGTCTAACTTAAAGATTCATTGAATCGTTATACCAGTGCGATAATTTGACTAATTTTTACGCTGACCTGCATATTCATACAAGTTATTCTGATGGTGTATATACCCCTGAAGAAATTGTTGAGATTGCTTCAAATTCAAATCTTGGAGTTATTGCAATAACTGACCATGATTCAGTATCAGGGGTTAATGAGGCAATATTGTACGCAGGCAATAAAATTGAAGTGATTCCGGCAGTAGAGATGAGCGCAAACATTGGAAGCCATGATATTCACATCCTTGGATACTGTATCAACCACAACGATTGTGCTTTTAATGATTATCTGGAGGAGTTCAAACAGTATCGAATTGTCCGGACGAAAAAAATAATTCAAAATCTTGCCCGGGACGGCATTAAGATAGAATTTGAACATGTCCGGCAGATTGCTCAGAACAGCACCATGGGACGTCCTCACATTGCCGAAGCACTGCTTGAATGTGGCTATGTGCGCAATAGAAACGAGGCATTTCATCGTTACCTTGGATATCACTGCCCATATTATGAGCCAAAAAAGGAGGTAAGCCCGAGAACAGTTATCCAGAAAATCAAGGAGTGCGGAGGTATTCCAGTTATTGCTCATCCCGGCATGATCGGTGGTGATTTTGGTATTATCTACCAATTGATCGGAGATGGTGTCCTGGGGATTGAAATCTGGCATCCTGAACATACAAAAAAACAGGAAGATGATTTTTATGAAATTGCGATGAAACATGGATTGCTAATGACCGGGGGTTCAGATTTTCACGGTTTTCCCCGTGGTTACTGTCAAATTGGTGATTATGGGTGCTATGATAGAAATGTAAAAGAACTCAAGGATTTTCTTAATAGCAAATATTTTTGAATAGTAAGGAGCGTATCGTGGAATTAGATGAAATAAAAGGCATTTTACCACATCGTGAGCCATTTTTATTTGTTGATAAAGTTCTTGAAATTAGTGATACAAAAATTAAAGCGTTGCGAACAGTAAGGGCCGATGAGTATTTTTTCAAAGGGCATTTTCCTGCTGAACCGATTATGCCTGGCGTGCTGATTGTTGAGGCAATTGCCCAGACTGGTGGGGTGATGTTATTGCGCAAAAATCCCGGAGCAATTCCACTCTTTATGGGCATTGACAGGGCAAGATTCCGGAGGATTGTTAGACCTGGTGACATACTCACAATTGAAGTTGAACTCCTGCAGGAACGTGGAACAATAGTGAAAATTTCTGGAACCGCGAAGGTGAATGAAGAGATTGTCTGTGAGGCGACAATTATGGCAGGAATAAAGAAATAATAAGCAGGAGGTAATGGTCAGGTAGTCTGAGAAGCAGTGGCAACCTATCTTATCGGTAAAAAATCTAAAGTTCACAAATCAGTTGAAATTGGCGATTACACAATTATTGAAGATGGTGTTGAAATTAGTGAGGGAACACATATTGGGAATTTTGTTTTGATAAAATGTGGAACAAAAATTGGCAGAAACAATCGGATATACTCTGGTGCCCAGATCGGCACCGAGCCACAGGATTACCATTTCAAGGGAGAATATTCTGAATGTATTATTGGTGATAACAACATTGTCAGGGAGTATGCAACAATTTCGCGGGCAACTGGAGAAGGCAAGAGCACAGTTATTGGTGATAACAACTTTATTATGACTTATGTTCATATTGCACACAATGTGAGAATTGGCAACAATACCGTAATTGCCAGTGGTGCACAGATTGCTGGATATGTGGAGATCGGAGATTTCGCTTATATTGGTGGATTGGCAGGTATCCACCAGTTCTGTCGTATTGGAAAGTATGCAATGCTCGGTGCAAAATCATATCTGAACAAGGATTTGCCACCTTTTTTCCTTGCGCGAGGTAACCGGGCAAGGGTATTCAGCGTGAATTTTCGGGGCTTAAAAAATAATAATTTTAGCAATCCTGATATTGAAAAAATCAAGGCAATATTCCATCTTATCTACCGAACAAAATATCCGCTGCAGAGGGTTTTAGAAATGATTACTGAAAACCATCAAAATCCCTTTGCGGGTGAGGTCATGAGTTTTATAAGCACATCAAAGCGCGGTATTATTCTTAGATAGTTTTTTCAAGTATTTCTCAAATCAGCAGAACCAGAACACTATCTCAGTTTCTTTTTATGCCGCATTGCCTTTCTTCTTTTCTTATATTTGTGGCGTTTAATTTTTCTCAATTTTCTCTTTCTTCCGCAAGGCATAGCCAACCTCCTTTCAGTAGGATTATATACAAATTTTCTTGCCGGTCAACTGTCGGGGTTAATTTATCAAAATATTTGCATACTGTTCATCTATCACAATTTTGACCGAAAATGAGTTCGCGATTTAAATCGTTGATGGTAATACAATCTTTTATTGAATAAACGCCAACCTTTTCTCGCTGAAGATAATACAAAAATCCGCTTTCACCAATCTCGGAAGCAATATCCTGGATTAACTGGCGGATATAGACACCACCAGAACAGGAAATCTTCAAAGTTAGCAGGGGATATTTGATATTAATTAATTCGATGCTGTATATCCTCACGATTTTGGTTTTTTCAATATTGATTTTCTTGCGCGCAAGTTTATACATGGGCACACCATTGCATTTGGCAGCAGAAAATGGTGGAATTTTTTGGCTGACTTCACCAATGAACTTAGGGATGACATGTTCTATCTGCCTTCGGTCTATTTTTGAAGATAATGCAGTTGGTAAATATTGTATTTCTCCTGATACATCACCTGTTGTTGATTGTGCTCCAAGTCTTACACCAGCAGTATAAACCTTTTCCCATGAGCGTATTTCTTCGAACTTCCGTGTTGCCTCACCAATCAGTAAAAGCACCACGCCACAGGCAAATGGATCAAGTGTGCCACCGTGTCCAATTTTTCCCTCAAAGGCTACTCTTTTCTTGAAAATGCGAACCAGGTCAAATGTTGCAAAACCTGGTGGCTTATAAACCGGGATTATCTTATCATGATTAAGCACATACTATTTTACACAAAAAAAGCCTGCAGGCAAGTATGCCCTTTTGGGGTATGGTGCATTTGAATCCAGCGCCATTGTTTTCTATTGAGCAATATGTGCAGTTTATTACATCCTGCAGTTGACATTTGTTGAGAATTGTTTATAATCAAACGAAAAAGAAGGTGTTATGAGAACATATGTCCTCATTGGTTTTTTTGTAGCATTGGTGATTGTCGCAATTCTGATTTATCGGGCGGGCATATTGTATACCCGTGGCAGTCGGGGAAAAGAGGTCGTTACTACTCCAGTTGAAAGGGCAAGTGCCCTGCAATGTTCGGCACAGATAAAGAAGTTGCGCATGTCCATACAATATTATTATGCTGAGAATGGCAAATATCCTGTGGAACTTACTGATTTGAAAGATATTTCTTCTTCAGAACTGAGCTGCCCAGTGACCAATGATGTCTATATATACGACCCTGAGCGCGGCACGGTTTCATGTCCTCAGCACCGATAGCGAACCTTTTTTTTATTGACAAAAAAAAATTTTTAAATATAATAGACTGCTTCAGAAATTGAAGGAGGTATAATGGGCAAATGGCAGTGCACTATTTGCGGTTATATTTATGACCCCGAATATGGGGATCCTGATAACGGAATTGAACCAGGAACCCTTTTTGAACAACTTCCAGATGATTGGGTATGTCCTGAATGCGGTGCAGAAAAGGAACAATTTGAACCGTATACTGAGGAGGAATATTAAGGTTTACAAAATTAACTGATTACATTTTTTTAGTTGACAATTTATTTTTTACTGCAAAACTAAAATTCATTGAGCACCATAAGTTTACGGTTAAACCATGAAAGTGGATTTCTGCGTCAAAATCTAATGAATGGTGACGAAGATTCTTGTCTGGTTAGAAGGTTTAAAAATGGTGATGAAAAGGCTTTTAATGTGCTGTTTGAGAAATACAAGCAGTCAATTTATTCAATCTGTTACCGCTATGTTAGAAATGAACCGGATGCCCGAGAACTCACTCAGGATGTTTTGCTCAAGGTCTACAGGAATCTTAAGAAATTTGATGAAAGGAGCAAGTTTTTTACCTGGGTTTATCGTATTACTGTTAATACCTGCATTTCATTTAAAAGGAAATTACAGCCTGATGTTGAATACAGCAACTCAGTACCAATTCAAAAAGAGAGGAATATGGCTTTGAAAAAGGCGATAGACGATGCCATTGCTCAGCTGCCCGCCAGGCAACGAATGAGTTTTGTCCTAAGACAATTTGAGGGATATACATTTGAGGAAGTCGCAGAAATAATGGGCATATCTGCGGGTGCGGCAAAGGCAAATCATTTTCAGGCGATCCGAAAACTCAGGGTATTGCTAAAGGACTGGATATGATATTTGTTGATACTAAAATCGTGATTGCGGGAATAATCATAGTTATTTGTTTAGAATTTTAGAGGGTTATGAAAACCTGTCACTTCAGAGAAAAAATTATTGATTATCTGGAAGGCTGTCTGAGTGAGAAAGACAGGGTACTTTTTGAAGAACATATCAAGACCTGTTCAGTATGCCAGAGGGATTTGCTTGAGTTGAAGAATCTTTACCAGGTATTGAATAGTGCAGACGCTGTGGTCACTCCTGAAAGTGTTTTCTTTGATTCTCTGAGAGAAAGAATCCATAAGCAAGAAATAGCTCTGAAAAGACCGAAGTGGAAATATCTCGGTATTCTTGCGCCAATTTTTGGTATGTTGATTCTTGTTTTATTTTTGCAATTTGATAAGAGAAATAGGTCGTTTGAAATAACAATCAGCACACTCAGTATCATGCAGGATCGCGATTTCAATGCCCTGCTGCTGGAAAGGTTAATTGATAGTGAATTGGCAGGTAAATTTGGTGTGCTTGAAGAATATTTCTACAAGGACATTGGGCAGGGATTGGAAGATTTGGGTATCAATGAAATTGAGGACCTGCTCAGGATTGTGAATGAGCGATATGGTGAAAAATATTTGTAAGTATTCTTGCAGTAATAAGGGGGTGCAATGAAAAAATTGGTAATTTTAGTTTTGCCATTGGTGGCGTTGTTTGCACAGGGGCATCATGAGGAGAAGGACCCCAGAGAAGTTATTGAGAAGGTGAGAATTTACAAACTGACCGAGGCACTTGATTTGACCGAAGAACAAACCATGAAACTATTTCCCCGTCTAAGAGACTTTAGAAAGAGGGAACGGGAATTTCAAAGACAGAGAGTGGCAACAATAGATAAATTAAGGGATTTGATAAAAACGAACGCTGAGGAGAAGGAAATTGTGAAGGTTCTTGATAAGTTGCACGAAATGCAGAAAAATAGATTAGCATTACAGATTAAGGAGATGGAAAATATAAAGGAATTGCTAACGCCAGTTCAACAGGCAAAATTTTTAATTTTTGAGGAAGACTTTGAAAGAGAAATCAGGGAATTGATAAGAGAAGTAAGGTGTAAGCGACTGCCGCCACTTGAAAAATAGTAGATTGTTGAATCAGACTCAGAAGAGTGACCTGAAAAGAATCTGCAAATCAGTTATGAGTGAGCGATTTTTTAGATAGTAGAGATTGTAGTAGTCTTTTTCCTGGGCAGTAATTTGTTTTTTCCGGCCACGGGATTTAATCTGGACAAGTCCAGTAATACCTGGTTTGTATGATGGTTTGTCACCAGGCTTATCTGATTCAACAATTTCAGCACCAACAAGGCTCAGGGTGCCTTTTATAACTGAGAAAAACAAAGGGATTTTTCTTAGAAACCTGAATCCACCTTCAAATACATATATCTTTTCCAGAGAGCCGTTTTCTGTGATTATTTTCTTACTTTTTATTTTCCCACCAGCAATAAAGTTCAACAACAAGATTGGTGATAGAATGATAATCAAAATTAAGGATATCATGATATCAGATATTCTTTTGACCATGAAATCAACTGGATCATATGTGCTGACAAACTCCAGCAGTGGCAAATTATCAATTTCGTCAACCGACGCCTTGGCAATAATATATTCCAGCTGGTGCGGAACAATACGGAAATTTACACCGGTACCACTGGCATAGGAGATTGTTTCCAGGATTTGTTTGTTGCTCATGCGGTCGCTTGAGAATATCACATCATCAATCTTTTGAACTCTTATTACCTCTTTTATTTTTTCAATCGTTGAGAGTACTTCTGTACCATCAATTTCCTTGCCAACATTTTTCTCATCAAAATCAACAAAACCACATATCTCATAGGGTATGTCAGGCCTGGTTCTCAGTTTTTTCAGAATTCTTAAACCTTCTTTACCGGTACCAACAATGATTGTTCTGTGCAGTCTGGAAAGTGGATTTTTGATTGAATGTGGACCAAACCAGCGATAGATAATACGCCAGAGCCCAAGAATGATAACCATCAGCACAAATGCAATCAAGACCACCACCCTGGAATAGGCAAATTGTTTGAAAAAATAGGTGAAGGTTGAATTAATCAGTAGTCCGACAATCGCCCCACCAATAATTGGCTTCAGATGGTATCTACCTTTTGGCTGGTAAGCACCAGAAAGATACATACTGATAAACCAGACTAATACATACACTGGAAAGATTGTTCTAAATTTTGATAACTGATAATGAGGAAGCCATATTTTGATGGCAACAAAGATACTCAATAAAATTAGTGCTAAATCAAATAATGGTGCTGCAGTACTTTTTAGAAATGATACAGTGTATGCGACATAAGCACGCAGGTAAATTCCCAGCGTCAGGATGATTTTGACGAAAACCGAGTAATGGTCTTTAAAGTGTTTGTTAATGAAGATGAGCATTGAGGAATAGAAATTTGTGATATATGAAAATTCGCCTTTTTTTGTGCTTTCGCCTTTGTAATGAATTGCCTTTGTCTTTGGTGTGTAGTAAATCTTACCACCAGCTTTAATAATTCTGTAGCATAAGTCAATATCTTCACCATACATAAAATAGTCTTCATCAAAATAGCCAACTCTATCAATGATTTGTTTTCTAATCATCATTAATGAGCCAGATAGAACATCCACTTCGGATTCGATATCGGGTGAAATGTAAGTAAGATTATATTTCCCAAAAATTCTACTCTTGGGAAAAATTCTGCTCAGACCAATGATTTTTGTGAATGCGACCCAGGGTGTGGGAATACTTCTTCGGCTCGCAACCTGAAATGAACCATCCGGGTTAATCAATTTGCACCCCACGGCACTAACATCAGGATGTTCATCAAGAAAATTCTTCAGCATCAAAAGTGTGTCTTCCTGAATCAGGGTGTCAGGATTGAGGATCAAAACATATTTACCCTGTGCAATTTTGAGAGCCAGATTGTTAGCCCTGGCAAATCCGAGGTTTTTACTATTTTCAATGAGTCTTACCTGGGGAAATTTCTTTTTGACCATTGCCTGGCTTCCATCCACAGATGCGTTATCTACTACAATGATTTCAATGTTCAGCGCGTGCTTTGCCTTTTCAACAGCCATCAAGCACTGTTCAAGAAAATGTTTCACATTGTAGTTGACAATGATTATTGAAATTTCTGGAACCATTCTACCCTTCTGATACGGAAAGCGTATACATACACTACCAGTTCGTGAGAATTGTTGTGACCAGTCTTTCCGCTGCTTTTTTGGCAGCTTCTCTTAATGCCGATTCCTCATCAGTAGTATAGATTGCCCAATCAGAAATATCTCCCTGCCAGTAGATTGTATTTTTTATCTGGTCAAGGCAGGTTACTGATAGTCTTATTGTGATTTTATACTGGAAAACATCCAGAGCACCAGTATATACATAGGGATCTTTGGAGAAACCAGTGACTTTTCCTTCAATGACAATATCTGCCTGGTATTCACCAACAATCTTCAGATTTGAATTGCTGCGGAACGCTTCAATTGTTGTCTGGGTGGCAATTTCGTCAAGACCTGATTTGTAGGTTTGATTTTCAAATATTTTTATATGAATTTTTTTTATGTATCCGGGTAACAGCGAACGTGTGGAATAGCCACAACAACCCGGCATGAGACAGCAATAAGTCGCAAGGAGTAGACAAAAGGTGGTAGATAGAATGTAGTTAGTAATGGGTTGCAGGGAGTGCGACGGGTTAGCGAAACGGGAGATATTCATTTCAATCTCTTTGACCTTCTATACAATTCATTTATTATTTCCCAAAAGAATTTTTTCCATTAATTCTGCGGAGCGATCCCAGGAGAAATTTTTCGACCACTCCCGGGCAGATTCTGAAAATTGAGACCATTTATTATCATTGAGAAGTAAGTCCTTGATCTTTTGAGAAAGTTGTGCAATGTTGCCGTAATCATATAAATAGCCAGTCTTGCCATCAATGACAGTTTCTCTTAAACCTGGTGAATTGGCGCAGACAACAGGAGTTCCGCATGCCTGCGCCTCTATTGCAGTTAGCCCCCAGCCTTCCTTGATTGAGGGTTGAACAACAACTCTTGCCTGATGATATATCCGGTATTTCTCCTGTTCCTCCACATAACCCTTGAAATCAACAGCAAGGTTCAGTTTGCGAGCGAGTTCTCTTAACTCCTTAAGGGCATCACCATCTCCAACAATAGTTAATTTTGCGGGTATTTCTTTATTTAACTCATGCGTCGCATACAGGATATGATCAATTGATTTATATTTTTTTACCCGACCAACATAGACTATCAGATTTTTCTGTCGTTTGACGCCAGAAATATCTGGTAATTTGGGTATACCGCTGTAGACCACAGAAATTTTCTTTTTTATGCCCATATTTCTTAGGTCCTCGGCAGTGCTCTCGGAAATGGCGATGAAGTGAGAATGAGGATAAAACAAAGGTATGATTGTCTCAGTAAAATAAACATAACTGGCAAAAAGAAAATTGGTTTCTTTGTAGATTGCCTTACGGAAAAGATGCATAATCATTATAAGATTTTTTTTGTTTGAAAAGAGTGGCGTATAAAATGGAATTTTGTTCTGGTCATCAATTATTACATCTACTTTTTTATGACGAAGAATTGCACGAAGCGCACAGGGAACAAGAAAATTGAAATTAATTCTTCTGCCGATACGAAAAATTTCAAATCCATCAACGACTTCATGCGTTTTCTGCCCCTTTCCTTTGCTGCACAGCATTATGACGGCATGACCTTTCTTAATCAGACGAGAAAAAATTTCATAAAGATATACTTCAGCACCACCAGCCCAGGCATTTTGCCAATCCTGCCAGTTAATAACCAGGATAACCATAATGAGTGGGTATATTTCTATTCGGTTGATTTGTGGATTTTTGCACGCCAGTAGTTCAGTAAATCTTCCACAGTTTTATTAAGATTTACTTTCGGCTTCCATCCTGTCAGTTGTGAGAATTTTTCGCCATTGCCAAGTAGAATCGGGATGTCTGTTTTGCGCAGGCGTGAAGGGTCAACCTTTATTTCAAAATTAACTTTTGTTAATTTTTTGAATATTTCTATGGCTTCAGAAAGTGAATGGCTTTTATTTGAAGAGATATTATAAATTTCTCCTGCTTTACATTTTTCCAGAGCCAGTTTGTAGGCAAGAGCAATATCCATTATGTTCATAAATTCTCTTTTGATTTCAATATTACCAACCTCAATGAGCGGTACTTTCTTGCCTTTCTCAATTTCAGCAACCTGACGGGCAATTGAGGGAAGGACAAATTCATCAGATTGCCCTGGCCCGGTATGATTGAATGGTCTGAGAATAATGACTTCAATGCCCGCACTGCAATATTCATTGCAGATAAGTTCAGCCGCATACTTACTTACTGCATAGGGATTTTTCAAGACAATCGGTGCATCTTCTTTTAGATTTTCGCCACCACCATAGACTTCACAGGTTGAGACAAAGAAAAATTTGATTTTCTTATTCAGGGATGCCGCGCACTCAAGAAGATTAACTGTTCCCATAATATTGGTATCATAGGTGAGTGGGCGGTCAGAAAACGATTTGGCAACTGAACTGATTGCTGCAAGATGAAAAATTATGTCCGGGTTGTGAGTTTTGAATACCTCGCGTACCATATCAATATTCATAATATCAAGAGAAACATATTTACCATGCTTTGGTTTAAGAAGCGGAAAGCAGGTCGGGATTATCATGTTGAGTGTTTCGGATAATACTTTCAGAAAGTGTGAGCCGACAAAACCTTCAGCACCAGTTATCAGAATGCGATTCATTGGATTTTTGCACGCCAGAAATCGAGTAAATCCTTGATTGTTTTTTCAAAAGGAATTTCAGGCTGCCAGCCAGTAGCCTGCCTGAATTTTTCATTTGAACCCACCAGCAATTCAACATCCGATGGTCTCATACGAGCAGGATCAACAACAATCTTGATATTGAGTTTTGCAAATTCAAGCAACTTGTTGAGCAGGTCTTTTATCTTGATCCCATTTCCTGAGGCAATATTGTATACTTCACCAGGTGTTCCTTTCTCCAGTGCGAGAAAATAGCCCCGAACAACATCGCGTACATCAAGGAAGTCACGGATTGCTTCAAGATTGCCAACATGGATTACAGGTTCTTTCTTCTTTCTTTCAATCTCAACAATCTGTCGTGCAAAATTGGAACTCACAAATACTTCACCCCGGCGCGGTCCAGTATGATTAAACGCACGGGTTCGGACAATCTTAATTCCGTAGCTTTTGAAATATTGATAGCCAAGCAGGTCCTGGGCAACTTTGCTTACACCGTAGGGACTTAACGGCCTCAGTGGATTTGTTTCTTTAATGGGGATTTCTTCAGGATATACAAATCCATATTCTTCGCTTGAACCTGCAATCTGTATTTTTGTTTCAATTTTTAACTCTCTAACTGCTTCAAAAAGGTTGGTTTCACCAATGATGTTGGTAATCAGGGTTTCAGATGGAGCACGCCATGAGAATGGAACATAACTCTGTGCTGCCAGGTGAAATATGTAATCGGGTTTTATTTCACTGAGCACATATCTGAGTGCCGATGCATCCCTGATATCACATTCATACAATTTTATTCTGTTAATGATATGTTCAATATTATCCAGGCGCGAACGCCATTTGATTGTGCCAAACACTTCAATATTATTCAATGAGAGAAGATAATCAGCAAGATGACTTCCGGCAAAGCCGGATATACCGGTAATTAGTGCTTTCATAATCCTCCTTTTGCATCCACTCGTGCTGGTAGATACACCATTGGGTCGACAGGTTGTCCCTGGAAGATAACCTCATAGTGGAGATGGGGTGATGTTGATCTACCTGTTGAACCGAGTGTGCCAATAATTTTGCCCGCGGTCACTGCATCACCAGGTTTGACATATATTGAATCAAGGTGACCGTACATGGTTCTATAATTTGTATTATGTTCAATAACGACCATATTGCCGTAGAGTGTATCTTTGCTTACTGAAACGACCTTGCCGTCTGCCGCGGCAATGACCGGAGAGTAAAGAGTTCCCGCGATATCTATACCTTTGTGTTCAGGACTAAATTTGCGGGAAATCTGCCCAATCGCTGGTGCAAGATAAGGGAGATTTGCAGCATTTTCCAGGGATGTCAATTCATTAAGATATTTGTGTTCGGTTTGTTCTGTTGAAGGTGCTACTTCTTCAGGTGTCTTATCAATCCCTAACATCATTCTAATCTTCTGGTTCTCACGCTCTGCCAGTTCAAGTTTTTTCTTGAGTGCCTCAAGTTTACTGAATTCCTTTTCCATTTCTGTGTTACGTCTCTTTACAATTGCAAGTTCAATCAGTCTGTATGAAACTGTGCCGTATTTGAAAAATCCCAGGATTGCTACAATCACAATAACCAAAGCCAGAAAACACAATACAAGAAAAAATGTTCGGGATAGAAAAAAATGTCTGGAGGTTGTTGAATCTGTTGAACTCAGTACGATTGAATAGCCTTTTTTCATTACTTATTCAAAACCCTGTTCAATACAGGCAACCATAAGGTCTATCGTTGCCATTGTATCATCGAGATCACACATCTCGTTGGGTGAGTGGACATATCGTGATGGTA
>FWPV01013450.1_pt1 | contig 12281 bp, 7 predicted proteins | sample 2228371 | NCBI WGS metagenome assembly FWPV01 (sample SAMEA103939776, study PRJEB20133) | metagenome | reverse complement strand
CCCCTCCCTCTCAGGGGGGGTGTAGGGGGAGGGTCGGAGCCGGTAGCCGGCGCGAAGCGCCGGGACTCGGGGCCATCCTGGCCACGGTAATCCTCGCGCACCGGGTAGAAGGCGTCAATCACGTAGCAGGCCGTCAGCGCCTTCGCCGAGTGGCGAGCGTTGGGCGGGATGACCACGACGGCCCCAGGGCCCACCCGCCGCGCCTCATCCCCAACGGCCAGCTCAAGCTCCCCCTCGATGATCGTCGCCACCTGCTCGTGGGGGTGTGAGTGGCAGGCTATCACGTCGCCTGCCCTGAAGTGCCAGTGGACGAAGCTCATGAACTGCGAGTGCACGACCTGGGCCTTGCACCCGAACAACTCGCGCAGTGGTGTGCCCTTGAGGTCGGTGACGAGCATTGGCGTCTCCTTAGCACAGCGGGCTGAGCCCACATTCTACATTCTGGGCAAGTGCTGGGCAAGGGCGTAGAATGCTCCCCATGCGGGGCTTGCGTTGTGGGAGCGGGGCCTCTATAATGGCTGGGCGGGAGCCGGGCGATGGGGAGCTTGCTGATGGCGGGAACGGCCATGCCAGAGGGAATGCCGGCGGCGCCACTGGGCGGCGAGCTGACCATCCGTGAGACGGTGCTCGCGGAGATCGCCTACGCGGAGGCGATGGGGGTGCCGGGCATCGTGCCGCCGCGGGAGGGCTTCGTGCAGGGGGTGCTGCGGCGCAAGAGACCCAAGGGGGTGCTGGTGGAGGCCTCGGGCGGCGAGGTCGCCTTCCACCTCACCCTGGGCGTGTGCGAGGGGGTGCGCATCCCCGAGGCGGCGTGCGAGGTGCGGCGCAGGGTCGCCGACGCGGTCGCCGCGAAGACAGGCCAGGCGGTGCGCGCCGTCAACGTGCTCGTGGACCACATGGTGTTCCAAAAGGGCCCGTGAGGGCGCCTGTTTCCGACACCGGGCGCCCGCTGAATCTAGGGGTGGCGCGATGGGCGATGAGACGGCGGCGCAGGGGGTGGTGCGGCAGGAGCTTGGGACGCTGGAGGTGGCGGACCAGGTTTTCCGTGACCTTGTGCGCAAGGTGGCGTGCGACGTGGCGGGCGTGGCTGGGGTTGGGCGCTCGGGCGGCCTGTTCCGCCGCGGCGGCGCGGCCGAGGCGGTGCAGGTCGAGCGCGCTCAGGGCGAGGTCGCCTTTGCCATCAGCATCTCCGTCCGATACGACGTGCGCATCCCCGAGCTGGTGGAGGAGCTGCGCCGCCGGGTGAAGAGCGCCGTCGAGGAGACCACCGGCTACAAGGTGCGTGCCGTCAGCGTCACGGTGGAGCACATCCTGCCCCCCGAGGCGCCGCGGGGCGATGCCGCGCCGCAGGCGGTGCCCGACCTCCCGCCAATGCCCGGACAGCAATAGGGGCCTCTGCGACAGGGATGATCGTCCTCGGGATAGAGACCTCGAGCAGGGTGGGGAGCGTGGCGCTGTGGCGCGAGGGCGCCGTGGTTGGCGAGCGGGAGCTGGCGCAGGGCCTGAACCACGGGGCGCTGCTCTTTGGCGAGCTGGCGGCTCTCCACCGCGAAGCGGGCGTGGACCCGGCAGCGCTGGACCTCGTGGCGGTGGGCCAGGGGCCGGGCTCCTACACTGGGCTGCGGATCGGGTTGACGGCTGCCCGCACCGCGGCCTACGCCCTGGGCAAGCCGCTCCTGGGTGTGCCAAGCCTGGATGTGGCGGCGGAGAACGCGCCCCACGGCGCCGACCGGGTGGCGGTGGTGGTTGACGCCAGCCGGGGCCAGGTCTACGCGGCGCTCTACGAGCGGCGAAGCGGCCGGCTGGGGCGGCAGACGCCGCCGCGCGTCGTGCGGCCGGAGGAACTCGAGCTCCCGGCGCCCTGCCTCGTGCTGGGCGATGCGCTGGGGCGCTACGGGGATGCCCTGGCGCGTCCCGGGGTGGTCTTTGCCGCGGAGGGGCTGTGGCGCCCGCGGGCTGGCGCTCTGGCGCGGCTCGCCGCCCAGCGCTTCCGCGCAGGGGAGCGGCAGGGCCTCCACGAGGTCGAGGCGCTCTACCTTCGCCGCCCTGAGGCCGAGGACGTGTGGGAGCGCAGGCACGGGATTGCCGCTCGCTGATTGCTGATTCGCGCGTCCAGTCTGTAGGCCGAATCACATCGCGAGGTTCACGCCCGTGGACGGACAGACCAGAAATGGCGCGAAGCGCCGCGGTGGGTGGGTGTGGCTGGGCGTGTGGCTGGGCGTGGGCCTGATAGCTCGCCTGGGGGCGGTGGCAATCCCTCATCTTGCCGCTCGCTTCCCCGGCGCCCCGCAGTTCTCCGGCAGGTCGCTTGCCGTCTGGGCGGACAAGCCGTTCTTCCCTGATTCCTTTGAGTACCTGGGGATTGCGAGGAGTCTGCGGGCGGGGCAGGGGTTCGCCCTGGACCGCGCCAGCCGCATCGCCAGGATGCCCGCCTACCCGGTGTTCCTCGCGGCGGTCCAGGCGCTGTTCGGGGAGCGAGTGGTGGCGGCGCGGGTGGCGGATGCGTTCTTGGGCACGCTGCTGATCGCGCTCGTGTGGCTGCTGACGCGCGAGCTGTACGGGCGCGCCGAGGCCGCGGTGGCCGCCGCTATTGCCGCGCTCTACCCGTTCTTTGTCGTGCAGGCGGTGCTGGTGCTCACCGAGACGCTGTTCGGGGTGTTCCTGGTCGCGGGCGCGCTGTTCCTGGCGAAGGCGTGGAAGGCGCCGCGGCTGAGGTGGGCCGGCCTTGCCGGCCTGCTGTTTGGCCTTGCCACGCTGACCCAGGGCTCGATGCTCCTTGCGGTGCCGCTGGTGGCGGCCGCATGGGTGGTGGCGAGACGCCTGGAGCGGCGGGTGCTCGTTGCGGCCGGGGCGATGCTCGGGGTGCTTGTGCTGGTGCTGGCGCCCTGGGTGGCGCGGAACTGGGCGGCCAGCGACGGCCACGTCGTGCTCACCACCCTGCGCGTCGGCCCCTCGCTCTACGAGGGGCTGAACCCCGATGCAGACGGCGGGCCGATGATGGGCGCTCTGAACTGGGACAGGCCGCCGCCTGGGGCGGACCCGAGGGTGATTCCGAAGGACTTGAGCGAGTATGAGAAGCACCGCTACTGGCGTGCGCGGGCGCTGGAGTATGCCTGGGGCAATCCAGGCCGAGTGCTGGTGCTGGCGGCGATCAAGCTGGGGCGCTTCTGGAACGTTGTGCCCAACCTCGAGCAGTTCCGCGGCCTTGCGCCCTGCATTGTGCTCGGCGTGCCCTACGCGGCCGTGATGGCGCTCGTGGGGCTGGGCCTGGCGCGCAGGCCGTGGCGCGGCGACGTGGCCTTGATCCTCCTGCTCCCCGTCGTGTATCATTGCATGGTGCACATGGTGTTCGTCGGCTCGGTGCGGTATCGGGAGGCGGTGATGCCGCTGCTGGTGGCGGTGGCGGCGCACGGGGCGGTGAGGCTGTGGGGGTGGGTGCGGCCAGGCCGGAGGACCCAGATGGACAGCGACTCGTGCGAATCGAGCCAATGAGGCCAACACTGCTCGATTCTCTCGATTCCCTCGATTCGTTCGATTCGCGGTTTCCACAGAGGCGCGGATGATCCGCAAGTACCAGCGATACCGGAGGGGACGGCGCTGGCTGGTTGGGCTGGCGCTGGCGGGGTGCGTGGCGTTCCACGCGGGCGTCATCGCGCGGTTCCTTCTCTCGCCGGCGCAGTTCCGGGCGCGCACGCGGCTGTTCCTCCAGCGGCAGTTCGGGGGCGAGGTGGAGGTTGGGAGGGCGGGCTACGAGTTCCCGGCGGGCTTCCGGCTCAATGCCCTGGCGGTCTCGAGGCCGGCGGAGCGGGGCGGGGGCGAGATGTTCCGGGCGAAGGCGCTGTCGGTGGACCTCGCTCTCCTGGCGCTCCTGCGCGGCAAGGTGGCGGTGGAGGAGCTGGTGCTGGAGGAGCCGGAGGTGCACCTAAGGAAGGAGGACGTGGCGGAGCTTGCGAAGGCGCGGCCTGCGGAGCCAGCGGCACCGGTGGGGCGCATCGTGATCAGGGGCGGGCGCGTGGTGCTGGGCAGGGACACGTTCTTCGAGGGGAGCCCCGAGCGTGAGTTGCGCGACGTGCGCATCGAGCTCGCGCGGGAGCATAGCCTGAGGGCCGGCTACAGCTTCGAGGGCGAGGCCAACTCGGCCCTCTGGGGCCGCTGCACGCTTGAGGGGACGGCGGACCTCGGGGGGCGGCGGCTGGACGGCAAGGTGCAGGCTCGCGGCATTGCGATTGACGCCCGCCTACGCGAGCTCCTCCCCAAGGAGTATGGGAAGTACGCCAGGGTGATTGACGCCTACGACCTCAAGGGCGAGGTGGACCTTTCGTTGGAGGCGAGCGTGGGCTGGGGTGAGGGCGGCGCATTGACGCTGCGGGCGGTGGCCGACCTGCGCGACTGCTCGGCCGCCTGGGAGCGCTTCCCCGTCCGCTGCACCGACATCCGCGGCAAGGTCGTCTACGACGGCACAAACATCTACTACCAGGACCTCACCGGCCGTGCCGGGCAGGCCACCGTGACGCTGTCTGGGCGGACGACGCGGGAGAAGGTGGAGGTGCACCTGACGGCGCGCGGCCGGCCCCTGGACGACGAGGTGCGCAAGGCGGCCTGGCCCGCCCTCAGGGCGCTCTGGGAGCGCTGCGGCATCGAGGGCGGGGTGGTGAACCTCGACTACCAGTCCACCTACTGGCGCGCCGACGGCCGCTACGAGGCCACCGTGCGCACCGAGGTGCGCGACGGCCGCGCCACCTACCAGCCGTTCCCGTACCCCCTCAGCGACATTGCAGGCTCCGTGCGCTGGGAGAACGGGGTCTCGCACATCGAGGGGCTGCGGGGCCGCCGCGGCCAGGCCCGCGTGGAGATACGCGGCCAGGTGACCGATGCCGGCGTGCCCACCCTGACCATCGAGGCATTCGACCTGCCCTTCGACGACACGCTCCACAAGGCCCTCACCGCCGAATGGAAGAAGACCTACGAGGAGCTGCGACCACAGGGCACGGCTGCCGTCCAGTGCTCCGTCACCAGCCCGAGCGGCAGCGCCGAGAACTTCCACTATCGCTTCCTCATACGCCCAGAGGGGGCATCGTTTCAGCACAAGGACTTCCCCCACAGGATCACCGACGTGCGCGGCGACATCCTTGTGGACGAGGCCGGCACGGTGTCGTTCCGCGACCTCCGCGGCCGACTCGGCGCCATCCCGCTTCAGTTCCTCGGCACCGTGCGGCCCGGCCCAAGAGGCCCAGTGCTGGATATTGCGGTGGTGGCCGAGAAGGTGGAGCTTAGCCCTGCGGTGAAGGCCTACCTGCCGCCCGAGGCGTGCGCCGTCTACGACGCCCTCGACCCGCGCGGCAAGGTGAGCTTCACCTGGCGGCTGACGACCGACCCCGCCACGGGCGCCCCGCGGCGCTCCAGCGAGGCCGTGTGCCTTCAGGACTGCTCGGTGCAGCACAAGCTCTTCCCCGTGCGGATCACGGGACTGATGGGCCGGGTGGCGGTGGACGAGGAGGGGCGGACGACCTTCACGGGGATGAAGGGCAGGCTCGGAAACGCGGTGGTGGAGGCCGTGGCCGGCGAGTGCGCGCCAGGCGGCCTCGGCGCCCTGTCCTTCACCATCAGGGCCTCCGCCCTCGACCTCAACGACGCCATCCGCAACGCCATCCCAGAGTCCTGGCGCAAGGTCTGGGACGACGTTCGCCCCTCCGGCGAGGCCGCGGTCGAATACCAGTACACGGGCAACCCCAAAGAGCCCGAGAAGCCCGAGCAGCGAGTGACGGTGGAGCCCTCGGACGGCGCGTTCTGCTATCGGCGGTTCCCGCTGCCGGTGAACGAGGTCACCCGCGGCAAGGTGGTGTTCCACCAGGACGGCAGCGCCACGATAAACAACCTCCAGGGCAAGGTGCGCGGCAAGGCCGTCACCCTTAGCGGCAAGGTGGCCGTGGGGCCTGAGGGCCCGGTGCTGCACCTGGATGCGGCGGCGGATGAGCTTGTGCTTGACGACGAGCTGCGCCGCGCCCTGCCCCCCGAGTGGCAGGAGATGTGGGACAGCCTTCGCCTCGGGGGCAAGATCGGCGCGACGGCCACCGGCTCGATCAAGATGGGCAAGGCCGACTGGGAGAGCTTCCGCCTGAACGCCACGCTCCGCGGCTGCGAGGCCACCTGGCGCGCCCTCCCGGTGCGCCTCACCGGGCTGCGGGGGCGGGCGGAGTACGCCGACGGGCAGGTCACGCTCATCGACGTTGTGGGCGAGTGCGCGGTCGCCGAGCAGGTGGAGCTCAACGGGCGCGTGCCGAGGAAGGGTGTGCCGGGCGGGCGACTCCAGATCAGCGCGCAGAACGTGCGGCTCGTGCCCGAGTTCTTCGCCGCGCTCCCCCCCGAGGTGAAGAAGGCGGCCGAGGCCCTCGAGCTGAGGGGCTCGGCCGACGCCAAGCTCACCGTCTCGCCCGCGGCCGGCGCGTCCGACGCCACGGACTGCTTCGGCGAGGTGCGGCTGCGCGAGTGCTCGTTCCGCCGCACCCACCAATTCCAGCAGGTGAGCGGGAACATCCGCGTGGACAAGGGGGTGATCTGCGACGATGGCCGGCACAGCCTCGAGGGCGGCCTGGACCTCCGCAAGATGGTCGTGGGCAAAGCGAAGCTCGTCCTCACCGAAATCCGGGGCGCCTACGCCTACACCCGCACTCCCGCGACGAAGGACAAGGCTGTGGCACAGCCGCCCCAGGCCGTGGAGTCCAGGCTGGTGCTCAGCGACGTGACCAGCAGCTTCTACGGCGGGCGGCTGGACGCGCGGGTGGAGCTCGACCTGGGCGGCACGGGGGCCTTCGCCGCGAGGATGAACCTGAGCGGCGCCGACTTCAAGGTCTTCTGCAAGGAGGCCCTCGGCTCCGACGCCCCGGTCACCGGCAGGCTCAACGTGCGGCTCGAGTTCCCGCCCGGCACCCTCAAGGGCGAGAAGGGCCTGGTGGGCGACGGCAACGCCTCGCTCGAGCGCGGCGACCTCGGCCAGTTGCCACTCGCTGCCGCCGTCCTCAACGCCTTCAGCCTCCGCTCCCCGCTCGACCGCTCGATCACCGACGCCACGGCCACCTTCGGCATCGCCAGCGACCACCTCGTCCTCAAGCAGCTCGAGCTCTCCGGCCAGGAGCGCGTGCTCGCTGGGCAGGGCACCGTGGGCTTCGATGGCAGCCTCAACCTCCAACTCACCACACCGCAGGCCGGCCGCAGCCTGCTCGACGTCGTGCGGTTCGTCCCCAACCTCATCCGCGAGTCCCTGGTGCAGGTGGACGCGCGCGGCACGCTCTCCCAGCCCGACTTCCGCGTCGTCGGCGTGCCGGCGATGGGACAGCTCGTGGAGGTGTTCACCGGCGCGGTCGGGCTCTGGCGCAAGCGCCACCCCGAGAAGCCGGGCGCCCCCGAGGCCCCGAAGGAGCCCTAGCCCACATTGGTGGCGCATGCCCGAAGGCTATGTGGCCAGTCCAACACGAAACGAGGCTTCGAGCGCCGAGCTCCCGAAGGGCGCGGCCCGCGGCTCCCTTCCCACGGCCGCCATCCTGGCCGCCGTCCTGGCGGCTGGCGCGCTCCTCCGCTTCTATGCCATTGGCCGCAAGAGCCTCTGGCTCGACGAGGCAGTCACCCTCACCTATGTTGCCGAGTGCCGGTACACCGAGATGCTTGCGGTGGTGATCGAGCGCGACGCGCACCCGCCGCTCTACTACGCCCTGATCCACCTGTGGATGCAGCGGTCCGCCGGCGCTGCGTGGGCGAGGGCGTTCTCGGCCGTTGCGGGCGTCGCCACCCTTGTGGCCTTCTGGCTCCTGGCCAGGGTGCTCCTGCCCAGGGGCGCCCATTGCCGGCAATGGGCGCCCGCACTCGCGGCCACCGCGCTGCTCGCTGCCTCGGCCTTCCACGTCTACTTCGCACAAGAGGCGCGCCACTACGCCCTCGCTGCGTTCTTCGTCACGCTCTCCTGGTACTTCTTCGTGGAGCTTCTGGCCGGCCGGCGCCTCGAGCACTGGCGCGGTTGGCTCGGCGTGGCGCTCGCCAACGCCGCGGCGCTCTACACCTTCTACTACACCGCGCTCGCCATCGCCGCGCAGCTCGTGGTCCTCCTGCTGCTGTGGAGGGACGTTGGGCGGAAGCTCGTGGCCAGTTGGCTCTGGTGGCAGTTGCTCCCCGCGGCGCTCTTCGCGCTCCAGGTGCCGGCGATCCTCGACCACCTCGCGCGGCTGCGCGTGCACGAGCCGCCCACGGGGCTGCGGCTGGCGAGCGACGAGGGGCTTCTCCTGACGGCCTCCCAGTTCACCTGCGGCTTCATCGGCAAACTCGGCGGCAGCTTCGGCGCGGTGGCGGCTGCCGCGGCAGCGGCTCTCGGCGTCCTGGCGTTGCTGGCCGGCGTGGCGGGAGCCCGGGAGCGGCGCTCGGCCGCCGCAGTGGCACTTGCCTGGCTCCTCGTGCCCGTCGCGCTCCTCGCCCTCCTGCCCCTTCGCGGGCACGTCTACGAGCCGAAGCACCTCATTGCTGCCTCTCCCGCGCTGGCCCTCCTCCCCGCCATCGGCATGGCCTCCGCGCGCCGCATCGTCCGCACCCTGTCTGCCGCGCTCGTGGCGCTGCTCCTGGCGGCCAACGCCCTTTCCCTCGCACTCTACTACGGCCGGCGGGTGGAAAAGGAGAACTGGCGCTCCGCCATCGCCGAGATGATGGAGGATGCCGCGCCCAACGACATCGTCGTCTTCAATCCCCCAAGCGTCCACTTCCCCTTCCACTACTACTACCGCCCGCACCGGCAGCGCCTCCCTGTCCTCAAGATCGAGGCGCCGGCCAAGGGGGAGCCGTTCCGTGCGGGGGAACTGAACCTCGGCAGGCGGGTGTGGGTGCTGGAGGGACGGAGCAACGTGGAGCGGCCGAACCCCCTGGTCCGCAGAGCCCTGGAGGGGGAGGACCCGGCCAAGCCCCTCTACCCAAAGCTGCTGGAGCGCAGCTACCAGGGACTCGTTGGCGAAGTCACCGTCTCCCTCTACGACACCTTTCGCCCGGCGAGCAAGGGGGAGAAGCCAGCCCCAGGACGCCGCCGGGCGCCGTAGGGGCGCCCCTTGTGGGCGCCCAAGAACGGGCGGGGACGAGCCCCGCCCCTACGGGCGCCTCGCACCGCCTGGGCCACCCCCACAGGTGGCCGCTTATCTGATTTCGCTGCTTTCCTCCACCTGGCAGCCAAGACGCACGCGGACCACGCGCATGCCGATGGTGTCGTTGACGTAGGCGTGGGTGTCGGACACGGCGACATAGGTGGGCCAGGCGAGCGGAATATCAGGCTTGGGGACTCTTGCGTCCGGGCCGCCGGAGTCCTGGTTGCCGTAGTGGCCGAAGGTGGTGATGGGGTTGTTGGCGCCATCAATGACCTCGATGCGAAACTGGCAGAGGTTGGGGAAGAAGACCCGGCCATAGGGGTCAACGTCAAAGCCCGTGCCCTCGCACATGCAGGCGGGGGTGCCAACGCTGTAGGTTTCGGAATAAGGGGAGTAGCCGAACCGCACCCATTCGGCGCCCTGGACCCCGCAGACCTTGTGTGGGTAGCGGCCGTCCTGGAAATAGTGGAACTCGACTGTGGGCTTGGCCCTCACCGCGTCGGGGAGGCCGGCCAGGTCGTTCTTGTCCCGGCCCGTCTCCTGCCAGATGAAGGCTCCGCCTTGGGGTGGGAACTTGACGATGCTGGCATACATGTAGGCGTACCAGTAGTGGCCTTCGCCGATGGAGCGGAAGTAGTCGGGAATCTTGCCGAGCTTGCCGTCGAAGAACTCGGGGAAGTCGCGGTCGAGTGGGCGGAGCGGGGCGGTGATGTAGATGTTGCCCTGGGCGTCCACTCGCGGGCAACTGCCCCGGCGCACGTTCCACACCACGCAGCGCTTGTGGTTGAGGCCCATGTCGTAGACGTCCAGGTGGTGGGGGCCTTGGACGGGCTTGATGACGTAGATTTCGTCGTCGCGGATGGCCATGTAGTTGAGCTGGAAGGTCATCATCCCGCCCCAGTCGGAGCGGTGGGTGCCGCGCCCCTCCCAGGGGAAGGGCTTGAGGTCGCGGGTCCAGCGCATCAGGCCGCTGCGCTCGCCCCAGCAGTGGGTGATGTAGTTGCCGGCGGAGTCGAGTCCGAGCTGCGCGCCTGATGAGCCCATGTAGGGGCCGCCGAAGCTCCTGGGGAACTGCACCACCCGCACTCGCTCGAGGGTCTTCTCGTTGAGTTGGTGCCACTGTTCGCCCTGGACCTTGATGTAGAGTTCGCCGCGTGCGCGGTCCACGAGGAGGTCGCGGGGGCCGTTGCCCCAGGGGGCCTTCGGCTCGTCTGGGAGCGGCACAGGCTCGAAGGCTGTGCCGGTGTCGCGGTAGCAGGCGATGCGGCGGCCGGTGCGGGCGTAGGGGAGGCCCGGCGCCCAGAGCAATGGCGGCTCAACGGTTGCGTCCAACGCGATACGATGCGTGCCCTCGTTCGGGCTGAGGCCGGTGCGTGGCAACGCCACCTGGTAGAGCGGCTTGTCGTCCTTGTAGCTGGCGAACTTGAGGAGATTGGCGTCCCTGATCCGGCACTTGCCGTCCGCGCTCGGCTTCTCCTCCGGCACGTAGCTGATGAGGTAGACCGCCCCCGTCCTGGGGTGGACCTGGACGATGTGGGGAAGGGTGACCTTCATCTGGCCGACGAGCGAGCGGTCGGCCTCGTTGATGACCGCGATGCGGTCGGCGGCGGGGTCGGCAACGTAAAGCAGCCCGCCGGCGACGGCCACGCCGCGGGGACGGGTGAAAAGCGTGCCTTCCTTACCGGGCTGGTCGCGCTTGCCGACGAAGACCTCGGCCTCGCGTGTGGCGAGCGAGATGCGGAAGACACAGGGGATGGGGGCAGACTTGATGCCCCACTGGTCTTGGGATGCCACGATCCCCGCGGCGTAGAGGTGCTTGCCATCGCCGCTGAGGGCGAGGGCCGGCATGCCCATCGGGCACGGCGAATCGGGGAACATCGGCGGGCCGAGGAACGTGTCGTAGGGAATCCCGCCGTCGGCGTCCACCGCACACAACCGGCCGCCGAAGACGATCCAGTAGAGCCGCCCGTTGGGGTCAACCACTGGCTGGCTGAACGACGACATGCTCCGCCCGCGCGCCGCGATGGTGTCGGGGTAGAAACTCAACGTGTGCCAGTTATGGCAGTGGGGCACGATGCGGCCATCGGCGTCCTGAAACGCGCCCGTGGCCTTCACCCGCTCGTGGGGCAGGTCGGCAGGGAAGGGGACGATCTGGCGGATGTGCCGCATCTGGCGGTCGAAGACCTTCACCTTCATCCCGCCCTGGTTGCCGTTGGCGGTGGGGTCGCGGTAGAAGGCGTACACTTCGCCCTTCGGGCCGATGGCCAGGTTTTCCACCTCGGGCGAGGCATCGGGGTCGTAGAGGAGGAAGGACTCGAACTGGGGCTTGAGGCCGAGGCGCACGCGCGCCTTGAACGGCCCGCCGGCGGCTGGCTTCCCCGCGTCGTCCGTGCCGTCCCATTCGAGCTCCTGGTGGAGGCCGGGCCGCAGCGGCTTGGGCGGCGGGTTCGGGCCGTCGAGGACCCCTGCGGCCAGGTGGCGGACGATGCGGCCCTGAGCATCCAGGATGGCCACCTCGATATCGGTGGCTGCCGAGACTGCGAAGGCGATTCGCGCCTTGTCGCCTGCCAGGGCCGCCGTTGGCCTAGCCGAGAACGATGTCTCGCCGGCAGGCGTCGGCGAGAGAGCCGCCAGAAGAACGAGCAGAGAAGCCATCGCCCTTGTCTTCACCGGGGGCTCCTTTCGAGGGAATCGAGGGAGTCGAGAGAATCGAATCATTCGATTATTTCGATTCTCTCGATTCTGCCCACCCAATGTCCCGCGCGCCCTTGCACGCTGGGTAGCCCGTGCAGCCCCAGAACTCTTTGCCAGTGTTCCTACCGCTTCTGGCGACGCGCCGCGTCATCGGCTTCCCGCACTGCGGACAGGCCGGCGCGGCTTCCTGCTTCGCCCGCGCCTGTGTTCGGATGCCGGTGAGCTTCTCTCGGAACCCGCCCTGTTGCTCGAACGTTTCGCCCTGCGTCTCCATCTGGTGGTTGAGCATGTTGATCACTCGCGCGATGAGAATCAGCAGGCAGTTCGCCATCGCTTCGGCACTGCCGGCCTCCAACCACTTTGCGAACTTCTTCGGATCTTCCCTGTTCTTTGTGGGTGCCCCCAAGCGCTTGTGGTGAGGCCCACGCTTGTGGATGCCACCGGCGCCGTCCTCCGCTCGGCTTCGGTGCCGCCCTC
>FWPV01013449.1_pt1 | contig 12282 bp, 9 predicted proteins | sample 2228371 | NCBI WGS metagenome assembly FWPV01 (sample SAMEA103939776, study PRJEB20133) | metagenome | reverse complement strand
CATGCGATGTCTATTGGGTTTACTATGCGGGGCTTGATCCGGCCGCGTTCATCCGCGCCCATAGCGGGCGCTTTCCGCTCGTTCACCTCAAGGATATGACGGGGACGGGCGCCGAGCGCACATTCACCGAAGTGGGCGAGGGCGTGATCCAATTCGATCCCATCTTCTCGGCCAGCGAAGCGCAGGGGGTCGAGTGGTACATCGTCGAACAAGACCGCTGTGCCCGTCCCAGCCTGCAGAGCGCCCAGATCAGCCTTCAGAATCTGAAGAAATGGGGGAAAATCTAGAGATGGTTCAATTCCCAAAGCTCTCTCACGAAAAGCGCGTGGCCCTCTTGGAGCCACCGCGCGGCCCCGTGAACATGGTGCTGGATACCGACACCTACAACGAGATTGACGACCAGTTTGCCCTCGTGTACGCGCTGCTCTCCTCCAACTTGACGGTTGAGGCCGTGTACGCCGCGCCCTTTTTCAACAACCGCTCCTCGGGCCCCGGCGACGGCATGGAAAAGAGTTACGAGGAGATCCTGCGCATCTTGGCGCGGCTGGGCGTGGCCCACGAGGGGTTTGTGTTTCGCGGGTCCACGCGCTACCTGCCTGCCTATGGCGAGCCGGTGCGCAGCGCCGCCGCCGAGGACCTGATCAAAAAGGCGCTCGCGCCACGCGACGGCCCGCTCTACGTGCTGGCCATCGGGGCTATCACGAACGTCGCTTCGGCCCTTTTGCTGGAACCTGAGATCATCCAACGCATCGTCGTGGTCTGGCTGGGCGGACAGCCCTACTATTGGCCCACGGCCAGCGAGTTCAACTTGAAACAAGATGTTCCCGCCGCCCAAGTAGTGTTCGATTCGGGGGTGCCGCTCGTGCACATCCCGTGCAAGAACGTGTCCGAGCATCTGCGCACCACGCTGCCCGAGATGCGCGAGTACGTCAAGGGGCGCGGCGCAATCGGCGATTATCTCTATGAGATTTTCGAGGCTTACCACGACGACCATTTCGCCTATTCCAAGGTGATCTGGGATATCAGCACGGTGGCCTATCTTAACAATCCGGACTGGGTGCCCACCGAGCTGCGTCCCTCGCCCGTGTTGCGCGATGATGTCACCTGGGCGCCCGAGGACCCGCGCCGACACGTCATCCGCCAGGCCTACGACATCAAGCGAGACCAAATCTTTGGCGATCTCTTCCGCAAGCTGATGAGGTTCTAACAAATAATCAAACGCCCGCGGCCTGGCTCGTCGTGCGCCGGTTTGCCTCGCGGCCCCGATGAATACGTGCTCGTGCCTTTTCACGTCCACTGCCCCGGCACGGGCACGGCTTCTTCATCGCCCGGCCAGGGCGGCATGGTAAGGATGATGAACTCCAGGGGCTCATCGCCCAGGGTGCGAAACTGAAAACGCGTGCCGGTGGGGATGCTCACGCTCCAGCCTGGCTCCACGTCCACGACCTCTTCGCGCTCTCCTTGCCGGCGCCACACCTGCCCCCGACCGCGCACGAAATACCAAACTTCCTCCACCGTGCGATGCACCACCGCCTTGGAGACGGCCCCAGGCGGCAGAAGGCAATGTACCATGCTGCCGCGCGTCGTCTGCACTAAAAGGCGTATCTCGGAACCGTCCGGGGCGATGACATCGTAGGACGCGGGAAGCTGCACGGTTTGGAAAGCGATACCTTCGGCGTTAAGCACTTTGCTCCTCTCGATCCCAGATTGCCATAGTATACACATTCTAGAAGCGCCCCGACCTCATCGCAACTCGCCTTGACTTGCTCTGGGACATGCCCCATACTGGAGGCCGCCAAGCCAAAACCCTGCCATCATCATAGGGTGGTTATCTCGCGTGGGAGCATAAAAAAATGGACAAAGTGAATGTATTGATCAGCGTCCCCCAGCCTTTGCGCGGCACGATCCTCACGCCCGAGGCGCTCGCCAAGTTGCGTGGCTTTGCCAACGTGACGATGAACGAGGATGGCCACAACTGGAGCGAGGCGGAGCTTGCCGCCAAGCTGCCGGGCATGGACGCCCTGATCACGAGCTGGGGCATCGTCAAGCTGACGAGCGAGGTGCTGAGCAAGGCCGACCGTCTGCGCATCGTGGCCCACGCGGCCGGCACGGTCAAAGGGTTCGTGACGGACGCTTTGTTCGCCAAGGGCATCGTGGTCACCCACTCGGCGGCGCGCATCGCCGATTCGGTGGCCGAGTTCTCGCTATTGGTGGCCATGATGGGCCTGCGCCGTCCCCACGATCTGGATCGCCAGATGAAGGCCGGCACGCCGTGGCCCGACCGCACCGCCTTTCCACAGCACGAGATCGCGGGGCAAAAGGTGGGGCTTTTGGGCATGGGGTACGTCGGGCGCAAGACGGCCAAGCTCTTTCTCGGGGTGGGGGCCGAAGTGTGGGTCTATGATCCCTATTTCTCCGCGCAGCAGGCCGCCGAGTTGGGGGTGCGTAAAGCCGAGCTTCACGATCTCTTGCGCCAGTGTAAGGTCATCTCGGTGCACCTGCCCGTTACACCCGAGACCCATCACATGCTCGGCGCCGCAGAGCTGGCCATGATTCAGGATGGCGCCATATTCGTCAACACGGCGCGCGCTTGGGTGATTGACTATGCCGCGCTCATCAAAGAGCTGGCGACGGGGCGCTTCTGGGCGGCCCTCGATGTCTACGAAAGCGAGCCCCTGCCCACGCAACATCCGCTGCGTGAGATGCCCAATGTTCTCCTTACGCCGCACACCGCCGGCCTGACGCGCGAATCCTACGCCGGCTTGATGTCGGGGATGATTGACGAGCTGGAGCGCTTTTTCCGTGGCGAGCCGCTCAAATATCAGGTTACTCAAGCGATGCTGGCGACGATGGCCTGAGGGAGGCTGCGATGACCAAAACAACGGATGCCCGTCCTGTGGCCGTTTCGCTCTATTTTCTGCCCGTCGAGACGCGCATGCCGCTCAAGTTCGGGCCGGAGACGCTGACTTACGTGACCTGTGCGCGTGTCAAGATGCGGATCGCCGACGCCCAGGGCGGGATGGCCGAGGGCTGGGGCGAGACGCCCCTCAGCGTGCAGTGGGTTTGGCCGAGCAACCTCTCGTATGAAGAGCGGCATACGACTCTGAAACGCTTTTGTGCGCTTTTGGCGGAGGCGTGGGCGCGCTTTGATATGTTGGGCCATCCGATCGAAGTGGGGCACGCCTTTCAGCAGCAGGTCTTGCCGGGCTTGCTGGCCCGCATCAATGCCGAGCGAGGGGCCGGCGCCCAGCCCATGCCCTGGCTGGCGGCTTTGGTGTGCTGCTCGGCCTTTGACATCGCTCTGCATGACGCTTACGGCGTCTTGCACCAGCGTCCCATCTATCAGACCTACGGCCCCCCGTTCATGAATCGGGATCTGGCCGCTTTCCTGGCGCCCGCCGCCGGCTCGGCGGTTGCTTTTGCGGGCAAATATCCGCGCGATTTCCTGGCCTTCCCACCTCCCCGGCAATTGGCGGCCTGGCATTTGGTGGGCGGCTTGGATCCGCTGGAAAGCGCCGATTTGGATGGCAGCGAGCCGAAGGACGGCTATCCCGTTCTGTTGCGCGACTGGATCGCGCGCGACGGCTTGACTTGCTTGAAGGTCAAGCTGAGGGGCAATGATGCGGATTGGGATTACAAAAGGTTGGTCAAGGTCGGCCGGATCGCCGTCGAAGAGGGCGTGCTGTGGCTGACCGCCGACTTTAACTGCACGGTGACGGACCCGGATTACGTGAACGCCATCCTCGATCGGCTGATGTGGGAACATCCGCGCATCTATGGGATGATCCTGTACGTCGAGCAGCCTTTCCCCTATGATTTGGAGGCGCATCGCATTGACGTCCATAGCGTTTCGGCGCGCAAGCCGCTTTTCATGGACGAGAGCGCCCACGATTGGCAACTCGTGAGGCTGGGCCGTGAACTGGGCTGGACGGGTGTCGCGCTCAAAACCTGCAAAACGCAGACGGGCGCCCTCCTGACGCTGTGTTGGGCCAAGGCGCACGGCATGACCCTAATGGTTCAGGACCTGACCAACCCAATGCTGGCGCAGATCCCGCACGTGCTTTTGGCCGCCCACGCCGGTACGATCATGGGCGTGGAGACCAACGCCATGCAATTCTATCCGGATGCCTCGCAACCTGAGGAGCGCGTGCATCCGGGGCTATACCGTCGGCGCGGAGGCAAGATTGACCTGACCACTATCGGCGGGCCCGGCTTTGGATATCGCATCGCCGAAATTCACCGAGAGCTCCCGTCGCCCGCGGTTGCATATGGCGACTGATTGAGGAGCGCGGTCTTGGCTCAAAGCGATGCCCGAGGGATTAGCATGGATTCGGTGATCGTCATCGGGGCGGGGCCGGCGGGGCTGATGGCCGCGGGCCGCGCGGCCGAGTTGGGCGCGCGGGTGATCCTGCTGGAAAAGACGGCGCAGCCCGGCAACAAGCTCGCTCTCACCGGCAATGGGCGCTGCAACCTCGCCCACGAAGGCGACCCGGCCGACTTGATCGCACACGTGTACCCCGACGGGTCCTTTTTGCGCAACGGCTTGGCGCGCTTTTCCGTGCCCGAGTTAAAGGCTTTTTTCCGCGCTTTGGGCGTGCGCACGGTGACCGAGTCGGACGGGCGTGTCTTTCCCGCCTCGTACGACGCGCGCGAGGTGACCTCGGCCCTTGTGCGTTACGGCCAGGCGCATGGCGTCGAGTTCCGCTATGCCTCGCCCGTGGCCGAGATATGCGCGGCCAAGGGGCAGGTGTCGGGTGTGCGCCTGAAGAACGGCGAACGGATGCCGGCCCGTCGGGTGATCCTGGCCACGGGAGGGCTTTCGTATCCGCGCACCGGCTCGACGGGGGACGGCTTGGACATGGCGCGAGCTTTGGGGCACACGGTCGTCCCGCCACGTCCCGGCCTGGTGCCTTTGGTTACGCGGGAATCGTTTGTGAGGCGCCTACAAGGGCTGGCCCTATATGATGTAGGGGTCTCCGTGTGGAGAAATACGCAGATGTTGGCGCACGCGCGGGGCGATGTCCTCTTTACGCATTTCGGTCTATCGGGCCCTTTGCCGCTTTCTCTCAGCCTGCGTCTGGTTGATGATCTAGGGAATCCGCCCTTGCGTTTTTGCCTTGATCTGCGCCCCACGCTCACCGAGGAGCAACTGGATGAGCAACTGCGTTCTGAGCTGGCAAGCCGCGGCCGGGCCAGCTATCAGACGCTGCTGAAAGATTGGTTGCCGCGCTCCTTGGTGGGCGTATTCGCGGAGCTAAGCGGCGTTCCTGAACGGCACCCCCTGAATCAGATGACCGCGACCCAACGAAGACGGATTGTGCATTTGATGAAATCCTTCGATTTGACTATTGTAGGCACGCGCCCCATACGCGAGGCCATGGTTACGGTCGGTGGCGTCAGCACCAAGGAGATCAATCCCCAGACGATGGCGTCGCGTTTGGTCGGCGGGCTTTATTTTGCGGGCGAGGTGATGGATTTGGCCGGAGACACGGGCGGATACAACCTACAGATCGCCTTTACCACGGGGCGCATCGCGGGTGAAAGCGCCGCCATTTGCGCGACATAGACCGCATCGGTTACTATAGACCAGGTCAGGAGGGGGAGAAAAAAGCCGGTGGGGCACATCAAGCCGCGTCTGACTTTCTATGACTGGGTCTATGGTTTGCTGCGCGCCTTGCTCGCGTTCATCCACCCGGCGGGCGCTGTGGCTATTGCCGCTATATTCGGTATCGGAGCTTTGCTGGTTACCCTCTATTTTTCTACCCAACGCGTGGTCCGGCTTCAGATCAACGACTGGTTGATCGAGCATCGCACGCATGAGCGATCGGCGGAGGGCGTCCTGCGCGAGTTGGGCATCGCTCTACACGACCGAGATATTTTGCATGCCCCGAGCGCCGATGAACTGGCTCGCGGCGTTCCCATTCGCCTGATCATCGCGCGGCAAGTTCTCTTGGTGCATGACGGCAGCATCACGCGCATTCACACCCACGCCCGTAACGTGGCCGAGGCCTTGGCCGATACGGACGTCGTGGTATTATCCCATGATCACCTCTTCCTTGAGGGGAAACGCTGTGCGCTTTCGACCGCTTTGCCCGACCTGTCACCACCGGCATCCAGGCAAGTCGTGCCGAGTCTGCTAGAAGGGATCCGGCATCCGATACGCATTGATGTGCGTCGCGCCGTGTTGCTGAACGTCCAGGATGGCGCGGTGTCCATTCCTTTTTATACGACCGCGCGCACCGTGGGAGAGGCGCTTTTCGAAGCGGGTTTGGTGATTTACGCCGGCGATCGCGTTTTCCCCGACCAAAGCACGCGCATATCGCCGGGGTTGGCGATCGCGATCGAGCGCTCCAAGCCGGTGACGCTGGAGGTGGCGGGGAGCAAGATGGCCTTGCGCACGCGAACCAAAACGGTGCGAGACCTGCTCCAGGCTGAGGGCGTCACGCTGGGGCCTAAGGACTATGTCTTGCCCGACCCGCGCACCCCCCTGAGCAGGGAGCTTTATGTTTCGGTCGTGCGGGTCTCGGATGAGTATCTGATTGAGGAGACCCCTATTGCTTACGAGATGCGCTGGGAGCCTGAACCGTCTTTGGAGATTGACCAGCGCCAGGTTAAACGTTGGGGTCGGGAGGGGGCCAAGCGCCAATTCGTCCGCGTGCGCTACGAGAATGGCCGCGAGGTCTATCGCACCGAAACGGAAGAGTGGATCGCGCGCGAGCCGCTCGATCGTATTTATAACTATGGCACCAAAATCGTTCTGCGCACGGTAGAGACGCCGTCGGGCGAGTTGGTTTATTGGCGCAAACTGCGCATGTTGGCAACATCCTACAACGCGGCCACGGCGGGCACGCCGCTTTCTTTGCCGTGGTACGGTAAAACGCGCCTCGGGCTGCGCGCCGGCAAGGGGATCGTGGCGGTGGATCCACAGGTCATTAACTTGGGGCAGAACGTCTACGTGCCCGATTACGGCGTGGCCCTGGCTGCCGATACGGGCGGCGCCATTCGTGGCCGCCGCATTGATCTCTGTTACGACGATGATAACCTGGTGCTGTGGTACCGTTGGGTGGATGTCTATGTGTTGACGCCCGTTCCCCCCGACGGCGAGATCGATTGGATCATTCCCAACTGGCCCCAGGAAAGAGGCTGACCCTCGCCGCAGAAAAGGTTGTGCGCCGTGCAACTGGTTTCAATCCTCAAACGCCATGGCATCCGGCCGTCCAAGGGTTTGGGCCAAAACTTTTTGGTAGATGAACAGGTACTCGAGCGCATTTTGGCCGCCGGCGACCTGTCGGCCGCGGATATTGTCCTGGAGATCGGTCCCGGCGTCGGCCTGCTCACGCGGCGCATGGCCGAGCGCGTCGCTTCGGTGGTGGCCGTCGAGCTGGATCGCAAGCTATTGCCGGTGCTGGCCGAGGTTCTGCGCGATTGCGCCAACGTGCGCATCGTACAAGGGGACATCCTGGCGCTCGATCCGGTCAAAACGTTGGAAGATGCGTTGGGCTCAAGTGGCGTATCGCCTCTCCGTTACAAGGTTGTGGCGAATCTCCCGTACTATATCACCTCCTCCGCCCTGCGCCATCTGCTGAGCGCCAGGGTGCGCCCGGAGCAAATGACCATCATGCTCCAGCGCGAAGTGGCGGAGCGCATCGTCGCTGCGCCCGGCAACATGAGCGTGCTGGCCATCAGCGTACAAGTTTACGGCTCACCGGAGATCGTTTTCCGCGTGCCGAGGGGGGCCTTTTACCCGCAGCCCAAGGTGGAATCGGCCGTTTTGCGCGTGCGCACATATCCGCAGCCTCGCGTTCCCGAAGAAGAGCTGGCACACTTTTTTCGCGTGGTGAATGCCGGCTTTGCCCAACGGCGCAAGCAGCTTCATAACAGCCTGGCTCACGCGCTGAATCTGCCGCAGGCGCGCGTCTTGGCCGCTCTGGCGGATGCCCGTATCGAGCCCGACCGGCGCGCGCAAACGTTAACCATCGCCGAATGGGCCGCCTTGGCGCGCTGCCTGGCGCGCTCTGACGTGCCGGATGCGCTTGAAAGCTCCTGCGCTAACTAGGGCGCGGGGAAGGCGACGATGATGGTGCGATGCGTGTTGCTCCACGGCGGCCAGCAGGTGATCAGCGTCAGGCGCTGGTCATCGGTGGGCTGAATCCATTGCAGATTATCGTTGAGGATCTCGGGCGGGGCATCCTTGATCGGCAAACGGTACATGAAAGCGACGCGGTAGCTATAGGGATTGTCCCCTACCCACACCAAGACCTCATCGCCCGGCCGCAGTTTATGCAGATCGCGGAAAACCTCTCCGCGAATATTATTGTGCCCCGAGATCACGGTGTTACCGACATGTCCCGGCAAGGCCGTGCCCTGGTGAAAGCCGGCAGCGTAATCGGCCGCAACCCATGTCCTCCTCAACACGCCTTTTTCATATTGTTCCTTGACCCTGACCAGCACAACCTTGGCGTCCAAGCCGATGGCCGGGGCCGTGATCCGCGTCGGTAGCCCGTCGGCGGGCCGGTGAATGGGCGTGAACGTCGGGCTGATCGTTGGAAGGGGCGTGAGGGTTGAGGTGGCCGACGGCGCGGCGGTCGCCAGGGCCTGCTGAGTCGGCGTGGGCGTGGGTAAAGCGGTTGGTGTGGCGCTGGGAAGCGGCACACGCGTGGGGAGCGACCAACTTTTCGGTAAACTATAAGAGAAGCTCGTTTCGGGCGTCGCAGAGGGTGTCATGACGGTTTCGGATGCAGGCGAGCTCGTCACCGCGTCAGGCCTCACCAGCCCTCGTAATCCCCAGGCAAACCCCGCGATGGTGATCGCGAAAAACAGGCCTCTCAGACCTGCTAGCCATCTATTATCCTCTGAGACCATAGGCATTCTACATCACGTCGTCACATTCTCTTCCCTGAAGCCTATCCCTGCACTACGCGCAGCAGCACCGGCAAATACAACATGGGCGGGGTAGCCGTCGGCGTGGCGGTGGGCGTAGCCGTCGCGCTGGGCGTGAGGGTTAGCGTGGCCGTGGGCGTTGCTGTAGGCGTCGCCGTAGACGTGGCCGTCGGCGAGGGTGTGGGCGTTGGCGTGGCATCCGAGTAGGTCAGTTCCAGGTAGGGCCTAAAAGACGTCTGGGGATATTCTGAAGAGCGCCATACGAACTCCACGCTCGTGCTCGACTCTCCGACAAGTGCCAGCCCCAGATTTTGTTCAGGGTGGGCGATCCAGTTACGCACCGGAGAGGTGATATCGAAAAAGTACCACTGCTCGATATCGGCGAGGGTCTCGACTCTCGGAAGAGGGCGACAAGCGATATCTTCGCACAATGCCTGCGCGCCTTCCGATATCCATGGCACGCCCGACATGGATTGTCGCCAGGTGGCCGAAGACTCTTCCCACGGCCTCAGGACTTCGTAGATGTACACATCGAGAAAGCTATCTTCCACCGATTTGGCGGCTGCATAGAGTGCCAACGTGGCGGAGAAGACCTGAGCATGGGAGGGGATTTGGGTCAAATCGAAACGGATCAGCGTTCGCTTCCCATCATGGCTGCGCAGCCTCAGGTCACCCTGATTCCCAAGGGGTGTATCGGGGTCGTACAAACTAAGGGTAGTATCCTGCACACCCTCGTACGCGCCACTCTGTCGCTGCAACATGAGCGTGTGCGGTTGGGGCGGTTGTAGCGCGACCTGCACTTCGCAGACGCGAATCTGGCTGCCCACCATGAGCACGACATGGCCGACGTAATCGCCCCAGGGATATCCTCCCAGGGCGACGTTCAAGCCCAAAGTCGCGTTGCCATAGCCGCTGGGCGAGCTTACCGACAGCCATGGCACGCTCGACGTCGCCACCCACATCAATTCGTCAGGACACGCCACCGTCAGCGTTGCCGCAAACTGTGGGTTATCCTGGGATATAGTTCGCGCGATGGTGCGCGGTGACATCCTGACCACGGCGGGCGAGACCGTCCCTATCGCGGCTTGTACCCCCAAAGTTGTCGGCAGGTGCTCTGTGCCTTCGGCTTGTAATATAATCGCCGACGTGCGCAGGCCGGGTGCCATGCCGGCTGGCGACACGGTCACGTGGATGAGGGCAGGAAGATGGTCGCCCTGTGTCGGAGAGACGCTCACCCAGTCGTCCGGTGCCTCCGCCGACCAGGGTGCGTCGGCTCCGTCGTTCGCCTGAAGCCAGAAAGACTGTGTTTGCGGCGGTTGAGTCGCCGAGCTAAAGGCCAAGGACACGGTGGCGGGATTGGTCTGCAAACGCAAGTAGCGGGGACGGCTGATCGCCCCGCTCCAGGCGTGGTCTCCGTTCGAATCTGTGACGTGAACGTAGAAAAAATCCCCGGGTTGCACGTTATCGAGGTTGACGGTCCACTCCGCCGTCCTGAGCATAGGGGAACAGGCGGTGATGACTCCGGAAGGCCCGATCAGCTCAAGCTGCTCGATAAGATCCTCATCGGCGGCAGCGTAAATGTTGAGCTGGACGCTATCCGATGAAATGGCCGATCCCATCCAGCGCCCGTTGCCGATGAGCGCCACGGCCAATTCGCCGTCCGAGTTCCCGAAAGTGCGTCCCTCGCGCAGCGCCTCGAGGACGCTCGCGCGGGTAAGCTCTGGGGCAAAGATGCCGTAAGTGAGCGCGCCGTGCGCTGCCCGACCGCTATGGTCATCCCCATAACCCACCGATGACGCTTGCCATTCTTTGGACAAGGCGAGAGGATAAGAAGAGCTAAAAGGATACTCCACGCTATTCTCGATCAAACGCATTTTGGGAGCTACCGGAGGGAAAAAGGAAAAATGATTGAAGTTTAGGTCGAAGGGCCCTCCGCAGTGTTCGGTCCACGATGCGGACCAGGGCAAGGGCATGGGGTGGTTAAACTGCGCAAAGACGTCCCATGGTAGCCCGGCCAACCAAGAGTAAAAATTGTCTTGGGCGTTCGCCGCGCCGTAATCGTTGCGCAGCACATGAAACGTATCCGAATTAAAGATGTTGATGTGCCCGGGCTGACAAGGCGTGTATTCGAAACCACGCAGGACGACAAAAGAGCCGTCTCGCGTGTATTGCTCGGCGAGCGCTTGCATCGTCTCCCATTTATAGTAGTTTTGCTCCGGAGAGATGCATCGCCCTCTGACATAATCCCCAACATTCGGCGACCACAAGCCGAAATCGTGTTCGGTCATGGCCAGAAAATCGTTGCCGCGATTCTTGGCATCCTCGATAACCTCCCAGGGCATGCCACAGGCGTCTGTGGAATAGCCCGAATGTTGATGCAGGATGCCCCAGTAGGCATAGTACCCCATGAAGTTGGGGCGTGTTGGCCCTTGTGCGTGTGCGGGGCGAATGAGAAAAAGCCCCACCGTGAGACAGATCGCGACCGCTAGGATGTGCGCCCTTGAGTGCATGAGGATCCTTTGAGTATAGGTTGGGATAACAAGAGGGATTATATCGCCTTTCACACGCCGGCCAAACGCGCTATATCCCGGCGATACTTTGAGTTTGCCTGTCAAGAAGGTACAATAGTATCATATAAAAATCAACTGTTGGAGGAAGTTCATGGCCAAAACGTATCATATCGGCGTAATCGGCGGCGACGGCACCGGCCCGGAGGTCATCCGCGAGGGCATCAAAGTCGTGGAGGCCGCGGCGCGCAAACACGGCTTTAACATCGAATGGGTGCACTATGACCTCGGCGGCGAGCGTTACAAGCGCACGGGCGAGACCCTTCCCGACGGCGTCCTGTCGGAGCTGAGGAAGCTGGATGCCATCTACCTGGGCGCGATCGGGCATCCGGACGTGCGCCCCGGCATCTTGGAGCGCGGGCTGTTGCTGCGGTTGCGCTTTGAGCTGGATCTGTACATCAACCTGCGGCCCGTCAAGCTCTATCCGAATGTGGATACGCCGCTCAAGGACAAAAAGCCCGAGGACATAGATTTTGTGGTGGTGCGCGAGAACACCGAAGGGCTATATGCCGGCGCGGGCGGCGTGCTGCGCAAGGGGACGCCCTACGAGGTGGCCACGCAAGAGTCCATCAACACGCGCATGGGCGTCGAGCGTTGCCTGCGTTACGCCTTTGAATACACCCAGAAGCGCAACAAGATGAACAAATTGACGTTGTGTGGCAAGACCAACGTCCTGACCTTCGCTTTTGACCTGTGGGAGCGTACCTTCTACGAGCTTGCCAAGGAATATCCCACGATCAAGACCGATTACGCCCACGTGGACGCCACCACGATGTGGATGGTCAAGAACCCCGAGTGGTTCGACGTGATCGTCACCGACAACATGTTTGGCGAC
>FWPV01013433.1_pt1 | contig 12283 bp, 8 predicted proteins | sample 2228371 | NCBI WGS metagenome assembly FWPV01 (sample SAMEA103939776, study PRJEB20133) | metagenome | reverse complement strand
AAATATGGATGGAAAGCAGGCGATCAAAACTGTTGGTTTGAATTAATTTCCGAAATTGAACAAATCCGCCAATTTCCTCATCTGCAAATTTGCGGTTTGATGACCATGCCACCGTTGACTGCCACTTTGGAGGAGGCGCGGGGGTATTTTCATAAACTACGCCAATTACGAGATTTTTTACAGGAAAAGGTTCCCGATCTCAATCTCAAAGAACTTTCCATGGGTACTAGCGCTGACTATTTGGCTGCGGTCATTGAAGGCGCTACCATGGTTAGAATTGGACAGGCAATTTTAGGGCCTCGAGATTATTCGAAAGGTTAAACTATGATAGATTTGTTGATTACTTTGGTGCAAGCCTTAGGTAGTGTGCTGTTCATTCTTGTGATCGTCAGTGTCGTGCTTTCCTACTTTATGTCGCCCTACCATCCAGTTCGAGCATATCTTGATCGGATTGTCGAACCTCTTCTCAGTCCAATCCGTCGGGTTGTTCCTCCTGTCGGCATGATAGATTTTAGTCCGCTTGTGTTGATCATCTTGATACAGGTGATACAGACCCTGTTGATTTCGCTGTTGGCTGCTTTGAGGTAGGAGAATGGTCAAGCATAAAAAACATCTCTTTCATGATGCTAAATCGGGTTCAGCGATTACGGTCAGCCTGCGTTTGAATTCCAAAGTCAATAAAATCGAAAAAGTAATGCCAGACGGTACTCTACAAATTGGGTTAGTCAATTCCAAAGACGATCCTATGTTGGATTCGGCGCTGATGAAGTATTTGTCCGAATTATTTGGTGTGCCTGTCCACCGATTTGATATCATTGGCGGTAAAAATTCCACCAATAAACTGATCAGCATTATTGGTGTGAGCGTGGATCAGGTGCAGGAAATTGTGGGCAAAGTTGCCAAAATTCCCTCTTGATACGACTCAGTTTTCAAAGAGGGACATGTGCCAAAGGGCATAATTCGCGGTGTCCCGCAACTCAATTTGATGAGAATACAATAAAGGATATAGTTGAGATATTACAGATTCTCGACGATAATGTCTTAAGAACCATAGAGAAGCAATTTTTTCGTCTTCACTTCCATTGGCTAAAGCGTCTAATAACAGGGGAATGGACGGATCACCTTTGGGAATACCCACCCCTCGTTTGGCGGCAAATGCAATCAGCCAGGCTGTATCTGCAGGTTCTTTCTGGCGCATTGGAATATAAGGATTGGCTTTCTGGCGGTTTTCCAGAGCCTGACCTGCCGCATTGCGAACAACCCATTGACTATCTTCTACGGCAATTTTTTCCAACAAATCAACCACCCAATCGGTTTGTAATAAAGATAAACCAAAAACGGCTGATCGTCTGACCAGTAAATCCTCCGATTCGGTCAATTCTTTCAGAAGAGGATGTCCCTTTCGGTTGTCCATAGTCAGAGTTTCTGCTGCTGCTAAGCGCAACGATTCCTCTGCAAAATGAATGCAATCGAGAATTGCTTTCTCTGCGTCTGGGTTTTCAAAACAAGCCAGGGCAAAACAGGCTGCTATGCGGGTCTGGGGTTGTTCATCATTTAGCAATGAAATAAGATTGGGTATGGTCCTGCTATCCTGTAAGGCTCCACAACCTAAAGCGGCCAAGGAGCGGATTGTTGGAGACGGGTTGGATAGAATCTGTTTGAAGAACATGGTTAGAGTTGCATCATTGGAGGATACGCAACCAGCCAAAATGCGCAGTCGCAGCGGATAGGGCAGCATATCGTTTTGAATGAAGGCTATACTTTTTCTTAACACCAATGACCTTGCTGGATGATTGGATGGGGTGTCCTTGATCCAACGGAGCGTATTCAAGAGGTTGGTATAGAAAGGAGATTCATCTTGTTGAAGGTAAGTATCCAACCAATTGCCCGGCTGGAATATGGTTAAGTAGTGGTAATATTCATCTTCTAAGGATGAGAACAACCGCATGGGGGGATTGATTTGGCTGTTTGGGGTTTGAATGGCTGCAAGAAAACCTGTCCAAACCGGTGAGGAAAATCTAACCTGGTCTCCTCGATGTTCAGTTAGAATTCCTGCCTCAAGCAGAATAGATAGGATCCGACCGCCCGAGGTTACTGATTTGGTACTCATCTCTTTTTGTAATGAAGTGGGTTGATCAATTTTATCCTCTTCAATTAGTCTGGCTTCCTCGTCTTTGTCCAATCGAATGCTTGAAAGTGTTTTTTCGGCATCCGAGTAGTCCAAGCAGCGTGATTGCGCCTGAATCATGGCTTTGGCAATGATATTCATTGCTGCCATTGGAACCCGAAAGTGCGTCAACCGGGTAAGATATGCCGAGATGGCGGCGTATTCTTCAGTCCCTTGCAGATCACCAGCAAAAGCCCCCCAAACTTTAAGTGTCCATTGCAGAGGTGTGCTGTATAAAGGATCGTAACCGATCCAATTGGTAACCAGTAAGTTGTCCAGAATTTCCAGATTTTGTTGTTGGGAAGCAGAAATCCCGATCAGGTTGTTCCACATCACTCCCCAACGATGGATAAAATCCCTTAATTCATCCTTCGTCCATCCAGCTAATACAAAAGGTTCAAAGGAAAGAAGGTTTAATCCGTCAATATAATGATTGTTAGCGGCCACCACGAATCGGATGGAGGGGTAGAGGGAAATTAAATCCTTCAGGAAAGATTGAACAGAAGTCAATTGCTGCTGATTCAATTCGTCGAGGCCATCGAATATGCAAATCACCTTTCCTTCATTGAAAGCGCTACGAATGAACCCCGGCAGTTGAGGCAAAGAAGTTACCGGGGCGGAAGAGGAAAGGGCTTTAATAATGGGATCCAATAAATCCTTTTTATTTACACTTTGGTATTCAAGATCAAGTATGTGAAGGTATACGGGAAAATAATCTCCCCACTTACCCGCTTTTTCATCTTGTTTTGCAATCAATGAAGCAAGAAACGCCAGTGCAGTTGATTTACCTGCGCCAGCAACCCCTAACACTGCAATATGACTTCCCCCTTGCAAAGCATCAAAAAGCGTCAAGCGAGGACTTCCAAACCGAGTAGCAAACTCAGGAAATTCGGGTAAGAAAGGAATAATGCGAGATGAATACCTTTCGACTGTGATGGGAGTTTCAGGGTCAATTTGGGGTGGTGGTGCAAGAAGATGAGGTTCAACTACAATTTCGTCAAGTGAGAACAAAGAAGCGCTAAGATGGTTTCGTTGGGCTCTACGTAGGGCATCTTGTCTGAGAGCGCTTTCCACGGCAGACATTCTTTTTCTTCGATTGACTTCAATGATTTGACGAACCGTCTGGCGAATAAATGGCAAACCTTTCCATAACCGGTGGATTAGCAACCAGAACAGGGTACCCCCAATGAAGCCTAGCCAGAAGGAAAGTCGATCTAATGCAAAATCATCTAAACCAAACATGATGGTTTATCCTGCGTAGATGATCCTGCCGCAAGAGGGGCAGTAGAATATCATGGATGGAGATCGGGCTGATTGGCATTGAGCAGGAGTGAGACCAGCTCCGCATGCACTACAGGATGAATCTTCGACCGATGCAACCGCAATACCTTGTTTTTTCTCACGCAGCTTTTTGTATTCAGCAAGCGTGGCAGGAGGTATTTGGGTTACAATGGCCTGTTTTTCCAACATTAATCTTTGCTGCTCGTTCTCCAACATGGATTTCTCACCCAGCAAACCGGCATGGCTTTGTGCAACCTCAGCCTCGATCTGTAAGAGAATATTCTGTTGTTGATCGTGCTCTTTCTTTGCCTCTTCCAATTGAATCATAATTTCAATTTGCTGGTCCTCTAAAGTGGCAATCGCGCGTTTCAGAAAAACCACTTCGTTTTGTAAATCTTGTAATTCCTTGGGTACTTTAATTTTCCCCGAATAAAGAGTGGATTCGCTTTGTTCTAGTTTAAACCGACGGATTTCAACCTCGTGCTCAATTTTTTTCAATTCTCGTTGAATTTGACTCAATCTTTCTGTAGCCTGATGATGCTGATCCTGAGCATCTCTCAGGCGAGAGTCGTTTTCAATGATTTTATGAATTGATTTTATTCTTTGCTGGATTTGATCCAGCCTTGTATCGACTTTTTGCAGTTGGAACAAATGGAAGGATTGACTCATTAGCCTGCTCGGAATGCGATTGTCAGATTAGGGTGTCCTTTTTGAATTGCAGGTACATTTTTTCTCAAGTATACTTCAATTCGAATTCCATTATGTCCAAAAAATCATCTCGATTTATTGTTCTTCTTGCTGTAATCTTAACTCAATTTCCATTCCTGTTAGGATTTCTAATACAGGATAAGCATTTTATTTATAGCGGATTTTTATTAAACCCAATTGATGGGTTCAGTTATCTGGCAAAAATGCAAATTGGCATGCGCGGTGAATGGTTATTTCAGTTACCTTATACTGCTCAGGAAGGGCAGGGCGCATACCTTTTTTTGTTTTATATCCTACTGGGACATATTGCTAGAATCTTCTCCCTTCAACCAATCATTGTTTTTCATTTAGCTCGCCTTGCAGCAGGGATCGTTTTGTGTTGGGGAATTGTTTCGTTTCTCCGATCGCTTAATGTCAAGTGGATTAAGAATGTTTTTTCTTTTTCTTTGATCATGATTCTGTTTGGATCAGGGATGGGCTGGATTGCCGGTCCGCTGGGTGTATTTTCCATGGATTTTTGGGTTGCTGAAGCCTATCCTTTTTTGAGCATGATTGCCAATCCACACTTTCCATTGGGAATTGGATTATTGCTTAGGTTCTTCTCAAGACTGCAACAAGATCAATCGGTAAAATGGTATGATCCTCTCATGGGGGTGACGCTTGCAATTGTTTTACCTTTTGGAGTAGTCGTTGGAGCAGCGGTGAGTTTAGGCGATAATATTCTGAGATTAATTCAGCGTCAAAAATTCCGATGGACAAAACCTTTTGCTTTTTTATTCCCTGCTGGATTAATGCTCATCTATCAATACATAGCAATTCGATCCGATCCTTTACTTAACGAGTGGAATGCTCAAAATATTACTCCTACACCTTCACTGTTCGTTGTTCTAATATCATATGCGCCTTTGATTGTATTTGCGATGATTGGATTAGGGCATTGGATTCTTAAAGAGCGAAACTCGAATCTTAATATACCATTGGCTTGGCTGATAAGTGGCATCGGTTTAGCGTACTTCCCGTTTGCGCTACAAAGGCGTTTTTTGTTGGGTTGGTTAATCCCTGTTGGGATTTTTGCCGTCGTGGGACTGGGCAAGGTTGTGGAATTTAAGTTTCCCAAATTCAAACTGTTATTTTGGACAATATTGCCGTTAAGTTTGTTGACCAATTTATTTTTGTTGCTAGGCGCTTGGCAAGCCTTTCTTCAACGTCAACCTCCTTTGTACTTGAACGATCGTGAACAGACTGTGTTGGAATGGATACAGCAGAACATTTGTTCGCAACGGCCGGTAATTTTGGCTCCAGAAAATTTAGGATTAATCATACCGGCTTATACAGATTGTCGCGTAATTTATGGACATCCCTTTGAAACCGTAAATGCGGATAAACTGCAACAATGGATAGAGCGATTCTATGAAGGAAATATCTCAACCGAAGAAATTAATCAACTTATGGAATTGAATCAGGTCGAATTTATAATTGGAGAGCGAAGCCAATTGGCTCATTATTCGGAATGGGGTCAGTCCTTGCCGATTGCTTTTGAGAATGATCAATTTGTGGTTTATAAGACGTGGAAGTGATGAATAAGCGCAGCAGATGGTTGTGGTTAGGATTATTTCTTCCTCTTCTTCCATGGATTATCACCTCTAATGATTTTACCTATCCGAGGTATTCAGAGTTTTCGGACTTAACCATAACACATCTTCCAAATGCAATTTTCCTGATCAACAGCCTAAAATCCAATGGTTCCATTCCTCTTTGGTCTGATTTGATCTTTGGTGGTTATCCCTTTGCAGCAAATCCTCTGGCTGGTTTGTGGTATCCGCCGGGTTGGCTGGCTTATATTTTTCCGCTTCCCTTGGGTTTTAATTTGCTGGTAATGTTGCATCTCCTGTGGGGTGCCATCGGGTTTAAGCGATACCTTGATCACCAGAATTTACGCGAAGAAGCAAGTTTGTTAGGGGCGTTTGCCTTTTTACTGATGCCGAAAATATTTGCACACTATGCAGCCGGGCACATCACCCTGATCTATGCCGTTTGTTGGACACCTTGGCTTATATTCAACCATACTGCAAATAAGCGAAATACACGCTGGCTTATTTCCGCTGCTATTTTAGGTTTGATAGCGTTGGCTGATGTGCGTTGGTTGGCCTATTCGGTACTATTATGGGGTGGATTGATATTGGGCAACTTCTTTCATTTGCGAAAAAATAAGCAATTTTCATTAAGAGCCAATCTTCTTATTGAAATACCAACGGTATTGGTTGTCGCAATTTCCCTTGCAGCAGTTTTGCTGGTGCCATTGGTGGAATACACCCTACTTTCCACTCGTGTCTTAATGGATGTGAATGATTTATCCGTGAACTCTTTGCCAATTGAAGAGTTGTTAGGTTTATGGATACCTGATTTTGGCGGCTTTGCGGAGTGGGTTCTTTATCCGGGAGCAGTGCTATTTTGTCTGGGAATTTATGGTTTGACAATTCCATGTTTGCGCGGGAAGACTGCTTCTTGGCTGCTTGTGGTGTTTCTCAGTCTGTTGCTCTCAATGGGTAAATCCTTGCCTTTTTATTCATTTTTTTCGGCACTGCCGGGGATGGATTTATTGCGTGTACCTACGCGATTTTATTTTTTAGGTGGAATGGGACTTGCGATCATCGCAGCAAATGGTTTGAATGACTTGCTGGAAAGGGAGAATGTGTTTCGTCCTGATCCTGTCTTTTTTATGACACCTTTTGCCGCCTTTACAGGTTTTTTGGGTGTTGGTTTTATGGCAATTGGACAATCTGTACCGGCAAACTTGGTATGGGGATTGATCAGCATGTCCGCATGTGTTATTTTGATTGCAGTACTGGAGCGCAACAAAAGTTTCAAAGCCAAAGGGGCATTAGTTTTACTAATCTTTTTGGTATTCGATTTGTCAGTTGTCAATTACCAGAGCATTCGTAAGGAAAAATCTGAGGAGGTTTTCTCAGAAAGCCAGCCAATTGTCGAATTTTTGAATGCCCATTCGGGCTATTTCCGGATTTACACCCCTTCATACAGCATTCCTCAACACATTGCAGCCATCCATCAAATCAAGATGGTCAATGGTGTTGACCCTTTAATTCTCCGATCCTATCAATCGTTTTTTGTAAAAGCAAGCGGAGTGCCTATTTATTCGTATAGTGTAACATTACCGCCCTTTCCGAATAACGACCCGAAAAGAGATAATCAAAATTTTTCACCCGATTTGGAGTTGTTGAGCCTTTTAGGTGTACGTTTTGTCTTGTCTGAGTTTGAGCTTCCCTCGCTAATACCCTATCAAGTGGCTCGCTTTTCTGAGACCCGCATCTACGAAAACCCCTACTACTTGGGATTGGCATGGCTGGAGATCAACGATGAAAAATCACCAGTCGGCAGCCTGGAGATTGAAGCCAATAGAATTTCAGTAAGGGCCACCGGCCCTGGTCAGTTGTTCATTTCCCATATCCATTTTCCCGGTTGGGTTGCTTTTATGGATGGTCTACCGGTCAATTTCACGCAAGCCTATGAATTGTTCCCGGTTTTCAGTTTACCTGAAGGAGACCATTTTATACAACTAGAGTTTAAGCCAAAATTTCTAACCATAGGGCTGGTTATAAGCGTTGTTGCTTGGTTGGTTGTGATATTTTTGCTATTCATAAATATTGTCAATGAAAAGAAATGAAAAAACTGCAATTCTCATCTTTTCGCTGATTACCGCCGTAATCACATCATCACCTTACATTCTTGGTTGGATTAACTCCAGCCAAGAGCTCTCCTATACAGGCTTGTTGATAGGGGTTGAAGACGGGAATTCGTATTTGGCTAAAATGTTGGCGGGCGCTAAAGGCGCATGGATTTTTAAGACCCCTTATACCGCGTTTCCCCAAGAAGGTTTTTTCGCTTTTTTCCCTTATCTTTTATTAGGAAAATTTGCTGGTTCAGAAGGCGATTATAATGTCCGGATTTTATTGTTTCATATCTTTCGGCTGTCCGGGATTGGGTTAAACATCTCTTCAATTTATCGCTTTATTGCGATATTTATTGGTGAATATCGTCATCGCATTTTAGCGATGGTTTTAGCTACTTACGGTGGCGGATTGGGCTTCTTGTACTTGCTCGGATTTAGAGAATTGTGGTCCTATTTGCCCTTGGAATTTTATTCACCGGAAACCTTTGGATTTTTATCTTATTTATCCGTGCCCCACCTGGTTTGGGCTAGGGGTTTATTGTTTTTAGGGCTAACAAAATTTTTAGAAACAAAATCAAAGGAGGTGTTTAGGAATAGTATAAAAATTGGTTTGTTATGGAACATACTGGCGATGATGCAACCTCTTACTGTTTCAATTGGCTGGTTGCTCATCTCGGTCCATACAATTTTTGAAATTCTTTTTATGAAATTGAGAAAGTGTTCATATAATAATGAGTCACTGGTATTTTATATTGTGAAATTATTCACCGTTATTGGATTTTCTTCTCCTTTGGTAATTTATACATTTATTGCTTTTCAAATGGATTCTTTCTTAAGAATGTGGCATTCACAAAACATAATTCTATCTCCTCCCTTTACCGAATATTTACTTGCTTATGGTCTATTGATTCCTTTTGCTTTTATTGGGGTATTCAAAAACAAAGAAATAGACTCTTCTAAAAATCTCTTATTGATCCTTTGGATACTTCTCCTGCCATTTCTCATTTATTTCCCCCATTTACTCCAAAGGCGTTTTGTAGAAGGTGCTTATGTTGTCTTTTGTGTTTTAGCGGTAAAGGGTCTCTTAAATTCTCTTAATTTTCCACGTAAAATTTGGTTTATGTGGTTTGTATTAAATTTTCTTACCACCATCGTGCTCCTCGCGGGTGCATTTAATGCGATTTCCTCAAAAACATTTCCACTATTTTTGGGACAAGATGAAATTAGGCTTTTTGAAGCCGTTCGACAAAAGGTTCCAGATCAATCCGTAATTTTAGCGGAATGGGAAATTTCGACTTTGCTTCCGGCACATGCACCCGTTCGTGTAATCATTGGTCACGGACCTGAAAGCATTCGAGGTTTTCAAATCCAAGAAGAAATGGAGTCCTTATACTTACAGGATGATCCAAATGTTTTTATGGATTTCTTAGTTAATGAGAATGTGGAATACTGGATCTTAAATAGGTCGAATATCCCTCTCTTTTTGCGGCCAACATCAGAACAAACGCCATTCGAAAAAATATACGAGAATAATACCTATATACTAATCAAAGTAACCCACTTGTCCCAGTAGTTGAGGATGGATTCGAATGAATTTAAGTAAGGGAAATTCCACCTTCGTAATATGGATTGTATTCCTTGCTCCTTTCTCGCTTTTTTTGATTCCCTTGATGGAAGGAAAAGTAATATTTTGGGGGACTGCCGGGCTGCAATTTATTCCTTGGCGGGTTTATGGATTTGCTCTTTTGAAGGAAGGTGTCTTCCCCTTTTGGAACCCACTCAATGGTATGGGGGCACCCCTTTTTGCTAATTATCAAACTGCATTTTTATATCCCCTCTCTTGGATTCTCTACCCCCTTTTTTTGGGAGGAGGCGCTCCTGCTTTGGCTTGGGGTTATACGATTCTTGTGCCTGTTCATTTGGGTATTGCAGGAATTGGAACGGCTCTGCTTCTTAAGGAAATAGGGATAAATGCCCGCGGACAGGTCATTGCTGCTTTGGCATTCAGTCTTTGCAGCTATTTTGTGGCGCGTGCTTCATTTTTCAGTATGATCTGGGCAGGGGTGTGGTTGCCTTGGCTGGTTTGGGCGATAGAGAGAGTGATCAAATCTGAAAGGCTGGTTCAGAGATGGTTAAGGATCATTGTGCTGGCATTGATTGCAGCCAATCAGCTGCTGGCAGGCCATGCCCAATTAACCTGGTATTCAATGATCTTTGCGGGTTTTTGGGCTTTATTGCGTATATTCAATCTTCCAAGCTGGGCATCTCGCATCAGGATGATCGGTTATTTTGGGCTGGGGATGGCACTGACCATTTTATTAGCCAGTATTCAACTTTTTCCAACCTTTGAATATTTACTCCAATCCCAACGTTCCAATGCAGTGGATTATGAATATGCCATGAATTATTCCTTCTGGCCATGGCGTTTGCTGGGTTTTTTGTTGCCGAATTTGTTTGGAAATCCTGGTCAGGGTAATTACTGGGGATTTGGAGCCTATTGGGAAGATGCCATTTATATTGGCTTATTTCCTTTCTTACTCGCACTAAGATCCATTGGCTTGATTTTCGTATCAAAATCTGCCAGCGATAAAGACTCCGATAGACGAAAAATGGTGCGCTTCCTATGGGTTGTGGCTTTAGTGGCGGTAACCTTGAGTTTAGGCAGAAACACTCCGATTTTTCCTTGGTTATATCGTAATGTGCCAACTTTCGATATGTTCCAGGCGCCAACCCGCTGGATGTTTTTGGCGGTTTTTTCTCTGGCGATGCTTGCGGGATTTGAAGCGCATTCCTGGCAATGTCCGATTGGTAATCAGCGTAAACGGTTCAAGATGTTGTCCGCTGCAGGTGTGGCTATCAGCATGGGAACATTGTTGGGTAGGTTTTTTCTTCCACAAATTGAGAAAACGTTCATTCAATCCTTTATGTTACTGGGAGTATGGTTGTTTTCGGGTTCATTGGTCGCTCTGTTGACCCCGGCTGAAGCAGTTTTCAACCGGAAGCAGACGATGTGGAACATGATTGCAGTGAGTGTCATTATTCTGGATTTATGGATAGCGAATATCTCTACAAACCCATATATCAAGATGGGATACTTTGATCCTGAATCATTCTCTGCGCATGCTTTTACCACAGGTGGGCGGGTTTTCATCCCATCCTTAGTAGAAACACGCCTAAAATTTGAAAAATTTCTATCCTTTCGTGATTTTTACGAAAATTCAAATTGGGAGGAAATGAAATCACTTCCTCTTCCTAATTTAAATTTGCTTTCAGGCGTCGCAATGGTTAATAATTTCGATCCACTGGTCACAAATCGTTACATTAAATGGATGGAATGGCTGAACGAGCTGCCTTCCGAGAAGGCCAATCATCAACTTGAGAAAGTGGGGGTCGGGACTGTCATTGTATTGCAAAATGAACAAAATCTCAATTGGCAAGCGAAATCTCTGAAACCGGCTCCAAGAGTTGACTGGCGGGGTTGTCAGAAGGTGATCATGCAAGATGAAGAAATACTTAATTTTATGGTTCTACAGGCAGGCAAACTTTCTGTTAGTGAGGAGTGTATAATTGTTGAAGCAGGAGATCAATGTAGGATTGAACCTACCGAGACCGAGTCTAATGTTACCATCGAGGTTCTGCGTGATGAGGTCAATTTATTTGAAGTTTCTGTGAACACTGCTTCTACCGGCTGGGTTCGTTTGAGCGATAGCTGGTATCCGGGATGGACAGCAACAATTGATGGACAAAGCGCAAAAGTGGAACGAGTGGATTATATGTTCAAAGGGGTATGTGTGCCAGCAGGAAATCACATATTGACTTTACGCTATCTTCCAACAGCATTTCCCTATGTTTTCTGGTTGAGTGTGGGAACATTGATGTTTTGCTTGGTTATGGTTGCGATATTGGTTACTTTAATGAGATATGGTTATTAGACAGGAGTATTGAATGAATCATAACATTGAAAAAGTTCAATCTTTTTCAGAAAGAGTCCTTAGTAATCTGGAAAAGGTCATTGTCGGAAAAACTCATACCCTAGAGTTGGTTATTATCAGTTTGCTTTGCCAAGGACATTTATTGATTGATGACGTTCCGGGAGTGGGAAAAACAATTTTGGCTCGAAGCCTTGCGAAGAGTTTGGGCGTTAAGTTTAGTCGTATCCAATTTACGCCGGATATGCTGCCAAGTGATGTGACCGGAGTATCAATTTTCAATCAGGTGACACGGCAGTTTGAATTCCGGCCTGGACCGATTATGGCACAGATTGTTTTGGCTGATGAAATTAACCGCGCTACCCCCAAAACGCAGTCGGCTTTATTGGAAGCCATGGAGGAGCGTCAAGTTACTGTAGATGGTGTAACCTACCCCCTACCTGTTCCGTTTTTGGTTTTAGCAACCCAAAATCCAATTGAGTATGAAGGCACATTCCCTCTACCGGAAGC
>FWPV01013447.1_pt1 | contig 12286 bp, 11 predicted proteins | sample 2228371 | NCBI WGS metagenome assembly FWPV01 (sample SAMEA103939776, study PRJEB20133) | metagenome | reverse complement strand
GTTCGGGGCTTTACCGTATGGTTGAACAGGCGATTAGATTGTCGGGAGAGAACCTCACCCCGGAGAAGTTCATCGTCAGCCCTGATGGGAATATAACAGAACAGAATAAAAAATAAAGACGCAAAAATCCTTCTAAAAGAATAAGAACTAACCGGCACCAGAAAAGCATTTACTATAATCAGGATGAATCGTTTTTGTTTTTTGAAATGATGTGATAGATTGTGCCCGGATGGTTAATCTGAAAACTCTCATTCAGCGGGGAGGCTGGAAAATTTCAGTTTGGAAATCCGACATAGGACTTGCCAGCCGGATGATAGTTTTATCGGCCAGGAGGCAATAGAATGCGAAAAATAACGTTCGGTCTGGTGCTCGGAGCGGTTTTGCTTCTTTTCGGTTTTATCGGCGCATCAGAAATTCAGCAGGAGATTCCGAGGGCAACACCTCCCGGGTTTCCGGAGGTCGGAATGCTGGCGCAGCATATGAATGAAGGGATAGGAAGTTTTGTTGAAATAGAACCGGTCTGGGATAAGCAAGGAGATATTATCCGTTGTTACTTCAATCAGAACCACGTGCAGCATGATAAAGAAAAAAAGATCATAACTGTGTGGTTCCTTGAAGAATATTTGCCCCGCGGCCGGGATTATTTTATCGCCGACCTAAAATCAAAGAATGAGAACGTTGAAGCGTTGAGAGATTTTAAGTACAAATACTATCAGATTTCTTTTGCCTATGCTGATGAATGGGGCAAACCTTACGAGTATGCTCTGGAATATGGGTTTGCCATTTTGGCCGGCGGCGAGGTATGCGATTCTAAGATGAAAATCATCACTCTTATGGACGCTGTTCCATTTCAAATGCTGATATATACAAATTACTTTACTTACTATTATTTGAGCCAGGAAGTACAAAAACGGTATCTCCTAAAATATTAGCGGTTTAATCGATGCAGCCGCAGGCGGCGGTTTGACTTAAAGCCAGGGGGATGATAATTTTAAGGCTGCAGTTACTGTCGCCAAAACATCAGAAAGGAGAGAGCGATGGGCGGGCTTACTTATAAAAAAGCCGGCGTAAACATCGACGAAGCGGATGCTTTCATTCAAAAAATAAAGCCGCTGGTCAGGATGACTGAACGAGCGGAGGTGCTCGGTTCAATAGGGGGGTTTGGCGGGTTGTTTGCACCGCGGCTCAAGGGCATAAAAAAGCCGGTCCTGGTTTCCTCCACCGACGGCGTCGGCACCAAACTCATCATCGCCGACCTGTTGAAGAAATACGACACCATCGGAATCGACCTGGTGGCCATGAATGTAGACGACGTGGTGGTGCTGGGCGCCGAGCCGCTCTTCTTTCTCGATTACATTGCCTGCGGCAGGCTGGATAAAGATCAATTAGTGGAAGTGATCAGAGGTATTGTCCGGGGCTGCCGGGAAGCCAACTGCGCGCTGATCGGCGGGGAGACGGCCGAGCTGCCCGGGCTCTATGAGCCGGGAAAATGGGACTTGGCCGGTTTCTGTGTGGGCATTGTGGATGCCGATAAGATAATTGACGGACGCCACTGCCGCCCCGGAGATAAGGTCATCGGGCTGGCTTCATCCGGCCTTCACAGCAACGGCTATTCGCTCGCTCGCAGAGTTTTCTCAGAAGAGGAAATCAAGAATCGCTGGGGAAAAGAGCTGCTCAAACCGACGAAAATTTACACTGCCGTCATTCTGGAAGCCTTGAAGAAAATTAAAATTAAAGCCATGGCCCACATAACCGGCGGCGGTTTTTACGACAACATCCCCCGGGTCATCCCGGACGGCCTGCAGGTGGTTATCCGCAAAGGCAGCTGGCCGGTGCTGCCGATCTTCAACGAGATTCAGCGCCGCGGTCAGGTAGCCGAGCGTGAGATGTATCGCACCTTCAACATGGGCATCGGAATGACCGTCGTCTGCAGTCCGAAGGATGTCGAGCCGGCCCTAAAGCTTTTCCAGAAACTCGGTCAGAAGGCCTACCTTATCGGCGAACTGGTAAAAGGCCCGCACGAAGTGGTGATTGGTTAATGGAGTCGGGCTGCGCCATCTTGCTGATTATAAATGAAATAATCTGAGTTTTGCCCTCAGGAACCCCCCGCGGATGAGATTTTCCGGTATTGAAAATTGCCTTTACCGCTTTATTGGAAACATAAAATGGCGGATTTTGGCTTTAGGGCATAAAATAGATCCTGAAGATGAATTTATAATATTGATAATCTACAAGTTAGCATTGGGCGACCCCGGGATCCAGCCCCTGACTTTTAGGCGGGAGAGTTTCCTTTAAGCGTAATTCCTGAACGCCAAAATCGGTTTGCGTTTTTTTCTTAAGCTTCTGACCGATCTAATCTTGACAACCGAGCCTTGCATGTTTATATATCTTGATAAATGGAAAAGGATAAGGAGGCTATATGAGAAAAAGATTTTTTATATTTGTAATATTTGCGGTCGGTGTTTCCCTGCTCTTTTCTCAAGAACAGAGCACGACGGGCAGCAAAAAGGCTCTTGACTCCTTTATAAATGCCACGACCAAAGATAAAAATATCACCGCTCAAGTTGAGCCTGTTCCAGGCGCCACTGTTATGATTGAATTGCTGCCGGGTCCCAAAGGACCTTGCACCACTCGAAATGACGGCGTTTTTGGGGTCAATTTTTCAAAGCTGGACGAGATGCAGGGCAAGGATTCCAGAGATATAAAGCTCAGGTTTACGATTTATCCGAAGGACAGGTCCCGTTACGTAGCTAACAGGTTCGTTTTTGATTTTGTCCTGCCGAAATCACAGGGTCCCTATTATGAATTCACGCTCAAATTCAAACGGGCTGATAAAAATTCAAATCAGGGTGAGTTCATAATAGAACGCAACTTGAACGTTAAAGCTCCGCCGAAACAGGGTCCTAAGCAGGGAAAGGGTTCAGCTGTTAAGACCGGCGATAGCTACCAGGGCGAAGTCAGGCATTTTTGATTTAATTTCATAGACCGAGTCCTATTCATTACCGGCAAATAGAGTAAAACAGAATAGACCGGAGTAAAGCTTCAGCCTGCTATTTCTCGACCGAACTTTCCAGAACAGCTTAAACGACTGGCTGGCTCCTCTGGCCGGGGCAGTGGAAAAATTGGCAATTTAATGGTAAATTTTAAGGGATTTAGCGGGCGTGGGCGGTTAGCTCAGCTGGGAGAGCGCGGCGTTCGCAACGCTGAGGTCGGGGGTTCGAGTCCCCTACCGTCCACCATTATCCTTCGCTCAATTTTATAGAGGGAATTATGCAGAATATCTGGCTCCTGACAGCTACGGCAGCTACTCTTGGCTTTGTGCACACTCTTATCGGTCCAGACCACTACCTGCCTTTTATCGTCATCAGCCGGGCCCGGAACTGGAAACTTAGAAAAACCCTGTGGATTTCCTTCCTGTGCGGCCTGGGACATGTGCTGAGCTCGGTGGCGCTTGGATTTTTGGGGATTGCCCTGGGAATGGCTGTGGGGCATCTGGAAAAGGTGGAATCGACCCGGGGCAACATCGCTTCCTGGTTGCTGATAGGATTCGGGTTGGCTTATCTGGTCTGGGGCCTCAGGAAGGCTTACCGCTCAAAGCCGCATGAGCACGTCCACTATCACCCTGATGGCGAAAAACATGTTCACTCTCACACCCACGAGGACGGCCATCTTCATCTCCACGAAGACGGGGAGGGAGGCGGCGAAAAGAAGAATATTACCCCCTGGGTGCTTTTCCTGATTTTTGTCTTCGGACCGTGCGAGCCGCTGATTCCGCTGGTGATGTACCCGGCAGCTCAGCATTCTATCAGTGGAGTTGTCCTGGTGACTGCTGCCTTCGGCCTGACCACCATCCTGACCATGCTGACCATTATCAGCCTGTCATCCTGGGGATTGAGCTTTGTCCGCCTTGGCGGACTCGAGCGCTATTCTCACGCCCTGGCCGGCGGCCTCATCCTCATCTCCGGCCTGGCCGTTCAATTCCTCGGCCTCTGAAACGGGGGACACAATACTCATTCCCCAATTTTTTCGGGCAGAACGGGAAAATAAAGCGGGACACCTTCAATATTTTCTGATTTTTTACCTGGGAAGAAATCCAATGATTGAATTTGCTGATATTTAAGGAGGGTTCTTATAGCAAAAGTTCAGATTATTTCCCTGATTTGCTGAAATCTTTCCTTCCCCGGCATTATCTCCACGATGGCAGCTTCCTCTCTTTCGCTGTGATTGGCCACAGCGATGACCGGAAGGTGGCGCCATTATGGTCTCTTGCCAAGCGTAGGGTGCGGGGTTCTCGCAGGAGCTGGTGAGCAAGAATTCAAGCAGGGCCCTGACAGAATCTTATTCTCGATCCAGGCCATTTCAATGACGGGCGGGCTATCAACGCGAGCAAAAATTTGCTTTTCATGGTTTAAATCAGTATTAAATGAATATCAGGGGCAAGTAACTTGAAAATCAATTCAGATTGTTCATTAAGGTCCAGGAAAATACCCTGGAGTAGCAGATGAAATTTATTGCTGACTGCATGGTGGGGAAGTTAGCCCGCTGGTTGCGCGTCCTTGGCTTTGATGTCAGCTATTACCACAGAATTGAAGATGAGGACCTGATAGAGCTGGCGGCCCGGGAAAAGCGAATCATTCTCACCCGCGACCACGAATTAATCAAGAAAGCCAGCCGACGCCGGACGCTAAAAAAAAGGCTGCTCCTCATCGAGAGCGACCGCTGGGAGGAACAGGTGGAGCAGGTGCTGGACCACTTCAAGCTGCGTCGAAAAATCGACCCTAACTCCCGCTGCCTCGAGTGCAACGAGAAGTTGAAATTTCTGCCGAAGGCCAGGGCCAGAAACCTCGTCCCGCCCTTTGTTTATGAAAAGGCCGACTCCTTTGCCCTCTGTCCCGGCTGCGGCCGCCTCTTCTGGAAAGGCACCCATTTCAGAGATATGGAGAAGAAATTATCCCGTTTTGTTGGTCGGAAAAAATAAAACGCAGAAGTCTTCCTGAGAATCCTTAGAAGCTTTCATCAAATAAGCCGAAGGTTTGGCGGAAAGAATCGGATATCAGAAGTAGTGCCCGTATTTTTTCAGGAAGGTTTCGTGAACCTTTTTTGCCCGGCTCACGATTATCTCAAACTGCGGCTCACCCCGGAGCTTTAAGAAAGCCGGGTCATTGATTAATCTTAAGTAGGGATAAAAAACGCCTTCTTTAATTTCTTTCTGCATGGCCTGCAAAGCCTCTTCTTTTAACCCGAGCAGAGCATAGACCACAGCGCTCTTATTAAGCGACAGGGCCTCTTCTTTTTCGCCCCGGGCCGCATGCAGCTGAGCTTTGTACTCAGTTAAAACCCAGAAGCTCGGCTCTATGCTTTCAAGCTCTTTTAGCAGTTTCTCGGCTTCATCATATCTTCCCACCTGAATCATGTGTTTGGCCAGATGGCCAAGACAAAACGGATTCCTTGGATTTAAGTTAAAAGCCTCTTTTAAGTAGAGCTCGGATTTCTCAAATTCTCCCAACCCCCGGTAGCAGGTCGCCAGGATGGTCCTGGAAAAGATATAGAACGGTGCGAGTTCAATGCTTTTTAAGAATAAGGGAATTGCCGTCTCAAACAGTCCAAGTTCAGACAGGGAATAAGCAATCCCGGTAAGAACCATGTGACTGTTGGGTCCTTCTCTGAAAGCGATCCGGTATTTTTCAAAAGCCTGGTCATACTGGCCGCTGAGAAAATGATTGAATCCTTTGGCCAGATTATTGCCGGAATATGAGGGGTCAAGCTGATAGGCTTTTTCCCCGTAGCGGACCACCTGATTCAGGTCTTCCTGATAGTAGGTAAGCGAGTATTTGTGCCAGTAAGCCCAGGCCAGTCCGAGGTAGGTCAGGGCGTAATTGGGGTCAATTTCTCTGGCCTCATTAAAATAGTCCAGCGCCTTGATAAAATCTTCTTCCCGGTAGGTCACCACATAGCGGCTGTTGATGAAATACATTCCCTGAAGATAAGCTTCGTATAGCTTCATATCATCAGGCCGCCTTGATTTCAGGGCCTTAATGGCTTCCGAACTGATTCTGACCTTGAGGGCCGTGGCGATGGCCTGAGAGATTTCATCCTGGATGGCGAAAACCCCGGACAGTTTCCGGTCGTATTTGTCTGCCCAGATATGAAAACCGCTGGCCGCGTCGATGAGCTGAGCGCTGACCCGAATTAAATCATTCTCTTTTCTGATACTTCCTTCGAGAATATTGGCTACGCCCAGCTCCCCGGCGATCTCTCTTATGGACTTCTGGGTATCCCGGTAACGGACAACAGAAGTGCGGGATATGACTTTGAGTTCTTCGATTCGGGAGAGCTGTGTGATGATTTCCTCTGTCATCCCGTCACAGAAATATTCCTGGTCCTTTTGCGGGCTCATATCAACGAAAGGGAGGACGGCAACGGAGTTCTTCCAGCGAGAAATCACATCGGGTCCGCCGCCCGGACTTTTCAGATGTCTGACCTGATTAAAAACCAGGACTGTGGCCACAAGGAAAATCAAAACCACTGCCAGCAGTTCCGGCCTGAATCTCTGTGGCTTTGCCCGGTCGGAGAACCAGCGCCAGATCAAAGTGGCAAACAGTGTGCTGACCAGAATGATTAGCGTTATGTCCAGCAATTTTTCAGGAAAGCGATAATGTTCCACCAGGACCCAGTGGATTATTTCATAAACCAGCCAGCCGCCTCCGACAAACCCGGTCAGGATTTCAATAATCCGTTTCCGCCTCAGCTTGGCCAGAAATTCACCGAGCGCGGTCGGGCGGGCTTTCGGAGCAGTAGGAAAGCGACCTTTGCCCGGACCCATGTTTTTCCCCTGAGTTCCTGTTATCTATATATAATAGAGTGCCTGACCCGGTCAAATTATTTATTCTTCCTGGTGACTGCCGCCGAATTTTTTTATTGACGTCAATTTAGGGCAGCAATATACTCCGAGGTGAGGGGTAAATAATAACTCTGAAATCCGTTTGCCAGGATTTTTTAGCCTTGTGAAAAAAGGAAGATCCTGAATGTCAGGATTGACGAGGCTATTGCCAGACGTCCAGGAGAGTTCAGGGCATCTCCCGGTGATCCCGCCGCACAAAAAAACACCAGGGAGTTGCGCAACTTGAAGGGACAATATGATGAGGCGTTTAAGGAAGCGAAGGCTGCTTTTTCCGCCCTGGAACTGACCCCGGTCGTCGAAGCTATGTCGAGCGGATTCGAAACGGGCGGTTATCGGGGGGCGATGCTCGCCATGGCGGACACCCTGGCCGCGATCTGGCAACAAGCCCCTACATTGACCGCGGAAGCTTATGCCGCGGCCGGGGAAAAGGAGAGAACCATCGAATGGGTGGAAAAAGCCTACGAGATAGGGGATCCCAACCTGCCATACTGGGGTGGCGCGGGGATTACGCAAACCTTTCTCCGCGATGATCCGCGGTTCCAGGAGCTTCTGCGGAAGATGAAGCTTCCGCCTCCCAAGATAAGATTAGATTAGAGGTGGCCTTATGAAATGCCCCAACTGCCAGGCCGATAACAGGGATGATTCGAAGTTTTGCAGCAACTGCGCGGCGCCGCTCCGGCAAGCGGAACAGGATGCGGCCTCGCTGACCATGACCCTTGAGATGCCCGTTGGGGTCCTGAAGAGCGGAACCTTAGTCGCCGGCAAATACCGCATCATCGAGGAGCTCGGCCGCGGCGGGATGGGAGTCGTCTACAAAGCCGAGGACATCCGGCTCCAGCGAACGGTGGCCCTTAAATTTCTGCGGCCCGGAGCCTTAGGCGACGGCGCGGCGCGCGAGCGACTGCTGCGCGAAGCCCGGACAGCGTCCAAGCTGAGCCATCCTCATGTCTGCACCATCTATGAGGTTGGCGAATCCGGCGAGCAAACCTATGTCGCGATGGAACTCGTGGAAGGTCAGACCCTGAGCCGCAAGCTGGAGGGGGCAAAGCTGGCGACAGGCCAGGTGCTGCGGCTGGGGATACAACTGGCCGAAGCCCTGGATCACGCCCACAGGCGCGGTGTTGTCCATCGCGACTTCAAAAGCGCCAACATAGTACTGACTCCGGAGGAGAACGTCAAGGTCCTGGACTTCGGGCTGGCCAAGCGACTCGGACCAATCGCCGGGGAACATTCCTTCACCTTGACGCAGGATTCGCTGACCGGTCCCGGCGCCGTGGTCGGGGCACTGGCTTACATGGCGCCCGAGCAGCTACGCGGGGAAGCGGTCGATGCCCGAAGCGACGTCTGGGCGCTCGGCGTCGTGCTCTACGAAATGGCCTCCGGTGTGCGGCCTTTCCAGGGTAAAACGAGCTTCGACCTGACCTCTTCAATACTTAATGAGCCGTCGCCGCCCCTGCCTGAAAGGCGAGGCGGGAAGATGATGGCCGCTCTGCAGACGGTTGTAGAAAAGTGCCTGGAGAAGGAGCCGGCCAGGCGCTATCAGACTGCGGGAGAGGACAAGGCGATCGATGTTTTAGAGCATTGCTACCAGTTGCGCGTTTCGGTCCTGCCCTGGATTCGCGTCCATGGAGGGGAGTACGAGCCTCTTTTCGACGAGCCGCGTTTCCAGGCCCTCGTCCAAAAGATTGGCCTGCCTCTTTGAGGCGAAAGCAGCCGGGCCCGAGCTGGAGCGCAATTCTGCCCATTGCCTCTCTGTCGCTGAAAGAATAATCAATTTGACTTGGTGGCGGCAGGTGGATTAATTTCGAGAGGAGATAAAAACTTCGAAGGAGGGGCATATGCTCGCAGAAAAGAAAACAGCCGGGAAATTGCTGAGGCTTTTAAGACGACCGGGAACAATATTCTTAGCCGTCATTCTGGCGGTTATGCTCTGCACACTCGCCGCCGGGGCAAAACAGGCGGACGCTTCGGGCCCGGCGTTAAAATACCCGTATTCTGAAGATGAGCTTTTCAGGATCGGTCGGCCGGCGGTCTATCAGGGAAACCGGCTCAATGAAATTGCCTTTCCTCTCGGTGGAATCGGCACCGGAACGATCTCACTCGGCGGACGCGGGCAGCTCCGCGACTGGGAAATCTTCAACCGCCCGGGCAAAGGTATCAATTTCCCCTTCACTTTCTTTGCCATTTACGTCGAAGCCGGCGGACGCAAGCACAGCCGGGTGCTGGAAGCTCAGTTCGAGCCTCCTTACCCCGGAGGTCACGGAATTCCGCGGGAACGGGTGCCGGGTCTTCCTCGCTTCAGGCAGGCTGTATTCCGCGGGGAGTATCCTCTGGCCGAAGTTGAATTGAGCGATCCCGACCTCCCGGTGAAGGTAACGCTTGAAGCCTTCAATCCGTTTATCCCCGGCGATCCGGAAAATTCCGGTCTCCCGGTGGCTGTGCTTAAGTACCGCGTAAAAAACCTCACCGATAAAGAAATAAAAATCACTCTGGCCGGCTCGATCGCCAATCCGGTCGGCTTTGACGGTCAGGGCGAGTTCAACTCGCTCTTCAACGCGGTTTTCGGGCAGAATGTGAATAGAATAATAAAGGGGCAGGTGTCGGGAATCTATTTTCTTTCAAAGAAAGTTCCGCCGGACTCTCCAGCTTACGGAACGCTGGCGCTGGCCACCACCTGGCCCGACCTGACTTATGTTTCTCACTGGGTGCGCGGGGAATGGTGGGATGACCTTCATATTTTCTGGGACGATTTTTCAGACGACGGCCAGCTCAGCAACCTGGATGAAGAAAGCCCGTCGCCGGACGGCCGCACCGATGTCGGCACTCTCGGACTCAAAGCGACCATCCCGCCGGGCGGCGAGGCGGTTCTGCCTTTTGTCATCAGCTGGCATTATCCCAACCTGCTCAATTATTTTGATATAGTCCGCGAACAGCGCGGGCGCCTTTTCCATCCTTATTACACGAAAAAATTTAAGGATGCCTGGGAAGCGGCCGGGTATCTTTTTGACAACCTGGAAAATCTCGAAAAGAAAACCCGTCATTTCCGGGACGCCTTTTTCTCTTCCAGTCTTCCCGATTATGTGCTTGATGCCGTCTCCAGCCAGGCTTCGATCATCCGAACGCCGACCTGTCTCTGGCTTGATGACGGGCGGTTTTTCGCCTTTGAAGGCTGCAGCGACCGCTCGGGTTGCTGTCCGCTCAACTGCGCTCATGTCTGGAATTATGCCCAGACGCTGGCGTTTCTTTTTCCGGAGCTTGAAGGCTCGATGCGCGAAACCGATTTTCTGGTGAATGTGAAGCACGACGGTGCGATGGTCTTTAGAACCAGCTTGCCGACCGGAGAAAAACTCTGGGGGTTCAAGCCGGCGGCCGACGGCCAGCTCGGCCGCATCATTAATCTGTACCGCGACTGGCAGATCAGCGGAGACCTTAACTTCCTTAAAAAACTCTGGCCGCAGGCAAAAAAGGCGCTGGAGTATGCCTGGATCGCCTGGGACAGAGACCGGGACGGTCTGCTGGAAGACGAACAGCATAACACCTATGACATTGAATTTTTCGGACTGAATTCAATGCTCAGCGGCTTCTATCTTGGAGCGCTCGAAGCCGGAGCCAGGATGGCTGAAGCGGTCGGCGACAGGAAGGCGGCGGCCCAGTATCGTGAGATCCTGCGCCGCGGCCAGAAAAATTATCAGGCGCTTCTCTGGAACGGCGAGTTCTTCATCCAGAAATACGACCGGGCGCTGGAGAAAAAATACCAGTACGGAGAAGGCTGCCTTTCCGACCAGCTTCTCGGCCAGTGGCTGGCGATGGTGGCCGGCGTCGGGCGTTTTCTTGATAAAGCTAAAATCGAAAAAGCCCTGGAGTCAATCTACCGCTATAACTTCAAGGATAATTTCTACGACTTTGCGAATGTGCAGAGGACTTATGCTCTGGCTGACGAAAAAGGGCTGCTGCTCTGCACCTGGCCGCGCGGCGGCAGGCCGCCCCTGCCCTTCCCATATTCGGATGAAGTCTGGACCGGCATTGAATACCATGTAGCCAGCCACCTGATTTATGAAGGAATGGTGAAGGAAGGGTTGACCATAGTGAAAGCCGTGCGGGAACGCTACGACGGCCGGCGCCGCAATCCCTGGAATGAGGTGGAGTGCGGACATCACTATGCCCGGGCGATGTCTTCCTGGGGCCTGCTTCTGGCTCTGTCGGGTTTCAGCTATTCGGCGCCGGAAGGACGGCTGGGCTTTGCTCCTGTCTTAAACCAGGAAGATTTCCGCACCTTCTGGTCTCTCGGCTCCGCCTGGGGCACCTACGAACAGCGTCTGGAAGGGGATAAAGTCTTCAGCGTCAGCCTCAAGCTGGAGCAGGGCAAATTTAACCTGCGAGCATTGAGCCTCGAAATGCCGCCCGATTTTTCTTCTGAAGGCAGTTCTGTAAGTTGCACTCTGGCCGGGAAGAATCTTATGGCCCGGATAATCTCAAGCGAGAAAAAACTCACTCTCCAGTTCAGGCAGCCGGTTTATCTTAAAGCCGGAGAACCCCTGGTGTTGAGATTATCACGCTGATACAAAGTAACCGGCGGGGCCGGCTGCAGGGCCCAAAAAAAGAAAATATTTATTTTAATGATTCCAGTAATCTGGTCAGACGTTCTGTATGTTTTCTGTCTTCTCCAGCCAGCTTCTGAAAGAGCTTTTTCAGGCTTTCTTCTTGAATCTCGGCTATAGTCTGAAGATGGATTTTTTCAAATTGAGTTTCAAGCTCAATCAATCTTTCTAAAATTTGAGGCAGAAGGAGGCTTTTGGCTTCAATCATTCCCAGAAGTTCCTGGGTGGCCTTCAAGCCTTGCAAAAGTTCTTCTCTTGAGATCGTAGCTTCTCCGAATGCCTCGGGCGCTCTGGTTAGATAGTTCCGGCCGGTCCGGAGAAGGTTGGCGTGGGCGAGCTCTTCACCCGCCAGGCTGGTCAGTTCTCTGACTATATTCTCATCCGGGGCCAGTTCAGACGCCTGTTTGTAAATTTCAGCGATTAGCGCCTCCAGGTCGATGGCCTCAATAATTAACTTTGATAAAAGCATCCTTATTCCTCAAAGCTCCTTTAGTAATAGAAACAGAAAATAGATGAATCCGGTTCGGAAATCAAGCCCCGGCACTTGACAGAATTTATTTCTTTTTTATAATGTGAGTGAATATTCACTTACCTAAGGAGGGCCGATGAAAAAGTCGGTCTTTTTCCAGACCCCGGAATCACGCAAGGCTGATATCATCGCCTCGGCCCTGAGAATCATCGACCGCAGCGGCATCAAGGCTCTTACCGTAGCCCACCTGGCTCAAGAAGTTGGTTTTGTAGAGTCGGCTCTATATCGTCATTTTAAGTCGAAACGCGACCTGATTCT
>FWPV01013446.1_pt1 | contig 12287 bp, 8 predicted proteins | sample 2228371 | NCBI WGS metagenome assembly FWPV01 (sample SAMEA103939776, study PRJEB20133) | metagenome | reverse complement strand
CGCCGCTGCCGCCCGCAGCGCTCCCGGACGGCGGCGCCGCGGGCGCGCCGCCGGGGCGTAGCGGCAGCAGCGCTTCGGGTTCGCGCAGAATGCGGGCCGTGGGCAGGGGCGCCGCCGCGGAGATAGCCACCGACTGGCCGGCGCCGCAAGCGGTGAGGAAGATCAACAGGATAGCGCAGGGCAACAGCACCCAGCAGCGGACGAGTCTGACGCGCATAGAGCACCCCGTTCCGATGAGCACAGAGTCTGTCTTGCGCTGAATCGAACGGGCGCGGCGCGAACAGGTGGAGCGCAACTGATTACGGCGTCATGATCGCTGGCTGAGGGGAAGCTGATGGGAGACTGATACCATTTTAGATTTTGGATTGTAGATTGCCACGCTGGGCAGCACAACCCCTGAAACCACTTCAAGCAATGCGGCATCATCAACGGTAATTGGTATGAGAGGCGGGGGAGTTGGGGGCGCCTGCCACCCCCCACAGGCAGGGGTATGGGGAACCCCGGGTTCCCTGTGTCCCAACCGCTGTTGGGGGCGCCTGCCACCCCTTCAGGCAGGGGTATGGGGAACCCCGGGTTCCCCATATGTTCACCTCAGGGCGCCGGCGCCCACAAACGCAACCACCGTAAGAAGGGCCACAATTGCGACCACCACGACGAGGGCGATGCGCTCGCGGTTGTAGAGCGACCAGTCGCCGAAGAGCTGCGGCTCGAAACCAATCAGGTGGAGCTGGTGCGGCTGCTCGTCGAGCACATACTCCACCTCGGTGATCGGCGCGCCGCGGACGGTCAACTCCGCATAGCGGATGCGCGTGTCATCGCCCGCCGCCTCGATCACCGCGCGCAGCAACTCGGCGAGGGGCGCGACGCTGTGCCAGGGGCCCTTGTACGGATCGATAGGCCCCTCGAAGACCGGCTCGAGGTGTTTGCGGATGGCCAGGAGCGGCAGCTCCTCCATATCGTCGGAGTTCTCGAACAGCATGGCCCGGCGCGACCAGGTGAAGACCAGTTCCTCGACCAGATTGCCGGCCCCCTCGCATCTGGGGCAATCCTGCCTCCCTTCACCGCGGCAGGCCGGGCACCTGACCGTGATCGTCTCCTGCGAGCGACTATGGTCGCGGTTGGAGACGCGGCTGACCTTCTCGACGCTGCCCTGACCTTTGCAGGAAGCACAGTAGACCTTGCCCGCGCCCAGGCATTCGTTGCAGGGAAAGACGCGCGCCGAGCCAGGCAGGGGCACCTCGCGGGGCCGCACGGTCTCAAACGGTCCCAACTCGGGCACGGGGACCTGCCACACGTCGGCGGGGTTCTGAAAGGGGCGCGGCTGTTCAGCGGGGGCCTCGGGGCGAATGCGGGGCGTCGGTTCCGTGCGCGTCTCGTAGAGCACGCGCAGTTCGTAGAAGTAGACGTTGAAGCTGACGATCTGCTCGGGCTGGATGAGCTGGCCGAGGGCGCGGCGGCGGAAGAACCCATCGCGGCTCCAGCGATTGAGGAAGCGCCGGATGGCATCGCGGCGGTGCAGGTCGTCGGCGCGCTTACGGGCGCGGGCGAGATACTCCTGGAAGCGCTCGGGGAGCGCGGGGTCGAGCGCGGTCTCAAAGGGATTCTGGAGCCACTCGGCGTTTGTCTCCCAGCGCGACTCCTCCATATCGGTGGTGGCCTGGTCAATCTGGCCACGGAGGGCCTGGCGCAGCGCGGTGGCAGCGGCGGAGGCGCTGGGAAAGCGGGCCTGCGGCTGGGGCAGCAGCATACGGCGCACGACCCGGTCGGCGGGAGCCAGGGCCGGATCAACCGCGGCCAGGCCAGGCAGGGGCGCGCCGGGGTCAGGCGGCGCCTCACCTGAGAGCATATGGTACGTTACCGCCCCCAGACCGTAGATGTCGAGCGCGGGGCTGGCCTCACCGTCGGCGAAGCGCTGTTCAGGGGCGGAGTAGGGGGTCAGGTAATCAGCCTCCTCGAGGCTGCTCAGGTCGGGCGTATCGGGACTGGCGGCGAGGCTCAGGTTGGTCAGGTAGGCCACCCCCTCGTCGGTGGCGAGAATACTGGCCGGCTGCACGTCGCGGTGGACAATCTGCTGGGCGTGCAGGTAATCCAGGGCGGCGGCGATCTGCGTAACGATGCGCACGGCCAGCAGCGGTGGCAGGCGGCCACGGGTGAGCCGGGCGCTGAGGGGCTGGGCGTCGAGTTCAGGGGTGACCAGGTAGTGGCCGTAGCGCTCATCGTAGCCTGCGTCGATCACCGGCACCAGGTTGGGGTGGCTGAGGCGCGCGGCCAGGCGCGCGGCAAGCTGAAACCGCCCGGAGGAGACCCAGTCGGTGCGACGCAGGATGTGCACCTGAACCGGGCGCTCCAGGGTGAGGTGGCTACCGCGATAGACCGTCGCCAGCTCCTCCTGGGCCAGGCGCTCGATCAGCCGGTAGTTGCGCAACTCGGCGCCCTCGGCTGCCCGTTGATCGGGTCGGGTGATGGAGCGCGGGGTATTCATAGACAGAAATCCATGCGGCTTCGCCGCACAATGAAAAGTGGTTTTTTCCTGGGAGGGCCACTCCCGCCCGAACCCTCCCCACTGGCGGGTTGGTTCCTGGGAGGGTTGCGCCCGCCCAGCCCCTCCTGCGCGCGGCCTGTGTTCAGATTAGACCGTAACGATACGGTGGTCAACGCGCCACTGGCGACGGGATGGTGCGGCCTGGCGCCGGGTGGGGCAAGTATACCACGTTTGTCGCATATCAATGCGATAGATTGCATTATAGCACACCCGTTCGGTGTGTTCAAGGGGCGTTCAATCGGTGAGCAAGACAGTGGCGCATTCGCAACAATCGGTGCGCGTTTCTTTTCTTACGCACAGCGTCAAAAGAATTATACTGAGCCCTGTGAAGCGCGGTCGTGGCTGTCCCAACCAGGAGCGGGTCCTCAGGGTTCTCGCCGGGGGCCGCTCGAGCCGCACCAAACTGAACAACAGGTTCGCACACACAACTCCTCTGTTCTGCTACGGTGGCGCCTGGAGGCGGGGCTTCCCGCAAGGCTACCGGTTCGCCGGGCCGCCGTCCCCAATTTACCCCTCTCTCAGCCAACGACCAGGGCTTCGCAGGTCGGCCGCCCCGCAAGGGCGGCCGATTTACTTTCGGGTCGTTTATGCGGCCCTGAGGCGCAGCGCCACCAGACCCGGCGCGCCGGTGCGGGGCGGTGGCGGCGGGGACAGGCCGGCAAGCACGTTCAACCCCCAGGCCAGTTGCGCGTCGGCGCACTGCGTCTGGCCCTCGGCGGGTTGCCGGTTGGCCACGCACGGCACGGCGTACTGCGCGTCCTCCGAAGCCGCAACTTCGTACTGCGGCGTGATCCCGATGCGGTGAATCGCCGTCCGGTTGGGCGTGAGCCAGTGGGCGATGGTGATGCGAGCGCTGCTGCCATCGCTCAGGTGGTGGATATTCTGCACCGACCCTTTGCCAAAGCTCCGCTCCCCGAGCAGGACGGTGTTCGGGCGACGGTCGCGCAGGGCGCCGGCGACGATTTCGGCGGCGCTGGCCGAGCCGTTGTTGATCAGCACCACCATCGGCGCCTCGTACAGACGTGTGTCGGGAGGCCCGGCGATGGTGCGCAACTCTTTCTCGACGCCGCCGTTTTCGCGCTCGTAGAGGGCCACGCCATCGTAGAAGCGCCCGAGCACCTCCTGGGCCGTGGTGAGGAACCCGCCGGGATTGTTGCGCAGGTCGAGCACAACGCTGCGGGGACGCTGGGGGATCAGTTGACGCAGGGCCTCGTCGAGCAACTGGGTGGTGGTGGCCTTGAACTCGGTGATCTGGATGTAGGCCACTCCGTTGTCGAGCATTTGCGCGTTCACGGTGATGATCGGCACCTCATCGCGGGTGATCGCCACGTCGAAGGTGCGCGTGTCGGGAGGACGGCGCAGGGTGAGGGTTACAACGGTGCCTTTGGGCCCCCGGATGCGCGCCGCAGCCCTGGCGGTAGCCTCGCCGTCGGATAGACCGGCGATCACCTCGGCCAGGGACTCGCCATCAACGGCCACCACCACGTCGCCTGAGCGCACCCCGGCGCGCTCGGCCGGCGAGCCGGGGAAGGGCCGGTCAATGACAATCGTCTCCTGCTCGAACCGCAGGTAGGCGCCGATACCTTCGAAGCGGCCCTGCATCGACTCGCGGTTCTGGGCCGCCAGGTCCGGCTCTTGAAAGGTGGTGTACTCGTCGCCGAGGGAGGCGAGCATTCCCTGGATCGCACCGTAGACCATCTCGCGCTGGTTGAGCGGCTCCTGCCGGTAGAACTCGGCATGCACCAGGTCCCATACCTGCCAGAAGACGGCAAAATCCGCCCTGGCGTTCTGCGGCGTCTCACCGCGCAGGTCGCGGCTGGCGACGCGGGCCAGAAAGGTATCAAAGGGGGTCGTTCCGACAATGCGCGCAGCGGCCCACCCGGCAGCGAAGGCCACGACACCGACCACGAGGGCAGTGAGCGCTCCGAGGGTGACGGCGCGAGAGGTGCGAATCATAGGCGGACCTCTGCACTCAGGTGAGACAATCGGGCGTGTTGTTTCAGCAGGTAAACCAGGCCAGGTCAAAGGCGGATCTTCCCTGGAAGGCGCCTGTTCACATCTACGGAAGGGCGCCGACGGGCGTGATGGCGTTGGGATGCGCTGGCTGGTCCTCACCCCCGGCCCCCTTCGACAGGCTCAGGCTTCGCCCTGAGGCTCAGCCCGAAGGGGCGGGCCTCTCCAGCTTCGCTGGAGCGCCTGCGCTGAGCCTGTCGAAGCGGGGAGACCAGAGCCGCGCGCGGGGGCGTTCCAGTGCGATACAAGCCACGTTGGCTCGGATGTTCTATCTGCCCTCAAACCCGCCTTCTCCCCGGGCGAACGTGGAGCAACCCGGTTGTTCCATCGCCTCTTCACGGGCAGCCGGGGAGGGACTGCCTTTCCGCACTCTTTCCTCAGGCCGAGGGAAGGGGCAACCCGGCTTCCCCGGTTTCATACAGCACCATCGCGGCGGCGGCGATGGGCGCGGTTTCGGCGCGCAGGATGCGCGCGCCAAGCGATACGGGTATGATACCACGCTCGCGGGCGCGTGTCAGTTCGTCGGGGGTGAGGCCGCCTTCGGGGCCGCTGAGGATGTGGATGGCGCTCCCGGCCCACCCCTTGCCGTAGGCGCGCAGGACGGAGCGCAGGTGGGGCGCCTGGCCCTCCCAGAGCAGCAGGGGCAGATCGGCGTCCGCGGCGGCCTCCACGGCGGCGTCGAAGGCGAGGGGGTCGCTCAACCCGGGCAACACGCCGCGACAGGATTGCTCCGCCGCTTCGCGCACGATGCGGCGCCAGCGCTCCAGCTTGCGCGCATCGGTCCGGTCGGCAGCCAGGGAACGGGCGCAGTGGGTCGGTGTGAGCCGCCGCGCGCCTAACTCGACACACTTTTGTACGGCCCACTCGAAGCGTTCGGAGCGGATGAGGGGCAGATAGAGGGTCAGGTTGGCCGGAGGTTCGCCACCGGCCGGTTCGCGGCGGAGGATCGCGCCGGTCACCAGGTCGCGCCCGATGGAGGTCACCTCCACCTCCGCGGCCATTCCCTGCCCATCGAGCAGCAACACCCGGTCGCCGGGGGTCAGGCGTAGCACGCGCCCGAGCTGGTGGACCAACTCCGGGTTGATCAGGCGCACCTGCTCGTCGCGCAGGGCTTCAGGGGCGACGAAGAAGCGGCGGGTGTTGGGGAGAGGCATGGGATTTTAGATTTTTGATTTTAGATTTTTGATCTGGGATGGCTTGTGCGGGTGCGCTGTACGGGGCCAGGATGACCATGACGTTTTCCTGTGCGGGCCTTGCCTGCCCATTCCACCCTGTGTCGCAGGAACGCCAGGTTCGCTACGCCGGATGAATGACCTCCGCAATCCGCTCGGCAGGGCTTCCGGCGGCGCGAGCCGCGGCGGTCAGCGCCTCCAGGTCGGGAATGCTGGCGCGCAGCAGGGTCATCGCGCCGCGCAGGCTACAGGCGCCGAGGCTGGCGGGCAGCACGGCGGAGTCGCCCCGCCGCAGGGCCAGGGGCGCATGCCGGGGGTCCTCTGCTTCGAGTAGACCCGCGCCGTCAATGACAGTCAGGATCTCGAAACTGCCCGGATCCACGTTCAGCGTGGCGCATTCGACCACGCGCCAGCGCTCCAGAGCGAACGAGGGGCAGGCGACCAGCAGATCGCGCTCCGGCGTCAGCGCCAGGGGGCGAATGACCCCGTGGGGCGCCGGGGCGAAGGTGCTTACGGCAAGAGCCTTGTCCAGGTGCAACTCGCGCGGCTGGCCCGTCCGCGGATCGCGACGGCCATAGTCGTAGACACGATAGGTCAGATCAGATTTCTGCTGGATCTCGAAAAGCATGATCCCGGCGTTGATTGCGTGGAGGGTGCCAGCGGGCACGAAGATCACATCGCCGGGGGCAACCGGGAGCTGCGCCATCAGCGCTTCGACCGTGCCGGCCTCAACCGCGGCGGCGAACTCCGCGCGGCTGCACGGGCGCTTCAGGCCATAGGTGACGGTGGCGCCCGGTGCGGCCTCCAGGATGTACCAGGCTTCGGTTTTGCCGTGAAAGCCGGTGTGGGCCTCGACGCGATGGGCGTAGGCATCGTCGGGATGGACCTGAATGGAGAGGCGCTCGGCGGCGTCAATGAACTTGGCGAGGAGCGGAACATCGGCGCCGTAGCGGGCAACGGCGCGCGCGCCCACCAGCGCCGGCCCGTAGTCCCGCGCCAGGTCGGCCAGGGTGCGCCCGGCGAACGGCCCATCCACCACAGGATTGCTGTCGAAGACCTGCCAGCTTTCGCCGAGGCGGGCCGGGCGCGGTTCGGGCAACTCCAGCCACGCGGCGAGGCGCGTGCCGCCCCACAGCGGTTCGACGAGTCTGCGTCGGGTCATCAAAGGAGGAAGGCTGATAGTCATATCGCCTCGCCGGAGTTATGATTGTAGATTTTAGCCGTCCACGCGGCTGCGCCGCGCAACGCCATCTTCCCGGGAAGGCTGCGCCCTCCCGGACCCTCCCGCCGGGGAGGGGCGCGGTTCGACAGGCTCACTGGCGGGGGGCAATCACCCGGACGCCAGCCGGCGGCGTCACGCCCGGACCGTAGACGTAGAAATCCTCCCACGGCGTGTAGCGCGTGATATACGGATCTACCCGTGTGCGCCCGTTGGCAAAGGTCACGATCCGTCGCAGGGTCACATCCACCCCCGGACGCCCGCGGACAAGCTGGCGCACGGCGCCCCGCGGCAGACCGGGGTCGAACTGCCAGACCGGCAGACCGGGCTGGGTCCAGTTCGCTTTGAAGGGACCCTCGTAGCGCACGCTGCGCCCGTCGCTCTCGCCGAAGAGCTGGAAGGTCAGGCGCTCGCGGGCCATATCAACCGTGCCGACGATGTAAACCGGGCCGCCGGTATCGTTGCGCCAGCGGAAGTCAACCCCGGGGACGAAGACGGTCGCGTCGAACCCGATAATATCATCGTAGAAATAGACGATATGGCTGTGGGGGACGCGACGGGTCACGCTCAGGCCGGCGTTGGAGACGGCGCGAAAGAGCGTGGTGGAAACCTGGCACAGCCCGCCGCCGATGACCCGTTCGAGTCTGCCGCCAACAATGGCATAGCCGTCAACGAAGCCGTTGGCCTCGGAGAAGTCGCCGATGTTGATGAAGGAGAATTCGGCCCCGGCGGGCACCACGTAGCCATCAACGAGGGCGGTAGCGCGCTGGATGTTGATCACCCGCGAGGTCGAGGAGGTGGAGAAGCCGGTGGAGGCCTCACCGAGGAGCGCAATGGGCCGCGCCGGGGCGGTTGCCGCGCGGGCGAGGGGGTCGCGTTCGAGCAACTGGCGCCCGAGAGGGCTGAGCATCACCTCACTGGCGGTACCGGTGTTCTCGGGGTGATAGACAAAGCGCGCGCGTTCGAAGTACTGCACCAGCCGTTCCTGGCCGGACTCCGGATCGTACTCGTAGAATTCCTCAGAAATCGGGTAGCCGAAGACCGGCAGGCCCCCACGGGTCTGCCAGAACCAGCCGAAGGCGCCGCCCAGGGTATGCCCCGACTGGGGAAAAAACGTCCGTTCGGGATCGGGGGACGCGGCAAGCCAGGCGAAGGCGGGGTCGCTGCGGCCCTCGCTGAGCAGGGCGCCGGCCCGGGTGATGCTGATGCGCGCATCGGGTGGAGCGGTGGGGCGGAACTCAAACCTGGCCCGTTCGAAGTACTGCACCTGCAAGCCATCGGCGCCGAGGATCAGTTCGGTGAGGGGCATGCCGAAGGTGGCTACTCCACCATAGGCATCGAAGAAACGCTTGAGCTGCATGGCGACATTGTGGCCAGTTTCGGGAAAGTAGACCACACTGCTCACCGGAAGGGCCTGGGCGTGGGGAGCCTGAGCGGGAGCGGCCAGAGCGGAGGCCGGCACGAGGATCACCCCGAGGGCGAGGGCCAGCAACCAGCGGTACATCGACACCTCCTCAGATGGTAGAACATATGGGGAAACCGGGTTTCCCCATGCCCCTCCCTGAAGGGAGTGTTTGGGAGAGCTGCGCCCTCCCAGGAACAAAGCAGAGTGGCGCAAACTATGCCAAACGTTGCCATTATAGCACGGTACTTATATCCAATCTGTTATACTTTATTCAGTTACGACTCGCCTTTCGTAGTAAAGCGGGCAGGGCCATATGGAGCTACGACACCTGCGGTACTTTGAAGCGGTGGCGCGCCACTCCCACGTGACCCGCGCGGCGGCCGAGTTGCACATCGCCCAGCCGGCGCTGAGCAAGCAGATCAGCCAGCTCGAGCAAGAACTGGGCGTCGCGCTGTTCGACCGGGTGGGCCGCAACGTGCGGCTGACCGAAGCGGGCGAGGCGTTGCTGCCCCACGCGCGCGCCGTGATGGCACAGGTTGAGGCGGCGCGGGCGGAGATGGCCGAACGCATCGGGTTGCGACGGGGGCGGGCGACCGTGGGCGCCCCGCCGACGGTGGGTATGCAACTGCTGCCTCCTGTCCTTACGGCCTTCAACCGGCAGTACCCCGGCATCGAGTTGCGGCTGCACGAGTCAGGCGTGCAAACCCTGCTCGACTTGCTGGAGACGGGGTTAACCGACGTTGCAGTGGTAACGCTACCGGTGGAAGATGAGAATCTTACGGTCGCGCCCCTGTTCAGCGAGGAGATGGTGATCGCGGTGCAGGCCGAGCACCCCCTGGCGAGCCGCGAGACAGTGGCCTTCACCGAACTGCGCGACGAAGCCTGGGTGCTCTCACCACAGAACTACGAGTTGCGCGAGGCGACCCTGAGCGCCTGCCAGGCTGCCGGTTTTACCCCGCGGGTGGTGCTCGACGGCGGGGAGACCGACACACTCCTGCGCTTCGTTGCAGCGGGCATCGGTATTGCGCTGGTGCCGCGCCTGGCAGTGCAGGCCAACCCCGACCTCGTGGCGCTCAGGGTCTCGGATCAGCGCCTCATCCGCACGCTAGGCCTGGTCTGGCGGGGCGACCGGGTCGCCTCGCCGGCTGCGCGGGCGTTGCGTGAGTTTCTGGTAGAGCAACTGCGCCGGACGTAGCGTGTCACTTGACCCGTTCGAGGCGCGCGAAGCTGGCGAGCAGACGTCGCTCACGGTCGGCAAAGCTGACCGTCACCTCCTCATCGCCGTCCACCAGTCGGCTGCTCACCACCACGCCCTCGCCGAAGGTGCTGTGGCGCACGCGCTGGCCGGGGAAGAAACTCACCTCTGCCGGGCCGCCAGCAGCGCGGGGCGGGGCGGGGGCACGCCAGGTGTCGCCGGGGCGCGTGGGGCGCTGGCGGGCAGGGGCGGCGGCGGGCCTGGCGCGCGTCGAAGCGGAGGGCCGGCCCGGCCGTTTGAGCAACCCGGGGGGAATATCGGCCAGAAAGCGCGAGGGCTTGCTGATGTTGCTCCGGTTGAAGCTCTCGCGGCGGAAGGCGTGGCAGAGGTAGAGGCGCTGCCTGGCCCGCGTGATGCCCACATAGAGCAGGCGCCGTTCCTCCTCCAGCCGCTCGCGGTCGTCGGTAGAGCGGCTATGGGGCAGCAACCCCTCCTCGAGGCCCACAAGAAACACCACCGGGTACTCCAGCCCCTTGGCCTGGTGCAGGGTGATACAGGTCACGGCGTCGGCCTGGGGGTCGATGCGGTCCACATCGGCAACCAGGGCCACCTCTTCAAGAAACTGGGGGAGTTGCTGCTCAATCGGCAGACCATCGTAGCGCGCGGCGAAGGCGGCAAGCTCCTGAATGTTAGCCCAGCGCTCATCGGCAGACTCCTCGCCGTACTCGCGGAACAGGGTCTCACGCAGTTCGATCCGTTCAACGAGCATTTCAATCAGCTTGAGCAGCGTCGCTTCACGGCGCGCGGCGATCAAGCCGTCAATCAGGCTGAGGAAGCCACGCAGGGCGGTGACGGCGCGGGGGGAGAACGGCGCACCGGCAGGATCGGCCTCCAGCTCCTTGAGGGCCTGGTAGAGCGGCACGCCGAGCGACTCGGCCCAGCGCGACAACTCGGCCTCAGTGCGCTCGCCGATGCCACGGGCAGGCCAGTTCAGCACCCGCGTCAGGCTGATGCTATCGTAGGGGTTGGCGGCGAGGCGCAGGTACGCCAGGGTGTCCTTCACCTCTTTGCGCTCCCAGAAGCGCAGACCGCCGATCAGTTGGTAGGGCACGCCGCGGCGCGACAGGGCCTCTTCCAGCGCGCGCGACTGGGCATTGGTGCGGTACATCACGGCGCAATCGCGGTAGCGGGCCTCGCCGGTGGCCACCAGGCGCGCGATCTCATCGGCGACGAAGGCCGCTTCGGCGTCCTGGTCGTAGCCCTCGTGCAGCGTCACCTGCGGCCCCGCGCCATTTGCCGTCCAGAGCTGCTTGATATGCTTGCGCTTCGCCCCGGCAGCGATCACTGCCTGGGCCGTATCGAGAATGCTCTGGGTCGAGCGATAGTTCTGATCAAGCACAATAACCCGGGCATCGGGATAGTCCTGCTCAAATTGCAGAATGTTACGCACATCGGCGCCGCGCCAGCCGTAGATGCTCTGGTCGGCGTCGCCGACGACGAAGAGGTTGCGATGCCGGGCGGCCAGTTGCTTGATCAGCACATACTGGGCGTGGTTCGTGTCCTGGTACTCATCCACCAGCAGGTAGAGGTAGCGTTCCTGGTACCTGGCGAGCACATCGGGGTGCTGATCGAAGAGGCGCACCGTCTCGAAGAGCAGATCATCAAAGTCGAGGGCGTTAGCCTCGCGCAGCAGGGTCTGATAGCGCTCGTAGCAGCGGGTCACGATCTCATCAAAGTACGACCGGTTGAGGCGCGCGAACTCCTGAGGGGAGATCAACTCATTCTTGGCGCTGGAAATGCGAGCGTGGATAGCGCGCGGGGCGTACTGCTTCTCGTTGAGATTGAGATCGCGGAGCACGCGGCGCATCAGGCGTTCCTGGTCGTCACTATCATAAATAGCAAAATCGCGCTCGCGCCCGAGATGCACGATGTCGCGGCGCAGGAAGCGCGCGCAGAGGCTATGAAAGGTACCGACGGTAAGCGCCCGGGCCTGGGCAGGGCCGATCAGCGTCTCGAGGCGCTCGTTCATCTCGCGGGCCGCCTTGTTGGTGAAGGTCACGGCGAGGATAGTGAACGGATCGGCGCCCGTGGCAGCGATGAGGTAGGCGATACGGTGGGTCAGCACCCGCGTCTTGCCGCTGCCGGGGCCGGCCACCACCAGCACCGGGCCGGCGACGGTCTCAACAGCGCGCCGCTGGGCGGGATTCAGGTTCTCAAGGAGATTGGACATTGCTATTTCAGATTGTAGATTTTAGATTGCAGATTGCCCGGGTGAGTTCTGGCGCGAGTGGGCTGCGGGGCGCATACAGTCCGTTTTAGAGTCGTTCGACGAAGGTTGCTTAATGGCCGCTCACCGCCTTCTCCGGCTCTCCCCCGATGAGCGGGAGGGTGGGGAACCCCGGGTTCCCCACGACCCCTGGAGAGAGACCTGGGAGGTCTACGCCCTCCCAAACCCTCCCCCCAGGAAGGGGGTTGGGGAAACCCGGTTTCCCCATGTCCCAACCGCTGTTGGGAGCGGCTGGCGCCTCCACAGGCAGGGGGATGGGGAAACCCGGTTTCCCCATATTTTCACCTCAGTCATCCATGCGGCTGCGCCGCACCACGCCGCGATGACCATGGGGCATCTCTGGGAGGGCCGCCCCCTCCGTGACCCTCCCCCGCTGGGGTTCAGGGGCGGACAGAACGTATGAGCGCCGACGGGCGTTATGGCGTTGGGATGCGCTGGGTGGTCCTCACCCCCT
>FWPV01013445.1_pt1 | contig 12287 bp, 7 predicted proteins | sample 2228371 | NCBI WGS metagenome assembly FWPV01 (sample SAMEA103939776, study PRJEB20133) | metagenome | reverse complement strand
TACACGGGAGAATGACGAGACTACTTTTCACACCTCTCATAAGGGCACTTCAGAGGGTTATTGGGTATCATCCCCTTTTGGCATTCTTTGATAGCTTCAGATATGCCCTTGCTGGAGAGTTTTCTATGGATGTCGATATGGCAAGGATAAACAGGATTCCGGGGGATTGGGGTCTCGAGGTAGGAGTTCTCGCAGAAGTCTACAGAAACACATCACTGAGAGGGGTCTGCCAGGTAGATATTGCTGAGAATTATGAGCACAAACATCAAGAACTCTCTCCTGAGGATGCAACAAAAGGGCTTCACAAGATGTGTATAGATATATGCAAATCACTCTTCAGAACTCTTGCATCTGAGGGTATTGTATTTTCAGAGGGCTTCTTTAAGACACTCTTGACAACTTATGTTAGGACTGCACAGGATATGCTTAAAAGGTATGAAGACGATGCAGCCATTAATGGCCTCATATTTGACAGACACGCAGAAAGCCTTGCTGTTGAAACCTTTACGAAGGGTATAACGACTGCTGCCCAGGCCATAATGGACAATCCCTTAGGTTCCCCTCTTATTCCAAGCTGGGACAGGGTGACATCAGCAATTCCTGATATCCTTTCGAGGATAAGGGAGGCGGTGGAAGAGGACAATAAATAGAAAATTATGTAGACAGGTTTAATGAAAGGAGGTTCCAGGAAAATGAAGAAGTTGTTTTTAATAATAATCTTTTTAGTAATAATATTTACAATAATAAGAGGCAATTTTAGCCTTCGTCAAGAAACAGAGGATGTCGGTACTGAACAGAAGAGTTATAAGGAAATAATTGGGACTATCAAAAAGGGTGAGACTTTTTTTGATGTCTTTAAAAAATATAATCTCAATGTAGCTGAGCTTTTTAAAATTAAAGAGGCATCTGCAAATATTCACAGGTTGAGGGAAGTATATCCAGGACAGCCGTACAAAATAATAATAGACGACAACAACCGGATAAATTCCTTTATTTACTGGATAAACGACGACTCTGTTTTGAACATTTATCGCACCGAATCCGGATTTTGCGTTGAGAAAAAGGACGTAGAGTATGAAAAAAGAACCCTGCATTTAGGCGGTGTAATAAAGGACAATCTCATATCTTCTGTGGGAAACAGCAGGGAAAATATGATGCTGGCGATGCAGCTTTCGGATATATTTGCGTGGGATATAGACTTTGCATCGGATATTCGAAACGGAGATGCATTCAAGATTGTAGCGGAGGGATTTTATCTGAATGGAGAATTCAAAAAATTCGGCAATATACTCTCTGCGGAGTTTGTAAATAACGGCGAGATATACCGTGCCTACAGGTTTGAATATGACGGAAAGACCGATTATTACGATGATGAAGGCAAATCCCTTAGAAGGGCATTTTTAAAGGCGCCCTTGAGCTTCAGAAGGGTGAGTTCGGGTTTTTCCATTAACCGCTTTCATCCGGTGCTTAAGATTTACAGGCCGCATCACGGGCTTGATTATGCCGCTCCTGTGGGAACTCCTGTTTCCGCAATAGGCGACGGAACGGTTGTCTTTGCAGGTAAAAAGGGGCAATACGGCAATCTTGTGGTTATAAGACATCCAAATGGCTATAAGACATATTACGGCCATTTATCCAGATTCGGCAGCGGCATTAAAAGCAGAACAAGGGTTAAACAGGGGCAGGTTATAGGTTATGTAGGCTCGACAGGACTTGCAACAGGGCTGCACCTGCATTACGAAGTGAGGATTAATAACAGACCTGTTAATCCTGTTACAGTAAAAACCCTGAAGGGAAGCGCTATTCCTAAAAAACTGATGGCTGAATTCAGAGGCTTTAAAAACAGGATGGACGGAAGGCTTGCTTCCATAATACCAAAAGCCGTTGTCCTTGCAAAAAGTAGCAGTTGCATAAGAACCATATGATAAGAACCATATGGAGGATTGATGGGTATTGGGTTAAAAGACATAGTAGTCCCCGCTGTTACAGCAACGGTATCTGCATCGGTGCTTTTTGTCGTTAGGGGTGTTGCCTTCAGGCTGCTTCACAGGTGGGCCGGAAAAACAGAGACAAGGATCGACGATATAATCATCAGATCATTAAAAGTTCCCTCTGTTTACTGGTGCATAGCCATCGGGCTTTACATAGGAGTCGCTGTTTCAGATTTTCCTGAGAAACATGTATTTTATTTCAGCAGGGCAATCCATGTAATTGTGATATTGTCTATTACCACTGCTGCTGCAAACCTGTCAGGCAAAATATTCAAAAATTATATCCAGAAATCAGACCTGCCTATTCCTACTACGGGCCTTGCATACGGGATATTGAAAGGCACAATCCTCATTATAGGTTTTTTGATTATACTCAGCGTTCTGGGAATATCCATAACTCCTCTTATCACAGCGCTCGGTGTTGGAGGTCTTGCTGTTGCCCTTGCGCTTCAGGATACGCTGGCAAATCTGTTTGCAGGGATTCATATACTCGTTGAGAAATCCGTAAGGGTCGGAGATTTTATAAAACTTGAGACAGGACAGGAAGGTTATGTTGAAGACATCACATGGAGGACAACGAGGATAAGGATGCTTCCGAATAATATGGTTGTGATTCCAAACAGTAAGCTTTCACAGAGTATAGTAACAAACTATTACCTGCCTGAAAAAAGGATGTCCTTATTAATTCCTGTGAGCGTCAGTTATTCATCCGATCCAGAAAAGGTTGAGCAGATACTTGTAGGAGAAGCGAAGAAGGCTGTTGGTGAGGTTCCAGGACTGCTTGGAGATCCAGAGCCATTTGTGAGGTTCATACCCGGCTTCGGAGACAGTTCCCTCGATTTTACGCTTATATGTCAGGTGCAGGAATTCGTTGACCAGTACCTGGCGCAGCATGAACTGAGAAAAAGGATATTTAAAAGATTTAAGGAAGAGGGCATAGAGATACCTTTCCCGCACAGGACAGTTTATCTAAGGGAGGAGAAAGAATGGAAAAGTTAATGGAAGATTTTGAATTCAAGCAATGCGTGAGCCTTCTTAAATCCACAGGCAGAAAGGCCAGGAATCTGCGTGAACTGAGGGATGTAATAGCTGTTGTGAGTGATGAATCCATATTCCACCACACTTACCAGTATTTTTTGAAGGGACACGTCCTCGAATACACCAATGACTTTGCCCATTGGGCGGGAGAGAGCCTCGAAGAAAGGGCTCTTTCAGAGCATCTCTCCAACATAGACCCTTATGTCTTTAAAAATATAGACGAACTGAGACAGGAGTTGCTTAATGTAATAGACTTTTATCTTGAAAACTTCCCGGAGCCGAGGGAGGCAATGGCAGGTAATGAATTCTACTTCAATGAAACAATAACCCTCACATTTCCTGCGGGTATAAGGGTCAAGAACCTTGCAGAGTTTTTAATAGCAGTCAAGTATATAGATGCCGCAGCCATTTACTACCATTTCTACGAGGCCCGCGTCAGGCTCGGAGTCGATGACTTCTCAAAATGGCTTGAGGACGCGCTAAACAAAAAGGAGCTGTCGGAAAAAATAAGATCGATAGACCTCTTCATGCACAGCATAGAAGGTATAAGGGAGCACATAATAGAGGCTGTTGAGAAAGATGTCAGGACAGGAATGGAGGCTATAGAGCGATGATTGCCCAATACTCAGGCATATCTCCCAAAGGCGATTTGATACTCCTTCATAAGCTGGGTGAGAAACTTAATAACAGATCGTTTCTTCATATTAATTCGACCCGCGCAGGAGGAGGAGTGGCAGAGATTCTGCACAGGATGATCCCCATACTCAATGACCTCGGCATCGATGCAAGGTGGGAAGTCATAGAAGGGGACGAAAGGTTCTTTGACATAACAAAAAAAATACACAACTCACTTCAGGGAAATTTTGAGAATATTACCGAAGACATGTGGCAGCATCATTACGAAGTCAACAGGAGAAATGCCGAAAGGCTTAATCTCGATGCGGATGCGGTTTTGATACACGACCCTCAGCCTGCACCGCTGGTTGAGTTCAGGAAATCGGGCAGATGGATATGGAGATGCCATATAGATGTATCACATCCGATAAAAGAGGTATGCAATTATTTGCAGCGTTATTGCGGGAAATACGATGCTGCAATCTTTTCAGTAGCAAAATTTGCCAGGGCAATGGGTATAGATGAATTCATCATACCTCCATCAATAGACCCTATCAGCGAGAAAAACAGGGAACTTACGGATGAAGAGATAAAGGAAACAGTTAATAAATTCCGGATACCAGCAGACAGACCAATAATACTTCAGGTCTCAAGGTTTGACAGATTTAAAGACCCCATCGGTGTGATAAAGGCATACAGACTGGTTAAAAAATATAATGACTGCATCCTTATCCTTGCAGGAAGTCCGGCAACCGATGACCCTGAGGGAGAGGTAGTGCTTAAAGAGGTTCAGGATTACGTATTGGACGATCCTGACATCCATATTCTTCTTCTGCCGCCCTTCAGCGACAAAGACATTAATGCATTGCAGAGGGCTGCAACGGTGGTATTGCAGAAATCCTTAAAAGAAGGATTCGGCTTAACAGTATCAGAGGCCATGTGGAAAGGCAAACCTGTTATAGGCGGAGCCACAGGCGGAATCCCTTTGCAGATAATACACGGTGTTACAGGATTCCTTGTCCATTCTGTGGAAGGCGCTGCCTTCAGAATAAGGCAATTCCTCAACAATCCTGAGATGGCGCACAGGATGGGAGAGAAAGGCAGGGAATATGTGAGGAATAATTTTCTTATAACAAGGCAGATAAGGGATTATCTTTCCGTATGGTATGCGATGGAGAATAAAGGCAGAAGTGTTCTGGAGCTGTGATGTCAGAGATATTAAAGACATTCATACAGGAAAATCTCTCGGATAAAAAACTGATAATAGTCTCTAACAGGGAGCCCTATATTCATAAAAAGAGAGGTTTAAGTATCAAGGTCGAAAGACCTGCAGGCGGTCTCACCTCTGCAATGGATGATGTCCTGAAGGTTACTGGAGGGATATGGGTGGCATGGGGTAGTGGAAGCGGAGATCGTGATGTTGTGGATGGGAAAGACTGTATTCATGTGCCTCCTGAAGATCCATCTTATATACTGAAAAGGGTATGGATTACCCAATCCGAGATAGATAACTACTATCACGGGTATTCGAATCAGGTGCTGTGGCCACTATGTCACATCACGCTCGATAGGGTCTATTTCAGAAAGAGATTCTGGGAGGATTATAAAAAGGTAAACAAGTATTTTGCAGATGCAGTAATTGAAGAGGCAGGCAAAGACTCAATAGTCTGGATCCAAGACTACCATTTATGTCTGTTACCAGAAATGCTAAGAAGTGTAAGACCTGAATTAACCATAGCCCATTTCTGGCACATCCCTTGGCCTGACTGGAGTGTATTCAGAATCTGTCCTAATGCAAAAGAGATCCTTGAAGGATTGCTGGGCAATGATCTTATAGGCTTTCAGATACCTCTCTTCGTGAAGAACTTTATGGATTGCGTAAAGGAATGCCTTGATGCAGAAGTAGATTACAATCGTGCTGTTGTCGTTTATAACGGACACTCCACGCGCTTGAAGGCTTTTCCCATAAGCATAGATTACGATAAATTCAACTCAATGGCATCCTCTCATAGGACATTGAAGCTGATGAGGAATATAATAGAAAAGCATGGTCTTACGCACTATATCGGAATAGGCGTTGACAGATTGGAATATACAAAGGCGCTTATAAAGCGCCTCCAGGCTATAGATTTATTTTTTGATAGGTACGAGAGATTCAGGAGAAAATTCACCTTTATCCAGATTGCGGTTCCAACGAGGATGAAGGAGCCGTATATAAGCTACAAGAAGGCTGTTGAAGAACTCATTTCCAGGATCAATGAAAAATACTCGGCGGGCGACTGGAAGCCAATAATTTACATAGATACAAAAGTTGAGCATAAGGACATCGTCTCGTATTACAGGATGGCTGATATTGCTATAATAAGCTCTGTTTACGACGGCATGAACCTCGTGGCAAAGGAATACGTGGCGTCAAAGACCGACGAAAAAGGAGTGCTTATATTGAGCGAATTTGCTGGGGCATCAGAGGAGCTCGAAGGCTCTATTTTAGTGAACCCTTACGACATAGAACATTTCTCGGAAAGCATAAAGACGGCCTTGCAAATGCCTGAGAAAGAGAAGGTCAGCAGAATGGCGGCGCTGAGAAGGCAGGTTGGAGAGAACAATATCCATAAGTGGATACTCGACATACTTAATGAAATATCTGCTATATCGGCCATTAAGAGCGAGAAATGCTGTTATCTCTTCGACAATATGGATGAAATAAAGAAAAAGGCGTTTCATAAGATCTTTTTGTTTCTGGATTATGACGGCACCTTAACGCCCATTGTTGAGACACCTGATAAAGCGGTTATTTCGGATGAGATGCGTTCTCTTATAATTGAATTAAAGGATATTATTCCGGTTGCTGTTATAAGCGGCAGGGCGCTTGAAGACGTAAAGGGCAGGGTCGGGATCGAGGACATTTTATATGCCGGCAATCACGGGGCAGAGATATGGGACGGCAAAAAGGCGATTATAAGTCAGGGGTCAGCGGAAAACAGGCGCTTATTGGAGGAGGTTTTGGAAAAACTGAAAAAAGAGGCATCTTATATAAAAGGCGTATTGATAGAAGATAAAGGGATTACCGCAAGCGTGCACTTCAGGAACGTTAACACACATCAGGCAGGCGATGTCTTCAGCATATTCGAGAAAACTGCGAATGAGTATAAGGATGATTTCAGGTTTATCGTAGGCAAAAAGGTCTTTGAGATAAGACCCATCAATATATGGAACAAAGGAGACGCTGTTTCGTGGATAATAGAGAACATGGGACAAGGCAGGTTCCCTGTTTATATCGGCGATGATACTACAGATGAAGATGCATACAGCGTTTTAAAGCATAGAGGACTGTCCGTTTCCATAGGCGGCAGCGCCAGTGCGGATTATTATATTCAAAATCAGGAAGAGGTAAAGGACTTCCTTATGATGTTATACGAAGGGCTGAATAAATGAGAAAGAAAGTCATGGAAAGCTCAATACTCTTTGTGAGCATTGTGAAATGGCTGTTACTCGCCTCCTGCGCGGGTATATTCGTAGGCGCTTCTACAACGCTTTTTCTTAAACTTCTCGAAGCAGGGATAAATTTCGCAGGCGGCTACCGCTATTATTTCATAGCCATTCCTGCAGCCTTTGTGTTGAGCGTTCTGCTCGTTAAATACTTTGCCCCGCAGGCAGAAGGCCACGGCACGGAAAAGGTGATAGAGGCTGTGCACAGGCATTCCGGAAAAATCAATCCACTTGTTGTGCCTGTCAAACTTGTCGCAACGGTCATAACTATAGCGGCAGGCGGGTCTGCAGGCAAAGAGGGGCCATGCGCCCAGATAGGAGCGGGTCTGTGTTCGACTATCTCCGATATATTTAAATTCGACGACAGGGACAGAAAGAAGATGGTGATATGCGGCATAAGCGCTGGATTTGCCACTGTATTCGGAACGCCTATCGCAGGAGCAATTTTCGGCGTTGAAGTATTATTCGTGGGCACTATGCTTTATGATGTGCTGCTGCCTTCGTTTGTTGCAGGCATTGTAGGCCATCAGGTCTCCTCCGCACTCGGGGTTACATATTTCCATGAACCGTTAAACTTTGTCCCGGTGTTCAGCAGCGCCCTGTTTATAAAGGTCTGCGTCAGCGGATTGTTTTTCGGCCTCTGCTCGCTTATCTTTATAGAGACGCTTCGTTTTTTTGAGAACACGGCCAGCCGCATGAGGCTCAATAAAATTTACAGGGCGATAGCAGGAGGCTCTGTTCTTGTAATTCTCGCATTTATCTTCTCCACAAGCTATTTAGGTCTTGGCCTCGAGACGATTAAAAACGCTATCGAAGGGGATGGCGTGAATCCAGGAGCCTTTATTTTAAAAATGCTTTTCACCTCGATTACCCTCAGCTTCGGAGGAAGCGGAGGCATTGTTACGCCTATATTTTTTGTGGGCGCAACAGCAGGCAATACCTTTGGCAGTCTGCTCGGCCTTGACAGATCGTTATTCGCAGCTATCGGAATGGTCGGCCTTTTAGCCGGCGCCGCAAACACCCCCATTTCCGCAAGCATTATGGCGGTGGAGCTCTTCGGCCCTCAAATAGGACCATATGCCGCTGTTGCCTGCATCATCAGTTTTCTCATGACGGGCCACAGAAGCGTTTATCCGAGCCAGGTTTTGTCAATGGGAAAGTCCGCATCCCTTGCAGTGGAAAAAGGCAGGGAGATGAGGGAAATAGAAGATGTGGAATTTCAGCCGAGGCCAAAGAGCATAATCGCAGGCATAGCCAAACTCAAAAGGTCTAAAAAGAACTAATGAAAATCGGCGCAAATTATTTAGGAAATGGAAAATGCGAGTTTATTGTATGGGCACCTTTGCGTAAGGATATGGCGCTAAAACTCATATCACCCGAACGCATTATACCAATGGAAATGGCTGACAGAGGATACTGGAAAGTTGTGGCAGAAGGTGTTTTGCCCGGTACTCTCTATCTTTATAGACTTGATAATAAGCTTGAAATGCCTGATCCTGCATCGCGATTTCAGCCCGAAGGTGTGCACGGGCCTTCTCAGGTAATTGACCCTGATGGATTTAAATGGGGTGATGACAACTGGAAAGGAATTGACTTAAAGGACTTCATAATATACGAACTTCATGCAGGCACATTCACAAAGGAGGGAACCTTCGAGGCAGTAATTTCTTATCTCGATTATTTAAAAGATCTCGGGATAACCGCCATAGAGCTTATGCCTGTGGCGCAATTTCCGGGCAGCAGAAACTGGGGATATGATGGTGCATACCCCTTCGCAGTTCAGAATTCATATGGAGGCCCAAATGGATTAAAGGTATTGGTCGATGCCTGTCATAAAAAAGGACTTGCGGTTATTCTGGATGTTGTCTATAACCACCTCGGCCCTGAGGGAAATTATTTAAGCAACTTTGGTCCGTATTTTACCGACAGGTATAAAACGCCATGGGGAGACGCTATTAATTTTGATGGTCATTATAGCGATGAGGTAAGAAGATTTTTTATAAGTAACGCCCTTTACTGGATAACGGAATACCATATTGATGCCCTGAGAGTTGATGCCATTCACGGGATTTATGACTTCAGTGCCAGACATTTTCTGCAGGAATTGGGCGGGATAGTGCACAAAAATGCAGATGCACTGGGCAGAAAGGTTTATGTCATTGCAGAAAGCGACCTCAATGATGTGCGGGTTATAAATCCTGTAGAGATAGGTGGATACGGCCTCGATGCACAGTGGAATGATGACTTCCACCATAGCCTGCATACGCTGATAACAGGAGAAAACAGAGGATATTATGAAGACTTCGGGGAAATAGGGCATTTAGAAAAGGCATTCATGGAAGGCTTTGTATATTCAGGAGAGTATTCAATATTTAGAAAGAGGAGGCACGGCAGTTCCACAAAAGACAGACCTGCGCACCAATTCATTGTCTTTTGTCAAAACCATGATCAGGTTGGCAATAGAGCAATGGGTGACAGATTGAGCCAGACACAATCATTTGAAAAACTCAAGCTTGCAGCAGGCGTTGTTATATTTTCACCATACATCCCCCTTTTATTTATGGGAGAAGAATACGGTGAGACAGCGCCATTTCAATATTTTGTGAGCCACAGCGATGAGTCCCTTATCGAGGCTGTTAGAAAAGGCAGGAGAGAGGAGTTTTCTTCGTTTCAATGGAAGGGAGAAATCCCGGACCCTCGGTCAGAAAGCACTTTTTTAAATTCGAAGATAAATATAGAACTTCATAAAAAGGGACGGCATAACATGCTCTTTAATTTTTACAGGGAATTAATAAGATTAAGGAAGGAAGTCCCTGCACTTTCCAACCTCAGCAAGGAGAATATGGAGGTAAAAGGATTTGAAGAAGAGAAGGTTTTATATGTCAGAAGATGGTTTGAGGATGACGTAGTCTTCTGTCTCTATAATTTTGATGAAAGGCATGCAAAAATTAAATTAACACCTCCCGAAGGTATATGGGAGAAGACACTTGAGTCTTCCTCTGAGGAATGGGGAGGAGCAGGTAGTCTTTCGGAAGAGAATGGCCCGAGCTCGGTTTATGCGAATTTCTTTGATATAGACTGGGAGCCTGTCAAAAAGGAGCTAAAAGATAAGATACTCCTTCCGATTCTGGGTGACCAGTACGGGAAGGTTCTTGAGGACCGGGAACTAAAATTGAATTTTGAAGGAGGGGCGTTTTTCTTACATTACTATGAACATAAATTTCCTGTAAGACCACAGACCTACATCCAGATACTGGAGCATCGGATTGACAGGCTAAAAGAATCACTGCGACCTGAAAATCCTCACTTCATTGAACTTTTGAGCATCATTACAGCACTGAAGCATCTACCCTATTATGCAGAAAGAGACCCTGAAAAGATTACCGAGCGATACCGTGAAAAGGAGATCATAAAGAAGCGCCTCTGGAATCTCTATAATGAAAGCCTGGAGATTAAAGAATTTATTGATGATAATGTGAAGATATTTAATGGAGTTAAGGGCGATCCCGGGAGTTTCGACCTCCTTGATAAACTTCTCAGAGAGCAGGCATACAGGCTCTCACACTGGAGGGTTGCAACAGAGGAGATAAATTACAGGAGGTTTTTTGACATCAATGAGCTTGCAGCAATCAGGATGGAGGATCCGGTTGTATTCAATGAAACCCATAAACTCATATTCAGACTTATCAAGAAAGGAATCGTTACCGGCCTGAGGGTCGACCATCCTGATGGGTTATATAACCCGCCGGAATATTTCCATAGATTGCAGCAAAACTGTTTTTTGCACATAAGGCTTGGTTATCTTGAATTGCTAAGAGACAACATATCCCCGGATACTTATGAAGAGGTCAAAGGGGAGACGCCGATGTTTACTCTTCCGTCTGATGCCGGGGCAGAGATATTGAAACAGGACGATGAAGTATTGTTCAATTCCCTCTCACAGACGCTCCTTAAGATAACATCTCCTGGCGTACCGGACTTCTATCAGGGAACAGAGATATGGAACTTCAGCCTTGTTGATCCTGACAACCGCAGGCCTGTTGATTACAAAATAAGAATGGAAATGCTTGAGGAACTAAAAGAGTATGAGTCTGACATCGGGCCTCTTGAGCTTATGAAAGAGCTGACTATTAACAAAGACGACGGAAAAATAAAAATGTATGTGATATACAAGTCCCTCAACTTTCGGAAGAACAACAGGGAGCTTTTTGAGAAAGGAGAATATATACCGCTTGAGGTGTATGGAGAAAGGGCTGACAATGTCTGTGCCTTTGTGCGCAGGGCAGGCAACAGAAGGGCCATTACGGTTGTACCGAGATTCCTGACATGGATGATTTCTCCAGCAGGGATATTCCCGTTTGATGTCGAATGGAATGATTCGTTTATAGTGATTCCATTCGCGGAAACAGGAGCAAGATACAGAAATATATTTACGGATGAAATTGTGACGGCCAAAAATTATAAAGATGCTACTGCATTAAAACTATCAGAGGTGTTTTCGAATTCGCCTGTAGTTTTGCTCGAAAGGGTTTATACTTAAGTATATGGACAGCATTGTTGAAAGAAAAGAGGTAAGGGAAAAGTTGGAAGACATAAAAGAGGCTGATATCCTTGTCGGCATTCCGAGTTATAATAATGCCCGGACAATAGGCCATGTGGTGAAGGCAGTGCAGGCAGGGTTTGCAAAGTATTTCCCCGATAAAAGGTGCGTGCTTGTAAATTCGGATGGTGGCTCTACTGACGGCACGATGGATGTTGTCCAGAATGCAGCCATTGAAGATTTACAATCGATCCTTCTACACCACAGGGTTGAGCCTGTATTTAAGATAACCACTCCATATCATGGCATCCCCGGTAAGGGAAGCGCATTCAGGACAATATTTGAGATAGCTGATGCCTTGAATGTGAAGGCATGTGCGGTTGTGGACTCTGATTTAAGGAGCATTACGCCTGAGTGGATAGAGCTTCTCATCAAACCTGTGATTGGAGGCAATCTCGACTATGTGTCTCCCCTTTATCACAGACATAAATACGACGGTACAATAACCAACAGCATAGTCTATCCCCTAACCCGTGCATTATACGGCAGGCGCATAAGACAGCCAATAGGTGGAGACTTTGGTTTTTCAGGAGAGCTTGCAAGATTTTATCTCA
>FWPV01013443.1_pt1 | contig 12287 bp, 6 predicted proteins | sample 2228371 | NCBI WGS metagenome assembly FWPV01 (sample SAMEA103939776, study PRJEB20133) | metagenome | reverse complement strand
GGTGGCTTGTTGTGCCATTTCACCCCTTTGCGCAGGTGGAAGATTATGGTGTCCTTGCCCTGTATCTCCCAGCTCTCGGCCAGGGCTCCTGCCTTGTGCTCCAGGCGGTTCAGCCCGCCGATAAACCAGTCGCACTCCCCGGTGCCGTAGCCGCCAGCCCTTCCCTTCGTCCAGTCCCCTGTCCACAGCTCGTCATTGGTAAGCTTCAATGTAGTACAATATGCATGGCCCCGGATTGCATCGTCAAAGGCGGGAGGGTCAGCAGCGAGCCTCAAATTGAGGACTCCGCCATAGGCCGGCTTCTCCTTCTCCACTGCCACCTCCTTGACCCCCCTGGCGCAACTACTGACCACCAGCCCGGCAACCAAACAGACCACCAAGATAGAAGCTATTACCAGTCTCTTTACCATTCTCTCGTCCTCCTTAACAGTTTTTTGGTCTCTCTCGCTTCAATGCGCCCGGGCTATTGCCTCGATTCCTTGCTATCCTGGTATTCCCATGGCTTTCACCCCCTTGGTATTTCCCGTAGAAATACGATCAACTACATGGTCATGAACGACCACACCCGGCACCAAAAGGTTGACCCCGGTCTTGATTGCAAACCCTTTGTTCTGCTTGGTCGTCTCAGACTCCTACACAAATCCTACCACTGCCCTAGAAGGGGGTCAGAAGCGATAAGGTCACGAGAGATAGAAGAGCTCCTGCTTCGCATCGTTGCGCGGTGCGTACCGTCTTCCCACCCCTGAAAACCGGCAAGTTGGAGTTAATGTAGCAAATGCGGGTGGCTCTGTCAAGAGGTGCAGCCCGGAGTTTTCAGTTTATAATGAAGATGCCGGAGTTAGACCGGCGTGCACAGCAAGCACATATGGCATTCATAAAAATCTTACAACGAGATAAAAGGGGAAGCCCGATGGCAACCACCTATCGGGCTTCCCGGTTTTTTACCACTGCGGACCGACCGTCTTCGATCGGTGACGGCTCAGTGGTGTGCCTTTCTACTTGCCCAGCATAGACTGCTTCAGCTCCTGGTCGATCCACACGTATTTGGCGTAGTTAAAGGTGTTGTAATAACCCAGACTGGCTTCGCCATTGTAGTTTTTCACCCATGGCCACCAGAAGCGGTAGTAACGCTGTCCCGGAAGCGGGATGGTATAGCACTGCTCGAACAGGTATGGCAGCATGTCGGCATGTATCTTGTCCACCTTAGCCTCGTCTGGGTATGCCGCCATCATATCATCGCGCGCCTTATTCAGCACCGGGTCATCTATCAGGCTGAGGTTGAACATGCCGGTACCGGTGTAGTTTGTCCCCTTGAAATAGGCACCAACGCCGGCACCTGTCCACAGCGCCATGTCATCATATGCCCGCCTGACAACCAGCGAGAGCAACACGCCATAGTCTTTGGGTTCAAGTACCAGCTCAACACCGACCTTTGCCCATGAGTCCTTCACCATCTGTAGCAAATCCGAATAGAGACGTTGATTGTAGAAGATTATCTTCGTCTTGAAACCGTTGGGGTACCCGGCCTCGGCCAGAAGCTGCTTCGCCTTCTCCGGCTGGTACTTGAATACCTCCTGCGCTGACGGTGGTAGTTTTTCGTAGGGTACAAAAGCACTGGCATACTCCCGCGTGTTCGGGACAGGCCAGCCGTATAATCTGCCCTTCCCGCCGAAATACTCATTCAGTATTTTATTGCGGTCGATAGCCATGGACAGCGCCTGCCGCACCCGCTTATCAGCAAATGGGGAGTCCTTTTTGTCCGTCCGCATACAAATGGCCAGCCCGGTGTCTTCCTCGAACTCGACGTGCTTCAATTCCGGTCTGTTCAGGAACTCCGGTGCCGTCTCCCAGTCGAGGGTGGCTATATCAAGCTGACCGGTGCGGAAGGCCGCAATAGCAGTGGACTCGTCAGGAATGAATACCATCTTAACACTGTCCAGATAAGGAAGCTGGTCTCCCTTGCCCGGCCCGATAGGATTGGTCTGCCAGTAATCGGGATAGCGCACAAAAGAGATGACACTGCCGGGGATATACTCCGTAAGCACAAATGGGCCGGTGCCGATGTTGTTCTGCCATTCGTTCATGTTGCCGAATTGCTCCACAGCATCCTTGGGGAAGATGTGCGCATAATCGGGCAGCGTGGTGACGACATCGGCGAAATACTCCGGCTTGCATTTTATGACCACGGTATAGGGGTCAGGGGCCGATACCTGAGTGGTCTCAGCCGCCTTGGGATATGTCCTCTTGAAATAGGAGGTGGGCAATGTCAGCATGCGGTTCAAAGAGAAGACGACATCATCGGCGGTAAGTTCCCGACCGTTGGTCGGCGGCTTATTGTGGAACTTGACACCCTTGCGCAGATGAAAGATTATGGTGTCCTTGCCCTGTATTTCCCAGCTCTCAGCCAGACACCCGGCCTTGTGTTCCAGGCGGTTGAGCCCGCTGATGAACCAGTCACACTCTCCGGTGCCGTAGCCACCGGCTTTGCCTTTCGTCCAGTCCCCCTGCAAGAGTTCATCGTTGCTCAGCTTCAAGGGATAGGTGTTGTAGTGGGGCTGGATAGCATCGTCAAAATAGGGGGTGAGCTCCACCCTGACCGTAAGGGTGCCACCGTACACAGGTTTTTCTCTCTCAACGGTTACCTCTTTGACTCCTTTAGCACAGCCACTGCTCACCACGGTGGCAATGAGCGCCAAGATAAGAAAACACACTAGCATCCGGTTCTTTGTCATTCGTATGTTCCCTCCGTTTCGGTCCTGATGTCTTCTACGCACCTGAAATGGTATTCACCGCTACCGTGTAATTCCCATGGTTCTCACCACCTTTCTTTAAATACTCACGTAAACATCATCTGGCATTTTTGTCCCTGCGTCCCGCCCGACCCACCGGCCTCCTGCCGGCTTGAATACTGGCAAGGATGAAGTCGGTCTGTTTTTCGATATATTCCTCCAGGGTATACCGCTTTCTCAGCAGCCATCTTCTGTTTGCCCAGGCATTGGCAGCAAGCACAATACTGTAAGCGGTGAAATATGTGTCTTCTACTTCAAACTCGCCGGCAGCCACACCTTCGGCAAGCAGTTGATTGAAATACTCGATCTTCTGGATCTCCCTGTCGAAAATCGTCTGTCGCAGTTCCTTTGAAGCCGTCCAGACGATATGGTTGTGCAAGTTGTATAGACCTTGCAGTTCATCCACATTTCGAAAGTAAATCCTGATGGACTCTTTTAGAGCATCAACGGGGCGTAAGCCCTTCACCCTTTCCTTCATGTCCCGCAACAGCCTCTGATGATATAGGTCACCGTACTCAGTGCTCAGCCACAGCAGGTCTTCCTTCGACCCGATGTAACGGTACAGGGCGCCGATGGTCAGACCGCAGGCCTCCGCTATTGCCCGCATGCCGGTCTCCCTGAACCCTTGCGTCATAAAAAGCTCCGTCGCCACCCTGCATATCTGCTCCCTTCGTTTGGAAAGAAGCTCTCTATCATTTATTGAATGCCGAATCTGCTTTTGTATCATCTCCAGACCTCAATAGCACAATCTGAAATATATGAGGGCAAACTGCCGGCGCTGCTAACAAATGTTAGCTAACGGCGGTTAACCAAGCATAACCTACGCACGGATATTTTGTCAAACCGCGCAGCCGCGGGGTGTACAGTAATCACGGACACGCTTCTACGGAGCAGCACCCTGTGTTTTCCTAGCTCACCACCACCCGCACCCTGCCGAGGTTATAAATTCGGCAGAAGCGGTCTTTGAAATTACCGCGTCGGTGCGAAGCCGCCCGCAGTGCCGGGAAGTACACGCCCGGCCTGGAGAAGGTATGGGTAGCCTTCAGGGTGACGCGGGCATAAGACGAGGTGACATCTTCGAACTGCTCTTTAAGCGGGTACTCCCCGGTGCCTTCAAAGTCCCATTCCGCACTCACCACTGTGCCCGCACCCGGCGGCACCTCGACAACAGCGGCAAACTCCACAGGTTCGCCGGCGCTGACCTCGGCCCTCACTCCGCCATTCGCTCTCAGGGTGACCACCGGCTGTATGCCCTTGCGTTCGGCAGCTGTGGGTGGCACCACCACCTGTCCGTCTACCACTTCATACACAGTGCTGGCGGGGGGCGTCAAACCTTTCTCAACCCAGGCGCTAAGGTCGCGCAGCGCCTGTCGCACAGCTCCACTATAATCGATGATTCGGGTGGATGTCACCGGCGGCTGCTCGCCCGGTATCGTCCTCGGCCCCGTATGCATAGCATGATCGATAAACCACAGCCGATAGTTATCATCCAGACGCGGACCCAGTGCCTCCTGTACACGCTTGCGGTACCAGTCGGCACACCAGGGGAAGGTAGCCTCGTCCATCAAGCACTGGACCACGATCATTTTGCCGGCGAAGCGACCGGTCTGAATAGAGCCCATGGCATACCGGGCGAAACGCGGCCCCAGCAGCACGGGACGCTGCGGGTATATAGGCTGACCGGCAACCCTGTACTGATCCCAGACGTAGAAGTCAGGCGAAGGGACCTGGTGGCGATGATAGGTCTGGGCGGCAAGATACAGTCCGTTATCGATCACCACCTCATCTCCAGCCTTCATCTTGGTCACCTCTCGATAATGCGCTTCGCCGAAGCCAACCATCACCAGGTCACCGACCACCCCGGAGATGTAGAGCACATGCCCGGCAGCATCACCGCTCATCAATGTAATACCGTTGCCCTGAAGGTTCCCCTCGGGCATTTTCTCCAGCTGGACCGCCGCCGGCATCTCCCCACCGAGGTCAGCAAGCCTTGCTGGCATCGATACCATCAGACCCAAGTCAGCAATCTCTCTGGCTTTTAGCACTTTGGTAAGCTGTGTCCTGTGCTGGACGCGGGCGCGCAACAACGATTCAGGGGGGTTGTGACCGAGATAGCCCGGCACCGTCCAGAAGTCTTTGAAGTAATCAGGGTCCCATCTCATCATGTTGTCCAGGAACATAGAAAGGATCCCCGTGTAGGCAAGGGCCACCCGCTCCACAGCAAACCACGCCCGCGGGGGGATTCCCATCCGGGTCGCCTCGGCGAGCGCCTCCCTTTCCTCGGTATTCAGTCCGTCATACATATCGCCACTGCCACCGGGCTCCAATGCGTCAACAATGCCGGGGAACTTGTCCCGCAGCACCCGGATGGCGTGGGCCTGCACCGTGAACGTGCAGGGAATGCTCATGGGCGTGCCGTGAACAAACGGCACCCCACCATCCCAGACGCCGGGACAGTTCTCCAGACAGGCGAAGGTCTTGTAAGCCCCCCCGCTGCCGCCATAGCAATAACCGTAGGGGCGGTGCGCACCGTACATCTCGGCAGCCAGCACCCGCGAGTACATCGCTACCGCAGCGCTGGCCCGAAAACCGGTGATGGTGGAATCTTCGGCAGGGAACATCACCGTCCGGCCCTGGTTCGATTCCACAAGGTAGGCACCGCTCTCCACGGCGAAGGGCAACGGATCGGCTAGCGTGGTCGCCGCCGGAGGGTTGATGGCAGCAGTGTCTATGCCGGTGACCGGCAACAGCATGTGAAAAAACCTTCCTTCGTAACGCTCCGGCGGCGGGAAGTAGAACGAGAACCGTGTCTCGGTGCCCTCAAACCCACCATGGACATAGCGGTGGCGCACCGGCTGGTCACGCCACTCATCGACATCTATGTAGGGCTTGCTAAACATCGGGTCCCTCCAGCCCACAACTCCGACACCCGCAGTATCGCTGTCCATCCTATGAACCTCCGTTTGTTTTTCTAGTCAACCCTTGGCAGTTTTAGCTATACAGCCGGTACTAAGAGCCTTCGTAATGCCCCATCGGCATTTCTATTTACAGTTGTAGCTTGTTTATCCATCATCTCCCGGACTAGATAGCCCGGACGCTGCCACATCCGAGTGACACCACATAGCCAGTGCCATAGCACCGTTAGAGAACAATTGTTAGCTAACAGTTGTTAGCAATTGTAGTGCTCACCGGGGCGCTTGTCAATACCCTGCGGTCTCTGTGCCGTGAGATTGTTACCCTGCTGATGATTTATTTAGCGGCACTGAAAGTCTCTTAGAGGCGGACAGGTCCCGTTCGCCCATCATCGATCCCGGATAGCCTTTTGCGGGATGCGGCGGTCTTGTTTTCGCGCTGCTGGCCCGTTTGATATGCCAATATCTATGAAGAGCCCGCCTCAAGGGGCGTCTTTCTCTTTACCATGCCGGACCAGTGCACAAAGTCGAGTCCCTCTTTCCTTGCCGCCCCTGCCAGCGACTCCATGTCCTCCGCGGTGAGCATGTCCAGCCCTTCCAGCTGCCAGTCACGGCCCAGACGGCGGTACTTCGCCGAACAGGTGTTGTTGAAGGCAAGCAGGTCGTATCTTTGTGCCGTGGGGAGGTTTTCTTTAATGAAACGAGCTATCCCTCTGATATTGTCCTCGCCATCGGTATATCCGGGTATCACCGGCGTCCGCACCCACATGGGCTTGCCCAGCCCGGCTATCTCCCGGGCATTGTCCAGCACCGTCTGGAGCGGGATGCCCGTATATTCGAGATGCCTGTCTGCATCTATTACCTTGATGTCGTAGAGGACCAGGTCGGCCAGTTCCACCAGAGGCCGCAACCTAGACCAGCTTACTCCTCCGGAAGTGTCCAGGATGATATGCACCCCTTCTCGGCGCAACGCCTGCATCAGGGCCAGCGAGAACTCGGACTGCATCGCCGGTTCACCACCCGACAGGGTAACACCACCCCCCGACTTCTCATAGAAAACCCTGTCACGCAGCGCTTCTGCGACCACTTCCTCCACAGTGACGCGCCGCCCAATGACCTCCAGGGCCCCCGCCGGACACGCCCTGACACAGTCACCGCAGCAGTCACAGGCATCCCTGTCGATGAGTAGACCACCGGGAGTAAGCTTCAGTGCCGACCTGGGGCAGGCCCTGACACACTCGGTGGCCCCGATACACCTGACCTCATACCACATAAGCTGCGGTTGCATTTTCATCCCCTCAGGGTTGTGACACCAGGGACAATGTAACGGGCATCCCTTCAAGAACACCGTGGTACGGATACCCGGCCCGTCCTCGGTGGAGTGGCGCTGGATATTGAACACCATCCCGCTCAGGCTGCTTGATTCGGACAAAACAGTTCACCTCGCTCTCTTTAGGACTTCAGGACACTCAGCCCGGCTCTCTGCTTTTACCGCAGTATATGGTCTATATCTCGCCAAACTCTGTTCGGGCTATTATGTCGTCCTGCAATGGCTTCGAGAGGTCTATGAAACGGAAAGAGTAACCCGAAACCTTGACTATCAGGTCAGGGTATTTCTCCGGGTGCTTCTGGGCATCCTTCAGAGTCTCTACATCCACCGGGTTGAACTGAATGTGCCTGCCACCGAGGACAAAGTAAGCCTCGATCATGGACACCAGTTTGTCCAGGCCCTCGTCCGTCTTGATCACGCCCGGTGAGAGGTTCATATTCAGCGTGGTGCCGCCGCTCAAGCAGGCTTTGCACGCCTTAGCTACCGAATGCAGGACCGCTGTTGCCCCTTTAGACTCGGTGCCGTTGCTGGGAGATATGCCATTGGACACCGCTGTCCTGGCAAGCCTGCCATCGGCTGAAGCCCCGCAGACCAGTCCTTCGGTAACCTGCGTTCCAGATGAAATGAGCAAAGGCCTGTAGGGGCCACCCAGCACCCTCGACCTGTGGCCCCTCACCTCTTGCTCAAAAACAGCGGTGACCCACTCAGCAAGTTCGTCAACCCTGGGGTCATCGTTGCCGTATTTCGGAGCCTTACGCAGGAGTAACTGCCTGACATTCTCAGCCCCGGCAAAGTTGTTGCGCAGGTGGTTTACCAGCTCCTCCATGGTGAGGAGCTTTTCCTCAAACACCGCCCAGCGGATGGCGCTCAGCGAGTTCACTACAGTGGCAAGTCCCTGGGCACCCAGTACCACATGGCTGTAGCGCGCCCCTCCCTGGGCTATGTCATAGCCGCTCTCCAGACACCCCTCTATTGTGGACGACAGCAGCGGGTTGAGGAAATTTCTGGCGATCACCTCGTCCTTGATGTCCCCGTGTCTGACAGCAGCGGATACCACGTAAGAAAGCTGCCCCAGAAAGGCTTCCTTCACATCCTCAAATGTCCTGAAGGTGCTGGCGGGGGGTGTCGGTGCCCCCACGCGTTTGCCGTCCCGCATCCGGCATCCCTCATTCAAAGCCAGCTCCAGCACCTGAGTCAAATGGACACCGGTGCCGGCGGTATAGCCGTTGTTATTGCACGAACCCGTAGGTTCCGCACAGCCCACAATGGCGTAGTCCCGTGCATCTTCGATGGAATAGCCATCTTTCATCAGGTCTCTAATTATGACCTCGTCGTTGAAAAATGCCACCCCGGCATTCTGACGCAGCGTCCCACACACCCTTTCCAGAAAAGCCCGCGGTGTCCTGGTGGAAATCCTCACGCTGAAGCTCTTGCGCAGACCACCTCCAAGAGCATCGTGGGCATCGATGAACATGTAGGAGAGCTCGTTGGTGGCATCATTACCGTTCCGGTCAACCCCTCCCACGGTGACGTTGTTGGGTCCGAAAACAAGGAAGTGCGATACTTTTATAAGGTACTCCTCCAGATACTCCAGCGCCTGTTCCTGCGTTATCACGCCGTTCTCCACATCGCGCTTATAGTATGGATACAGCAGTTGGTCAAGCCTGCCGACCGTATGGACGCCGTCATCGCCATAGCTGATCGCCAGGACCACCTGCGTCATCCACACCGACTGCAATGCCTCCAGGAAGCTCCGCGGCGGATTGGCCGGCACCCAGCGGCAGCGCCCGGCTATCTCCAGTAACTCATTTCTCCGCTGTCCGCTGGCCTTCTGTGCCATCTCTTCAGCTAAAGCTGCATACCGGTGGGAAAAATCGCACACCGCCCTGGCCGCCACCTGGACAGCTTCATAGAAGTCCTTCCGCACCCGGTAGTCCTTGCTGTCCTCCTTAAGCTCACCGAGGGCTTTTGTGGCCCACTCATATATGCCGTTAAAGCCTATCTCCAGCACCCGCCTGAGCCCGATGATAATGTGCCCCTGCAAATCAACGCTATGCGCCACCTCGGTGGCATCGGGGTCAACACCCCTCCTTCTCCAGTACTCCGCTTTCAGACTCCGCAGGTCTTTCCCCTCCCAGTAGGGGAGGATCTCTTCTTTCAGCTCCCGATAGACCTCATCGGGCATGTGCAGGACTTCACGGTCGAACTCCGGGCTATGCCCGCCCATGCCTGACAGGGCCTTCAGCTTTTCCTCAGACAGCTTGCCTTCGCGTACTAAAATTGCCTTTCGTATTGCCGCACTTATCAGGTTCCTCTCTATCCCCAGCACACTGGCCACCGGCTTGAATGTCTTCGAACCCACCAGCAGCTCGTCATCGTCGATCCTGATGGACATGTTATGCAGCGTCTCGCTCAAGGCGTGTGCGGCGCGTATGGCTGGCGGGGCCTTTTCCATCTGCTTCCACACCCTGGTGTAGTACCGTGGCCTTTCAATATCGACCTCATAAGGTGTGGCAAGCAGGCGCTGCTTCAAACGCGCTATCCTCTCTGAGACCGGCTTTTGTTTGACCTGGGCAGCTAACAGGCTCATGTGGACGTGCCTCCTTATTTATTTATTAATTAAGCTGAAACTCAGTCCGGGCGATGATGTCGTCCTGGACGCGCTTGGGCAGATCGATGAAACGGAAGGAGAAACCGGAGACCTTGACCATCAGGTCGAGGTAGTTCTCCGGGTGCTCCTGTGCATCAAGTAACATCTCTTTGCTTAGCGGGTTGAACTGCACCTGCCTGCCACCGAGGGCAAAATAGCCCTCGATCAAAGAGGCAAACTTGTTCAAGCCCTCTTCGGTCTTTATGCTCTGCGGGTTGACAATGGCATTGAGTATGGTGCCGTCGCTCACCGGGACAGCGCAGACCTTCGCCGCTGAACACATAACAGCCGTTAGTCCGTTGCGCTCGGTGCCATTCGAAGGGGTGATCCCGTTGGACAGCGGCATCCCCGCCAGCCTGCCATCGGGAGTGGCACCGATGGTCGCCCCCCAGGAGACATGCGTCGCCGAGGAAAGCATGTACGGCCTGTGGACGCCCCCCATCCAGAACCTGTGCTTCCTCACCTCCCTGTTATAAACATCGGTAATCCACACCGCCAGCTCATCAACGGAAGGGTCATCATTGCCATACTTCGGGGCACGGAGCAAACGCTGCCTCAAGTCCTCTCTGCCCTGGAAATTGTTGCGCAGACACTCGGCAAGCTCTTCCATCGTGACCAGCTTCTGGTCAAAGACAGCCCACTTGATGGCAGCCAGCGAATCGGCAGCCGTAGCCAGCGAGCAGTTGCCGATCGCCGAGTGGTTATAGCGGGCACCGCCCCGGGTGACATCCTCCCCTGACTCCACACAGCCTTCTATCGTCGCCGAAAGCAACGGCAACGGGTAATGTTCGGCAATTACCCGGTCCTTTAAGTACCCCGCTTTCACACACCCCTCGACAGAGCGTGACAGCTGTTCCTCGACCGCCTTTTTGAAATCTTCGAACGTCTTGAACGAGGACACGGGGGCCACTGGCTCCGCCACCTGCTTCCACTTCACCGGGTACCTCCTGCTCTCATGCAACACCAGCTCTAGCACAGCCGCCAGCAGGACGCCGTTGGTGGCGGTGTAGCCATTGTTGTTCCCGGTGCCGGTGGGCTCGGCACAGCCCACGATGGAGTAGTCCCGGGCATCCTCCAGCGAATAACCGTCCTCCAGAAGCCCTTTAATCACCACATCGTCGTTGTAAAAAGCAACGCCGGCGCAGTCACGGTGGACCTCGCAGGCCTTGAGCAGGAACTCCCGCGGTGTCTTTCCCGGAGAAACCCTCACCGCCAGCCCCGAGCGCCCGCAGCCCTTGAGCCTCCTGAAGGCTTCGAGGAAAAGATAGCTCACCTCATTGACCGCATCCTTGCCGTCCCTGTCGATGCCACCGATGGTAACGTTGTTGGGGCCAAAATATACGTTGGTGGCAAGCTTCACGATGTACTCCATGAGTGTTTCAAGGGCTTGCTCGCGGGTGAGCCTCCCGGCTTCGATATCCCGCTTGTAGTACGGATAAAGGAACTGGTCCACCCTGCCGGGGCAGGTAATAGAGTTGCCACCGTAGCTGATCAACACCGCCACCTGGGTAAACCAGACGGCCTGAACAGCTTCCACGAAGTTCCGCGGTGGCTCGGCAGGCACCCGCCGGCAGCGCTCAGCAATCTCAAGTAGCTCCCGTTTTCTCCGCCCCTCTGCTTTGTGCGCCAGCTCTTCGGCCAGCCGGGCATAGCGCTCGGCGAAATGGCACACCGCCCCGGCAACAATCTGTACTGCCTCCAGAAAGTCCTTCTTCCGCAGGTAAGCCTTTTCCTCCAGCTTACCCTTCTCGTAGTCCGCCCTAAATGCAGCCAGCCTTTCCGCCGCCTGCCGGGCGATGCCATTGAAGCCCATATCAAGGACCCTCCTGATCCCCACGGTCACATGCCCTTGAGGCGGCACATCGCTGACAAACCAGCCCTGCAGTGCCCTGGTGCTGCCGTCCTCGGCGATGATGCCGTTCTCCCTCCAGGTGGCCAGCTTGAGGGCGTGGACAGTCTTGTCCTTCCAGTAGGGCACTATCCCCTCTTTGAGCTCCCGGTACTCCTCCTCCGAGATGTTCGGCATCTCCCTCCAGAAACTCGGTCCCCTTGCCCCCAGGGCACCGCCACGGATTTCTGCAGCCTCCGCCACCCACTCTTCCACCGTCCTCCCCGTCCCGTACAGGGATAGCGCCAGGAAAATGTGGGGTTGGCCCACAGATGCCTCGACGTAAATAGGGTCAGCCCAGTCTTTGCTCGACTTAGAGCCTACGATAAGCTCCTCGTCTTCGATCTTGATGGGCATATTCCGCAGCGTCTCCTCCAGCCCCCTGGCGGCACGAAAACACGGGGGCCGTCCCTCAGTCTGCTTGTACGCTCTGGTGTAGTGCTTCGCCCTTTCGATGTCCAGCTTAAAGGTGGTGGCGAGTAACCGCTCCCGCATCTTCCTGATGCGCTCCGGGACATACCCCACCCGAGCAACAGCCCCGCTTTCCTGCTGGCTTACCGCGATTCCGGTAGTCTCCATGGCGTTCCCCTTTCAAAGGTTGTATTTCGGTATGGCAGGTCTCCGCATTTACAGCAAAATTCTACACCTTTTTTCCCGAAAAGCAAAGCATTGCCCTGCTCGTCCGGTAGATTGACACGTTAGTGCTAAATTGCGGGGA
>FWPV01013442.1_pt1 | contig 12288 bp, 12 predicted proteins | sample 2228371 | NCBI WGS metagenome assembly FWPV01 (sample SAMEA103939776, study PRJEB20133) | metagenome | reverse complement strand
ATTGCCGTAATAGGCCGGCACGTTCATCTGCCGTCCGAGATAGCGGGCCGAAATCTCGAGCGCATGGCCGCCGGAGGCACGCGGATCGGCGACGATGGCCTTCTTGAGACCTTCCACCGCCCCGAACTCCACGAAGTGCGTGGCGATACCCAGACGCATGCAGTCCGCGCCCTTGATCCGCGCGCCGGTCAGAGCGAGCCACAGCCCCGCCTTGCCAGGCAGGCGCGGCAGGTACCAGCCCCCGCCGACATCCGGGAACAGGCCAATGCCTGTCTCGGGCATGGCGAAGGTGGTGCGCTCGGTGGCGATCCGCAGGTGGGCCGGCATCGCAATCCCGACACCACCGCCCATCACGATCCCATCCATCACGGCGACAACGGGCGTCTCGTAGGTGAACAGCAGATGGTTCAGCTGGTACTCGGTGTGAAAGAACCGGCGCGCCTCCACCCCGTCCTTCGCGCCGCTCTCGGCCAGCATGCGGATGTCACCGCCCGCGCAGAAGCCGCGCTCGCCCGCATGATCGATCAGGACCATGTAGATCTCGGGATCGTCCTGCCAGTCCAGCAGCGCGCCGATCATGGTCTCGCACATGCCAAGGGTCAGGGCGTGCAGCGCCTTCGGGCGGTTGAGGGTGATCCGCCCGACGTTCTTCTCGACGCGGATCAGGACTTCAGGGTCGTCGGTCATTTCAAGTCCTATGCGGGTTCGCCCACGGGCGCGCAGTCGAAGCGGTCGATCTGGCCGCTAGCCAGGCGATAGATGGCGTCCTGAGGGATATCGAGCCGCAGCGTCTCTTCTCTCGCCAACCCAGCGTAAGCGCCGCGCAGCAGCCGGCCAGCGACGCCATGGCTGACGACAATCAGGCGCCGCTCGGGTTCGGCCGCCTGCTCGTCCAGCCACGATATCAAACGCGCCATCATGGCCTCGTACGTCTCGCCGCCCGGCGCCTGGAAGCCCCAGGCTTCGTCGCCCACTAGATGCGGGTTCTCGCCATGCACCTCTTCGCGCAGGCGTCCGGACCATTCACCGACATCGATCTCGACAAGCCGCTCGTCGAAACCGACCTCAAGGCCCAGCCGCTCGCCGATCGCTTCCGCCGTCGCGCGCGCCCGACGAAGCGGGCTGGCGACAAGCCGCCAAGGCGCAGGCGGGTCGCGCCGCACGAGGTCGTGCAGCAACGCGCCCATGGCGCGGGCCTGCATAAGGCCCAGAGGCGTCAGATCAGACTCCGTCCGCCCCTGCAGACGGCCCTCGCGATTGTGGAAGGTCTGGCCGTGGCGGCAGAGATAAATCATCCGACGCTCATTGGCGGAACATCTCGCGGGCGATGATGACGCGCATGATCTCGTTGGTCCCTTCCAGGATCTGGTGCACCCGCAGATCGCGCACGATGCGCTCCAGCGGATAGTCCTGGAGGTAGCCGTAGCCGCCATGCAGCTGCAAGGCGTCATTGGCGACCTGGAAGCCGGCGTCGGTGGCGAAGCGCTTGGCCATGGCGCACAGCTTGGTGGCCTCGGGATGCTTGTTGTCCAACGCGTGGGCCGCGCGGCGCACCATCAGGCGGGCGGCCTCCAGTTCGGTGGCCATGTCGGCCAGCTTGAACTGCAGCGCCTGGAAGTCCTTCAGCGGCCGACCGAACTGGTTGCGGGTTTCCAGATAGGCCTTGGCGGTGTCGAGGGCGAACTGGGCCCCGCCGAGCGAGCACGAGGCGATGTTAAGGCGACCACCGTCCAGGCCCATCATGGCGAAACGGAAGCCTTCACCTTCCTGGCCGATCCGGTTGGCCACCGGCACGCGGCAGTTGTCAAAATTCACCTGGGCTGTCGGCTGGGCGTTCCAGCCCATCTTCCGCTCATTGGCCCCGAAGCTCAGGCCTTCCATGCCTTTCTCGACCACGAAGGCCGAGACGCCCTTGGCGCCCTCGCCGCCCGTGCGCGCCATTACGACATAGACGTCCGAGACGCCGCCGCCGGAGATGAAGGCCTTGCCGCCGTTCAAGACATAGTGATCGCCGTCCAGCTTGGCGCTCGTGCGCATCGCGGCCGCGTCCGAGCCCGAGCCCGGCTCAGTCAGGCAGTAGCTGGCGATCAGCTCCATGGAGGTCAGGCGCGGCAGGTAGCGCTGGCGCAGATCTTCAGAGCCAAAGCGGTCGATCATCCACGACGCCATGTTGTGGATGGTCAGGTAAGCGGCGACGGGCACATCGCCGTAGCTCAGGGCTTCGAAGATGATCGAGGCGTCGAGGCGCGAAAGCCCGCTGCCGCCGACATCCTCGTTCACATAGATTCCGGCGAAGCCCAGCTCGGCCGCCTGGCGCAATACATCGACCGGGAAGTGCTTCTTTTCATCCCAATCCGCCGAATGCGGGGCAAGCTGTCCTTCGGCGAAAGCCCGAGCGGCGTCCTGGATTGCGACTTGATCTTCGTTCAGCGCGAAATCCATGCGCACTTCCTCCCGTTCGGGGCAGAACCGCCCTCACCTCTTTGACGGCTGACGTGCCGCGCCGGCGACGCGGTGTCAATCATAGGCCACCGCATTCCAGCCCATCACAGAAACAGCGGGAATATGGGGACCGGTGTGACCTGAAATCCTCCGTTACACGGTGTGAATCGCCTGTTGAGGCGCACCCCCTTGATAACCATGGCCTTTCGCTCCAAATGCGCTGTCCCGGGGATGGCGTCCTCCACAATCTCTTTTACACCGACCTTTATGCGTTTCTTAAAGACCGTACTGGCCACATTGACCGTGGCTCTGGCCATGACCGCGTTCGCCGCGCCTGCTTACGCTGGCGGCGATATCACGCGTAGCTATGGCGTCTGGCGGAACCCCAAGAATACAGTCCATCTGGAGATTAAGGGCTGCGGTCCGGCCACCTGCGGCATTGTCGTGTGGGCCAGCGCCAAGGCGGAGGCTGACGCGCGCAAGGCCGGCGCCGACACCCTGATTGGCAAGCAACTGCTCCGCGACTTCGAGGCCCAGAACAACGGCGCGCTCAAGGGACGCGTCTGGGTCCCCACCCTACGCGTCACCCTGGTAGGCACCGCCGAGGTGCTTGACGCGAAGACCATGCGCGCCAAGGGCTGCGTGATCGGCAACCTGTTCTGCAAGTCCCAGGTCTGGACACGTCTGGACGGCGGGTCGGTCATGGCTTCGCGCGCCGCGCCGTAGTGCGCCGCAAGCCCTTCCTCGTGATCGTGCTTGATTAAGCGCAAAACACGGGCGACCCTCTAAGTGTACGTCGATAACCTATGCGCCCGTCAGAGGCGTTCGGTTCGACTGGCCGCAGAGCGGCCGACACGGGAGGAACGGGCATGGCCGAGGCGGCGACGCTTCAGAAGTCCGCGCAAGGCGCGGCGACACAGCACTTCGATGTTATCATCGTCGGCGCCGGCATCTCCGGGATCGGCGGCGCCTATCACCTGACGACGCAGAGACCCGGCACGCGGTACTGCGTTCTAGAGGCCCTCGACAGCTTCGGCGGCACCTGGCTGACCCACACCTATCCGGGCATCCGCTCGGACAGCGACCTCTACACCTTCGGCTATCGCTTCAAGCCCTGGGTCGGCCCGCCGATCGCCACGGCCGCCGAGATCCTCAGCTATATGGGCGAGGTGATCGACGAGAACGGCCTGGCTCCGCACATCCGTTATCAGCGCCGGATCAGCGCGGCGCGCTGGTCGTCCAAGGACAAGCTCTGGACGCTGGAGGTGACCGGTCCGGACGGCGTCGAGACCTACACCACCAACTTCCTGTGGATGTGTCAGGGCTACTACCGGCATTCGGTAGGCTACACGCCCGAATGGCCCGGCATGACGGATTTCGGCGGCCGGATCGTCCACCCGCAAACCTGGCCGGCGGACCTCGACCTGACGGGCAAGAAGGTCGTCGTCATCGGCTCCGGCGCCACCGCCGCCACTCTGGTCCCCAACATCGCCGGCGACTGCGCGCACGTCACCCTGCTGCAGCGCTCGCCGACCTATTTCGTGCCAGGTCGCAACGAGAACGAGCTGGCCAACACCCTGCGCCAACTGCAAGTCGACGAGGCCTGGATCCACGAGATCGTCCGCAGAAAGGTGCTGTTCGACCAGCACGAGTTCACGCGGCGCGCGATCGAGGAATCCGACACCGTCAAGGCCGAGTTGCTTGAGGGCGTGAAGATGTTCCTCGGTGAGGACTTCGATATCGCCAAGCACTTCACGCCGCGCTACCGTCCGTGGCGCCAGCGGATCGCCTTCGTGCCCGACGGCGACCTCTTTCAGGGCGTCGCCTCAGGCAAGGCCAGCGTCGTCACCGACGAGATCGAGCGCTTCACCAAGACCGGTCTGCTGCTCAAGTCTGGCGAAACCCTCGACGCCGACGTGATCATCACGGCGACGGGCTTTGACCTGTCTGTGCTGGGCGATATCGCCTTCGAGATCGACGGCCAGCCGCTCGACTTCGCCAAGACGGTCACCTACCGGGGCATGATGTTCACCGGCGTGCCGAACCTCGTCTGGGTGTTCGGCTATTTCCGCGCCAGTTGGACCTTGCGGGCGGACCTGATCGGCGACTTCGTCTGTCGCCTGCTCACGCATATGCAGCAGAAGGGCGCCAAGCAGGTCGAGGTCGCCCTGCGCCCCGAGGACAAGGACATGAAGATCGGGAGCTGGATCGATCCTGAGGACTTCAATCCCGGCTACCTGATGCGCAACATGCACCTGCTGCCCCAGGCCGGCGACAAGCCCGATTGGCGTCATACCCAGGACTATTGGACCGAGAAGGATCTCTTCCCGACCATCGACCTGGATGACGCGGCCTTCCGCTATTCGTGAAGGCGCTTAAGGCGTCAGCAAACTTGCCTCGACGGGCGGCGCGGTCCAAATCAAAGCCATGACCACGCCGCCCCTCGCCCCCTATCCGCACACCCGCCTGCGCCGCGTTCGCCAAGCCGACTGGGTCCGCCGCCTCGTCCGCGAGACCGAGGTGCGACCGTCGGACCTGATCTGGTCGATGGTGGTGCACGAGGGCGAAGGGACCATTCCGGTCGCCTCGATGCCGGGGGTGGAGCGCCTGTCGGTCAAGGAAGCCGCCAAGGCCGCCGTGCGCGCCCGCGATCTCGGCATCCCCGCCATCGCCATCTTCCCGCACATCGACGGCTCCCGGAAAGACGCCGCAGGCTCGATCGCCGCCGATCCGGACGGCGTCATCCCCCGCGCCGTGAAGGCCATGAAGGACGCCGCCCCCGAGGTCGGGATCATGTGCGATGTGGCCCTGGACCCCTTCACCGACCACGGCCACGACGGCGTGGTCGAGGGCGGCAAGATCCTCAATGACGCAACGATCGATCGCTTGATCGAACAGGGCCTGATGCAAGCCGAGGCCGGCGCAGACATTCTGGCGCCGTCCGACATGATGGACGGCCGCATCGGCAAGCTGCGCGCGGCGCTGGAAGGCGCGAGCTTCCAGGACGTGATGATCATGTCCTATGCGGCAAAGTACGCCTCGGCCTTCTATGGCCCGTACCGCGACGCCATCGGCTCGGCCAAGCTGTCGGCGGGCCAGGGCGACAAGAAGACCTACCAGATGGACCCGGCCAATACCGAGGAAGCCATCCGCGAGGTCGCGCTGGACATCGCCGAGGGCGCGGACATGGTCATGGTCAAGCCGGGCATGCCGTATCTGGATATCGTCCGCCGCATCGTCGACGAGTTCCGCATGCCGACCTACGCCTTCCAGGTGTCGGGCGAGTACGCGATGATCATGGCCGCCGCCCAGAATGGTTGGATCGACAAGGACCGCGCCATCCTGGAAAGCCTCACGGCCTTCAAGCGCGCCGGGGCCGCCGGGATCATCACCTATTTCGCCCCCTGGGCGGCGGAGAAGCTGGGCTGACATGACCAGCCCGAGGACCGTCCTGAGCCAAGGCCGGTTCTACGGCGCGCTGACCGTCGAACGGCAGTTGCCGGGCGTGCGCCTGGCGCACCTGGAAGCCACAACGCGCGCCGATCACGTTGATGAGCACAGCCACGACGACGCTCACTTCGTACTGGCCACCCACGGCCGCTACATCACCACCGCCGCCGGTCCCCAGACCGAAGGCCCTGTGTTGGTCTACAACCCGCCGGGCGTCGTCCACCGCGACCGCTTTTTCGACGGCGGCGGCTGCTTCCTCGCGGTCAGCTTCGACGCGACCGACTGGCGCGCCCTGGCCGACGCCGGCGCCGGCCCCGCGATCGACGCGCTTCGCCTCACAGGGCCCCAGGCCCGCAGCGCGGCCCTACGCCTGACACGCGCCCTGCTGACCCGAGACGCCGAGTCGCTATCGTTGGAAGGCTTGAGCCTGGAGCTGGCGGCCCAGGCCCTGGGACCGCCTCGCCAAAGCGAAAAGCGTCCTGCCTGGCTGGACCTCGCCGAGACCTATCTGGCCGACACCTTCGACCAACCGATCGGTGTCGCCGACCTAGCCCGCGTGGCTGGCGTCCACCCTGTCCACCTAGCGCGAGGCTATCGCCGCTGGATGGGCGCGGCGCCTGGCGATCGTCTCCGCATGCGACGACTGGAGCGCGCCGCCGACCTCCTGATGCACGGACGTGACCCAATCGGTGACATCGCCCTGGCGTCCGGCTTCTGCGACCAGAGCCACCTCAATCGCCAGTTCATCCGCGCCTATGGCGTCACGCCCGGCGAGTTCGCGCGGCTGTGCGGGCGGCGCCCTCATGTTTCAGACGTCCAAGACGCAGGCTTCAGCGCGACCTAGACCGCGACGGCAGATTTTTGGAGTTCCCCCGTTGAAAGCTTTCGCGTTCGCCGCCGCCCTGGTCCTTGCGCCCCTCAGCGCCCAAGCCGCTTCAGACATGCCAACCGCCACCCCGGTCGCCGAGGGGCTCTCCGCGCCGAAGCTCGACGCCATGTCGGCCGCGATCAAGGCGGGCCAGTTCCAGCAAATCACCAGCGTCTTGATCGCCCGCCGCGGCAAGCTGGTGTTCGAAGCCTACTACGACGAGGAGAAGCCTGACGGCGGCGCGGAAGCGCGGCGGAACACCCGCTCGAGCACCAAGACGGTGACCGCCCTCTTGGCCGGCGCAGCCATCGACCGTCGGGCTCTGCCGAGCGTTCAGGCGCCGATCAAGCGCTATCTCAAGGACCGCCCGCCGGCGGCTAATCCCGATCCTCGCAAGGACAAGGTCACGGTCGAGGACCTTCTGACCATGAGCTCGATCGCCGAGTGCGACGACGAAAACCAGTTTTCACACGGCAATGAAGAGCGGATGTACCTGATCGAGGATTGGGTCGGCTTCTACCTCGATCTGCCCGTGCGTGGCTTTCCAGAGTGGGTCCCGAAACCGGAAGCCTCCCCCTACGGCCGCAGCTTCAGCTATTGCACCGCCGGGGTCGTGACTCTGGGTCAAGTGGTCCAGAACGCCGTCGGCAAGCCCTTGCCGGCCTTCGCCGATGAAGCCCTCTTCAAGCCGCTCGGGATCGCAGCGCCGCGCTGGCAGATGTCGCCGCTGGGCCTGGCCATGGGGGGTGGCGGCCTTGGCCTGCGCAGCCGCGATCTGTTGAAACTGGGGCAGCTCTACGCCAATGGCGGCCAGTGGAACGGCAAGGCGGTGCTATCCGCCGACTTCATCAAGGCGTCCGTCACGCCGCACGCTAACGCCCGCCAGGACACCGACTATGGCTACCTGATCTGGCTGCAGACCTTCGCCGGCCACAAGGCCTGGGTGATGAACGGGTCAGGCGGCCAGAAGGTCGCGATCGTCCCCGACCTGGACCTCGTGGTCGTGGTCACCACCACCAACTTCGGCGTCCGCCAGCCCCACGCCATCTCCGAGAAGCTGATCGTCGAACATATCCTGGCGGCGATCGAGAAATAGCGACGCGACTCTGGGGCGCGGTTAGGGTCGGACCATGAACCGCGTCCTCGATATCGTCACCGCCGTGATCCGCGACGAGGCGGGCCGGCTGTTGCTGGTCCGCAAACGTGGCACTGCGATTTTCATGAAGCCCGGCGGCAAGCGCGATGCGGGTGAGGACGACCTGACCACCCTGGCCCGCGAACTGCGCGAGGAGCTGGGCTGCGACCTGGTTTCAGCTACGTTGCTCGGCCATTTCAGCGCCCGAGCCGCCAACGAGGCCGACTTCACGGTGCAGTCCGCGACCTATCTCGCCGAAGTGACGGGCGAGATCGGGCCGCGCGCCGAGATCGAGGAACTGGCCTGGGTCGATCCCGCCGCGCCGGGCGATCGGCGTCTGGCGCCGCTGCTGACCAACGCCGTCCTGCCGGCCCTGCGCGCGCTGACCTAAGGCCTCGCAGCGGCGGCGACCTGATCGATCCGCTCCTGGATCAGCGCCTGGGCCAACTCGCGCGCCCGTCCTGAAGGTCTCCCGAGCAATTCGCTCAAGGTGGGGCCGAAGAGGCCGACGCCCACCGCCAGGATGATGTTCAGCAGGATGAAGTCGACCACCGCCTCACGGTTCGGCACGGCCTCGCGCGCCACGCGGGTGTCGATGATCTCGTCGACCACGTCGCGCACAAGGGTCATGCGCCGCCCCTCGCCGGTCATCTCCAGCCAGGCCGCCAGACGCGCTGTCCCCTTGCTCTCGAAGGCGTCGAACAGGGCCTGAGCGCCCATGCCGATATAGGAGTCGTCCTGCTGAATGACGGCGATCACCTTGTCGGCGAGCTGGCGGATCATCCGCTCCATCAAGGCGGTTTCGACCCCGGCGATCGAGCCGAAGTGGTGGATGACATTGGCGTGGACCACGCCGGCGGCCTTGGCCACGTCCGCCAGTTTCAGGGCCTGCGGCCCCTGCTCCACCAGGATCGCCTCGGCGGCCGCCAGGATGTTTTCGCGGGCGGCTTCCGGCGAGCGGCGCACGCGCGGCGCGCGGCTAGGCGAGACCTCTATTGACATTTTTGTCAGTACAACCAAATTTGATCAGCAACCGAGGCTGACCAAGCCTCAACTTGGCCCAGGACACAACGCCCATGACCGCTGCGACCAAGCATACGCCCGACGATCTCGCCGTCGCCCCCCGCGACATCCGCTTCGACCTGGCCTCGGCCCAGAAGGGCCACTGGCTGGGCGGCGACCCGGTCGGCACCGCCGTGTTCAACGCCCTGTCCCTCACCTTCCCCGATGGCGAGCGGATGTTCATGGACGCGGTGAAGGCCTATCGCGACCGCCTGTCGGGTAAACTCGCCGAAGACGCCAAGGGCTTCATCGCCCAGGAAGCCATTCACTCGCGCGAGCACCATCACCTGAACAGCCTGATCGACCGCGAGCGCTATCCGGTCGCCGAGATCGAGGAGACCATTCGCGGCCGCGTGAAGATGGCCCGCGAGCGCGGGCCGATGGCCATGCTGATCTCGACCATCGCGCTGGAGCACTTCACGGCCATGATGGCCGAGATGCACGCCCGCCACCGCAACCTGTTCGACACCACGGATCCCGAGATCGAGAAGCTGTGGCGCTGGCATGCCGTCGAGGAGACCGAGCACAAGGCCGTAGCTTATGACGTCTTCCTGGAGGTCACCAAGAACTGGTCGCCCTTGAAGCGCTACATGATCCGCTGCCGGGCGATGGCCTTCGTGACCATCATGTTCACCCGCAACATCAGCCGCTACGCGGCGCGCCTGCTGGAGGCTGACGGCTACACGCCCGAAGCGGCGCTGAAGGCGGTCAAGCGCTTCGTCTGGGGCGATCCCGGCATCTTCCGCCGCGGCTGGAAGACCTATTTCGCGTGGTACCGTCCCGGCTTCCACCCGTGGGACCAAGACGACCGCCCGCTGGTCGCCGACTGGATGGCCGAGTTCAACGCGGCGGCGGTGCGGGCTTAGGGGAAGAAGGAACCCCGCTCCCCCCATAACCGTCCTTGCCACCCCGACATAACGGCGAGAGACCGCACCCGGCAAACCGTTCGGTGGCGCCCTCGCCGACATGCCGGCGGTCTGCCTAGAGTGTTTGACGGCCGCTGAATTGTCTCGGACGTGGTGTCGTCGCCGACCTCGGGTTGCCGCCATGTCGGACTTGTGGCTTGGCCGGTTGCTGGGCGCCGCTACCGCCGGACGTAGATTTGGCCGTCGAAAACGAGCCTGCCAGGGGCTTCGAAGCGAATGTTCCGTCCCGTGTGCGGGATCAATTCGACCCGGACGCTTTCCGGATCGGTGGCGGCGTCGGCTAGCGAGGACATCACCCCCGCCTTCACGACCATGCGACCATCCTTCTCGGCGATATCGATCCGTCCCATGGCCGAGTTCTCATAAGCGCCCACATAGGCGTTAATTGGACGCTGCAAAGACCAGGGCCGCGCGGCCCGCTCGGCCCGGCTTGCCGCCAGACCCTTGAGCCGCTTGTCACGGCGCGCCAGCAGCGCCGCCAGCGCGCTGTCGTAGTGAGCCTCAAGATCGGGGCGGCCCGCGAAGCGGTCGTAGACATAGTTCGCCACCAGATCGACCAGCTCACCCGCCACCAAGTCCTCGTTCGCCACCACAGCCACGCCGAGCCTCCGAGCGGGTATGAAAGATACGTGGGCCCGCGATCCGGCGAAGTTGCCGAAATGGTGGATCAGTACGGCGTCTCCGTAGCGACCGATCTGCCAGCCCCGCCCATACCCATCGCGCACATAGGGACCAAACGTCGCCTGCTGAACGACTAGGGACCGATGGGTGGAGGTGACGAGGCCGGGGGGAAACACGCGCTTCCCATCCAGGACGCCGTCATTCAGTTGGATTTTCAGCCAGCGGCTCAAATCGCGCGCCGTCGAGACGAGCCCTCCAGCCGACTGCATGGTGGCGTCGGTCTTCTGCAAGGGGCTCGGCGCCATGCGCCCGTCCGGGCCTGGCGTGTGGCCCGCCGCGACCACCATGGCGCGCCGCGCTTGAACGATTCTGGCCGTTGTGCGCCGCATTCCGGCTGGGGTCAGAACCTCCTCGCCGACCAGCGCGCGCCAGTCGCGACCAAAGCGGTCCTCAATCAGTGTGGTGGCCAGGTTGTAACCCGTGTTGGTGTAGCGAAACGCTCCAAACGGCGTGGTCTGGCTGCGCGTTGTGTCGGCCAGCAGGACTCTCATTCGCCCTGGCGTGTGCTCACCCGAATAGGCCGCACGAAAGGATATCGCATCGTTTTCCAGGCTTGATCGATGGCTCAGAAGATCGTTCAGGCTGACCGAAGCGGCGATATCGACCGGCAACGGGCTTTTGCCGATCCAAGTCTTCAACGGGGCGTCGAGGTTGAGCTCCCCGCGTTCGGCCATGGCGGCAATCGCCAGCGCGGTGAAGGCCTTAGTCGCTGAGGCGATATAGAAGCCCGTGTCTGCATCGACGGCCTGGCCCGTGCGCAGATCCGCCACGCCATAGCCCTCCGTCATGACCACGTGCGGTCCATCGACGACGGCCAAGGACAGCCCAGGCACGACCTCGACCTTGGCCAGCGCCTTGCGCGCGAAGGCGTCGATATCCCTGGCCTCAGGCCGGACGGTCTCGGAGCGTTGGGCGGCGGCAGCGTAGGGCCCGCCAGCCGCCAGGGCGAAGACGACGAGCGCGGCTTGGAGTGGTCGCCAGCGACGGATGGGCGATGTGGTGACGGACATGTTGGAAGCCTCCTTTAGGTTAGAGGCCGCGACGGCGCCGTTTGGAGGCGCGCGATTGGAATCTTTTCAGTTTGGTTCCGGAATGAATGGGGCGCGGCGAGGCTTCGTGGGGGCGACAGCGCGCGGAGGCCTTGGCCAAGTCCGCAACCTTCGTCGACCTCAAACCTCGTCGGCGGACATTGGCGGTGGCGAAACAAGAACGGCGGCCCAAGGGCCGCCGTTTTCGTTGTCCACGATGGGAAATCCCCTACACCGCGATCATTCCACAGTCCGCCACCTGGCCCATTGCGATCGCGGTCTGGACGCGGGTGCGCACCCCGGCCTGGAGCAGGCGCTGCACGGCGAACAGCCGCTCCGAGGGTCGGGCCGCGCCCGGCTCCCACCCCCGGCAATACTCCTCGGAGAGCGAGGGCACATCCTGCTTCGTGAATCAGACGGCGACCAGCGCCGCCAGCACCAGCCTGGCCGGCAAACGCAGCGTCAGAGAGCTTCTCACTTGGGTCCCTCCTTCTTGCTGATGTCGAGGAAGTACATCGCCGCTTCACCTCGAAAAGGTATGGTCGCCGCGATCTTGAGACGAGGCCGCAGCTTCCAGACCACGTGCTCCTTCTCGTGCTCCCACCAGAAAACCCGCCAGGAGGGCGGGCCGGTCATGGGATTGTGCTAGAAGAAGTCGACCAGATGCGAGACCGGGCCCTCCAGCAGGTAGCGCGC
>FWPV01013441.1_pt1 | contig 12290 bp, 10 predicted proteins | sample 2228371 | NCBI WGS metagenome assembly FWPV01 (sample SAMEA103939776, study PRJEB20133) | metagenome | reverse complement strand
CCCGACGCGGGGAGGGGGGTCTTGGTTCCAGGCTCCCCCTGCCCTCGTAGGGAAGGGGGCCGGGGGGTTAGGTCGCCGCCGGACGCACATTTTCGTGCTACGGGGTGCGCCGGGGCGCGTGAGAAAATCCGCCAGCGGGCAGAAGCACCCGGCCGGTCATCCCCCCGGCAGTGACGGCGGTGAGAAGGGTGGGGATGATGCGTCCGGCCAGATCGCCGGGATGGCTGGCGGTGACGCGGATATAGGTGTCGGTGAGGCCCGCCCAGCGCGCCGGCTGGTCTTGGTCTGGGGTCTCCCACAGCACGGCGGCCTGCTGCCCCACGAACTGCGCCCGGTAGCGGCGGCCGCTCTCATCGCCCAGGGCGCGAAAGGCACAGGCCCGGGCCTGCTTGCGGGCTGGGGCCACCTGGTCCGGCATGGTCGCGGCCGGGGTGCCCGGTCGCCGCGAGTAGGGGAACACGTGGATGCGGGCAAAGGCCATCTCGCGGGCGAAATCCAGGCTGGTGGCATGGTCGGCGTCCGTCTCGCCGGGAAATCCCACGATGACATCGGTGGTGATGGCGATCTGAGGTACGGCCGTTCGGATCTGCCGGATCAGCCCGGCATAATCGGCGGCGGTGTAGCGCCGGCCCATGCGCGTCAACGTGCGGTCGCAGCCGCTCTGGAGCGGCAAGGCCAGGTGGCGGCAGACGCGCGGGTCCTGCCAGAGATCCAGCAGTACCGGGTGAAAATCTGGCGGCTCGATAGAGGATAAACGCAAACGGGCCACGTCCGTCTCCCGGAGGATCGCGCGCATCAGGTCCGCCAGGGTCGGCGCGCCGGGGCCGAGGTCCAGGCCATATTGCCCCAGGTGGATGCCGGTGAGCACGATCTCCTGATGGCCCTCGGTCACGCGGGCCTGCACCTCGGCCAACACGTCGGGTAGGGGCCGGCTGCGGGGGGCGCCGCGCGCCCGGGGCACGATGCAATAGGTACACCCCTCGGCGCAGCCATCCTGGACCTTGACCAACGCTCGGGTCCGGCGCCAGGTCTGGGGCTGCGGGCTGGCGACGGCGGCTCGGGGACCGTGAACGGCCGCTTGCAGGCGAGCAGCGACGAGTTCGGGCAGGCGGGGCTTGTCGGCGCTGGGGACCACCAGGTCCACCTCCGGCATAGCCTGAAGGGCCGCCGGCGCCACGGTGGCATAGCAGCCGGCTGCCACCACCAGGGCACGAGGGTTGCGGCGCGCCGCCCGGCGCAGCAGTTGCCGCGATTTGCGGTCCCCCACGTGGGTCACGGCGCAGGTATTCACCACATACACGTCGGCCGGCTCGTCAAAGGGCACGATCTGGCTGCCCGCCGCCGCGAACTGACGGGCCAGGGCTTCTGTCTCGCTCTGATTGACGCGGCAACCCAACGTGGCCAGGGCGATGCGTAGCGGGGGCATAGTCCTCATTCGGTTCCCATACGAGCAGGGGGCTGGGACGCGCTCCCTGCCCCGGCACCCTGACAGAAGATGCGAGCGCGCTCCCAGCCCCCTGGGATGAAAATACGGGCGGGCCTAAATGGTATCGCTCACCTCGATCTGGAGCTCGCCGGCCTCTTTGGTCATCACCGGGATGCTGATCTTGTGCGTGCCCGGCTCGAGCCGGGCGCCCAGCAGGCGAATGACGATGGACGTGTTGATGCCAAAGGTGAGCGGCTTTTCCTTAGAGACATCCGCAAAGACGTACTCGTCGCCGCCGCTGACGACGATAGTCTCGGCCAGGGGATGCTCAGTCCCATTAATGACCACCGGCGCGGCCCCGATGATGGTGCCTGGGGCCAGGGTGTTCTTGATCTCCAACTCCACTCCGGCGTCGGTGTTCTTGAGGCTTCGCTTCACGTAAAGCTTTTTCAGCAGGAACGCAGGAATGGCTGGCATATGTCACCTCCTTGTATGATGTCTGGGCTGATACCGCGCGTGTGAACCCGCGGCAGGATGAGTGGTTACAGACTTGGGACTGCATTATACAACGAACGTCCGCAGGCTGTCAACTGCGCCCGGTTGCGGCCGGTGGAGATACATCGCGAGAATATCCCTCCACGGCGAGACGCGCGGGTGGGGCACTTGTGTGATTCGACGACGTGGTGTAGAATGTAAAAGTCACCACAGCATAAGGAGAAGCCCATGTCCCTACTTGCCGCATACCCCGGCCTGCTCCCGGCCCTGGCCGGCGAAATGACCCCCAAGTTCCTGGCCTCCCGCTCGGCCGATGGCATCCCGAACCTGGTGCCGGTCACGTCCATCATGCCGGCCGGTGACGTGGACGACCGGCTCATCTTTGGCAACTTTTTGCTGCGCAAGTCCATCGGCAACCTGGACGCCGACCCGCGTGTGGGCATTCTGGTCATCACCACCGACCTGGAAGGCTGGGTGTTGCAGGGCGACTTTCAGGGCTGGCAACGCGCGGGGAACTATGTGGATCGGATCATGAACACGGACCTGCTGCGCTACAACGCCTATACGGGCATCCGCAACGCCGGGATCATCCAGGTGCGCGAGGTTCTGCGCGATTTTCGCATCTCCAAGCTGCGCGTGCTGGCAGACTATGTGTGGGCACGCCTGGCCGCGCGGTCATCCCCTGCGCCGGCCGGGGCCACGACGATGCCGCCGGTGGTTCGGCGACATTTCAGCCCCATGATGGCCGTGCGCGCCCTGGCCTTTCCGAACGACGCTGGCTATCCCGTGGTGGTGCCGGCCCTGTCCCTCCAACCGGCCGGCGAGCGCGCGCTGGTCTGCGCCGAGGGGCTGGTCGCAGACGTGCTGGAACCATTGCCCGTGGATACGCCGGTGGCCGCCTCGCTGCTCACCCTCGACGTGGTCTCATTCCAGGCCCGGGGCCGATGGCTGGGGAGCCGCCGGGTCCTGGGGCGACCAGTGGGGACCATCATGGTGACGGCCGTCTATGCGGGAGGGCCGCCCATCCCCGGTCGTCAGGTGGCGTGAGTGGTATCCCGCATGGCTGTCCGGCGGCGGGGGCACACCCGCCGCGAGCCAGTGGATCATTGACGAAGGATGCGCGCATGATCGTGGTTGGTGTAGACGTGGGTTCGCTCACAGCCAAAGCCCTGGTATTGGATGACCGGCGGCGTGTGTGGGGCCGGCGCGTGGTCGCCACCGGCGCACGGGCAGCGGACGCGGCGCAGGCCGCCTACGACGGCGCGCTGGCCGACGCCGGGCTGACCCCGGCCGACGTGGCCTACGTGCTCGCGACCGGCTATGGCCGGGCTTGCGTGCCCTTTGCCCACGACCAGGTGACCGAGATCACCTGCCATGCCCGGGGCATCGCCCACTTGTTGCCGGAAACGCAGACCCTGCTGGACGTGGGCGGCCAGGACAGCAAGGCGATCCGGCTGGGGCCGCATGGCCGGGTGGCCGACTTTGCCATGAACGACAAATGCGCGGCCGGCACCGGGCGGTTCCTGGAGGTGATGGCGCGGGCTTTGGAAGTGGACGTGGCCGACCTGGGCGTGCTGGCCGCGCAGGCCCGGCAAGCGGCCCGCATCAGCTCCACCTGCACCGTGTTCGCGGAATCAGAGGTCGTGGGGCTGGTGGGGGCCGGCCGATCCCCGGCGGATATTGCGGCCGGCCTGCACGCCGCCATCGCCCAGCGGCTCACGGGGTTGCTGCACCTGGTCGCCTGGTCGCCGCCGGTGGCGATGAGCGGCGGTGTAGCCTACAACGTCGGCGTGGTCCGGGCGCTGGAGGCCCAGTTGGGCGCGCCGGTGACCGTGCCGCCCGAGCCGCAACTGGTGGGGGCCTTGGGCGCGGCGCTGATCGCGTTGGATAGAGCATAGGTGGGGGGAGTCGAGAAAGCGATGACGGCTTCATACCTTCTGGCGGAATCCGATGGCTTGCCAGTTCGCCCTTCGGGAGCATGGGCCAAAGAAAAATTGGATATGTCGGTGTATCAGCCGCTTGCCTCGATCTCGCGCGAGTTAGCCTGACACCCCGCGCCCAGGCCTTCGTAGGATGGGCCATCATTCCGCCGACCTGACGGCCCGGACCGGGTGCGATTCTCGATTGCACGGTTGCAAACGGCCGGGTATAATGGGGCCACCACGCGAATGGAGTATGGCCGATGCGCATCGGCATCGTGGGCGATACTCACGTCCCGGACCGGGCGACTTGCATTCCCCCGGCCGCTCTGGACGCGCTGCAGGGGGTGGACCTGATCCTGCACGCCGGGGACGTATCGGTTCCGGCGGTTTTGGACGAGCTGCGCCAGGCAGCGGCCTGCCCGGTGCTGGCCGTGCAGGGCAACAACGTCGGCGACCGCCGCCACTTTGCTCCCCCCTTGCCCGAACGCATCGTGGTCCGGGTGGACGGCTATCGCATCGGCGTGACCCACGGGGTGCAAACCCCAGCCCAGCGCATTCGCGATTTTGTCGTTGGCAAGTTGGGCTACAAACACCTGCTCGCCAGGCCGGTCGCCCGGCGCGCTCGTCAGCAATTTGACGACGTGGCGGCCATCGTCTTTGGGCACATCCACTGGCCCTGGATCGGCCGGGTGGACGGCGTGCTGATGGTGAACCCCGGCGCCCTGTGCGGCCGGCGTGACCGTTCGCTGGCCCTCATGGATGCCGCGCCGGAAGGCTTGCGCGCCCGGCTGGTGTACATTGACCCGCCGCGCCAGCCCCGCGATAGCCGGCTCATCGCCCAATTGCTGCGCTGAGCCTTCGTGCAGAAAGTCCGCAACCTGCAACCTGCAACCTGCAATCCGCAATCCGCAATCCGCAATCTGCAATTTGCAATCTGCAATCTGCAATCTGCAATCTGCAACCCGCAACCCGCCTCGGGAGGTCGTCTTGAAGTACCTCAGCATCTTGCTCATCTTTATCCCTCTCGCCGTCATCCTGCAATGGATTGGGGCAGACCCCATTTGGATCTTTAGTGCTGGTGCCCTGGCGCTGATCCCCCTGGCGGCTTGGTTGGGCGCGGCCACGGAGGAACTGGCCCTATATGCCGGCCCCCGGGTGGGCGGATTCCTCAATGCCACGTTGGGCAACGCGGCCGAGCTGATCATCACCATCGTCGCCATCCGAGAAGGGCTGCTGGAATTGGTCAAAGCCTCCATCACCGGCTCCATCCTGGGCAACCTGCTGCTGGTGCTGGGGTTCAGCGTGTTCCTGGGCGGCCTGCGGCACGGTTTGCAGGCGTTCGACCGGCGCGGGGCCGGCGTGAACGCCTCCATGCTCACCCTGGCCGCCATCGGGCTGGCCATCCCCGCCGTGTTCGGGCATAGCATTGACCAGGTGAACCACGACGCCGTGGAGTGGCTCAGCATCGGCGTGGCGGTGGTCCTGATGTTCGTCTATGTGCTCAGCCTGATCTATGGCTTTGCCCAAAAAGACCCAGACTGTGCCGATGGGGATGTCTTGTGCCACGAGATTACCAGTCACAAGCCCTCTTGGGGCCTGCCGCGGGTGCTGGGCGTGCTGGTGGGCAGCACCCTGCTCACCGTCTGGATGAGCGAGGTGATGGTGGGCGCCGTGGAGCCGGTGGTGGAGACCCTGGGCCTCACCGAGTTCTTCCTGGGCGTGGTGATCGTGCCCATCGTGGGCAACGTCGCCGAGCACCTGGTGGGCGTGGTGGCCGCCTGGAAAAACAAGATGGAGCTGTCCCTGGCGATTTCAGTGGGTTCCAGTATGCAGGTGGCCCTCTTTGTGGCCCCGCTGCTGGTGTTCGTGAGTCTGCTCATGGGCAATCCCATGAGCCTGATCTTTAACCCCTTCGAGCTGGCCGCCCTGGGCGCGGCCATCGTCATCGTGGCCCTCATCTCATTGGACGGCGAGAGCAACTGGCTGGAAGGGGCGCAACTGCTGGGCGTGTACCTCATCATCGCCCTGGCGTTCTACTTTCTGCCAACAGGTGCGCAATAGAGCAGCGGGGCAGAGGAACACGCACCGCGCATCACGGTTGAAGTTTGACACATCACACGAGGAGTCGCTATGAATAACCGGGCACTGACCGTCATGCCCATCATCGTGTTACTGATCGCCGCATGTATCGGGGTCTGCGCCTGCGCCTTGTGCTGCGGTGGATACCTGTGGCTGATGCCAGCGGGCACACCCCAGGTGACCGGGCGTGAGCGATCCCCCACCCGGCCGCCGTCCCTGACAGCCATGCCCTCATTCACCCCAGCTCGGCCCATCACCCCGGCTCGGCCGCTCACGCCGGTGCAGCCCATCACCCCCGTGCCATCCAGCCCCCGCCCGGCCACCCCCACGGTCGCTGCGGCCGGCCCGGCCGCCGAGACCGAGCGCGCCCTCTGGCAGACCGATCTGCCCCCGCGCGACCTCTATGACCTGGCGATCCGCTACAAGGGCGTGCCCGGCCCCATCCGCCGGGTGGTCCACGATACGCCGCCGCAGTGGCAGGTGGGCGACAAAACCACCTTCTGGGTGCTCTATCACAACCCAGACCGCTACGGCCAGGTCCAGGCCGCCCTGCGCTACATCTCGCCCCACGTCTGCGCCTGGGTGGAGGACGGCCAGCGCGTGGACGACGCCGATCTGAAGGCGGCCATTGACCTTTTTGAAGACAAGATCTACCCCACGAACCGGGCCTTTTTCGGCAGCGAGTGGACCCCCGGCGTGGACAACGATCCCCGCCTGCACATCCTGCACGCTTCCATCCCCGGCATCGGCGGCTACTACTGGTCGGCCGACGAGTACCCCCGCACCGTGTTCCCGTACTCGAACGAGCGCGAGATGTTCCACTGCAACCTGGGCAGCGCCGGGCCGGGCGAAGACTATTACAACGCCACCCTGGCCCACGAGTTCCAGCACATGATCCACTGGCACAACGACTCTAACGAGGATGGCTGGATCAACGAGGGCTTTTCCGAGCTGGCTGCGCACCTCAACGGCTTTCCGCCCGGCAGCGAGTTCTATTTCCTGCTCCAGCCGGACACCCAGCTCAACACCTGGAGTGATCCGGAAGAGGCCGGCCCCCACTATGGCGCATCCTACCTGTTCATGGTCTATTTCCTGGAACGTTTCGGCGAAGAGATGACCAAGGCGCTGGTGGCCGAGCCACAGAACGGCATCGCCGGCTTTAACGCCGTGCTCCAACCCCAGGGCCTGACCTTCGACGACCTCTTTGCCGATTGGGTCATCGCCAACTACCTGGATGACCCCGGCCTCCTCGACGGGCGCTATGGCTACCAGAAGCTGGACACCTGGCGCGTCACGGTCAACAGCCACAGCACGTACCCGGTGCGCCAGCGCGCCGAGGTCCACCAGTACGGCACGGACTATATTGAGCTGACCGGCAGCGGCGACGTGACCATCTCCTTCAGCGGCCAGACCACGACGCCCGTCCTGGGGGGGCGCACCCACAGCGGCCAGTATGCCTGGTGGGGCAATCGCGGCGACTCGTCGGACGCCACCCTGACCCGTGCGTTCGACCTGCGCAGCCTGGACAAGGCCACCCTGACGTTCTGGATCTGGTATGACATCGAAAAGGACTGGGACTTTGCCTACGTGGCCGCCTCGACCGACGGCGGGCAGACCTGGACGATCCTGCGCGGCCCCTCCGCCACCGACGTCAATCCCCTGGGCCTGAGCTACGGCTGGGGCTACACCGGCAAGAGCGGCGGCGGCAGAACACCCCGCTGGATCGAGGAGCGCATAGACCTGACCCCATACGCCGGCCAGCAGGTCCTCATCCGCTTTGAGTCCATCACCGACGACGCCCTCAACTATCCGGGCATCCTCATTGATGACATCGCCATCACGGAGTTGGGCTATTCTCACGATGCGGAGAGCGGCGATGATGGCTGGCAGGCGGCCGGGTTCGTCCGCATCGCCAACCTGCTGCCGCAACGCTACATCGTCCAGGTCATCGAGGAAGGGCCGGACGGGGTGGAGGTCCGGCGCATGGAGCTGGACGCCAGCCAACGGGGACAGATGAGGGTGAACCTGGATGGCAAGGTGGTGACGCTGGTGGTCTCCGGGGCCACGCCATTCACCACCGAGAAGGCGCAATACGAGTACGCTGTGGAGCCGGCCCGGTGAACGACTTCAGAACCCAGATCACCGAACTCCTCGACGCGCGCGGCATCCCCTACCGCCTGCTGCCTCACAGCGAGCCGGTCTATACCGTGGAGGCGGCGGCCCGGCAGCGCGGCGTGGTCAGGGAAGAGATGGTCAAGGCCATCCTGCTGTGCGACAAGGCCGGCCATTACGTGTTGGCCGGTGTCCTCGGCGACGCACGCGTGGACCCCAAAGCGGTGCGCGCTCACCTGCCCCCGGACTGGAAACGATTGCGCTTTGCCACAGCGGAGGAGATTCAGGCGATCACCGGCTGCGTCCAGGGGGCCGTGACGCCGTTGGGGTTGCCGGCCGATGTACCGGTCATCTTTGATGAGGCCATCGCTCGCTGTCGGAAGGTGAGCATCAGCAGCGGGGACGTGATGGCCGGGCTGGAGCTTGACCCGCAAGACCTGATCCAGGCGGCCCATGCCCGGCTGGCCCCGATTGCGGAGGTGCGAGAGGAGCTGTCACGGTGACCGTCCATGGAAGAGACGAGGTCTGGCAAGCCGTCCGGCAGACGAACGCGGCGGAGGCCTTTTACTTGGGGCTGTGTCAAAGTGAGGGTTTGTGTGATATAATCACTCTGCGTTGTAAGAACAGCGAGGATGGAAATTTGTGCTCCTCGGCGGTTTGCAACCGCCGACGTGAAGCGCGCGGGTCACAGACCCGCTGTGAGCAACTTTTTCCATCTACTGAGTCTGGCGACCTTCTACCGGGCCTTGCGGAAGGTAGATATCGGGGCCTTGGAACGCCAGAGCACGGCCTTCGGACAGGCGGTAGATGCCCAAGACCCCGCCCACGGGCTGATCCGTGGCTTGCAGGGTGAACTTCTGCGCAGGCAAGCCGTAGATGGCAAGGCCCTGCGGGGCGCCAGTGCTCATGGCAAGACCGCGCACCTCGTCAGCCTGGTCCGTCACGGCAGCGAGGTAGTCCTCGGTGAAGAACGGGTAGACCACAAGACCAACGAGATCACGGTCGTTCCGCACTTGCTGGCCGGGACCTGAGCGGCACCGTCACGACCAAAGACGCGTTGCTGAGCCAACGGGCCATCCACCAGCAGATTCTCAACCAGGCGGCGACTACTTGACGGTCATCAAGCAGAACCAGCCGGACGCGTGGCAGGCCATTGACCAACTCTTCCAGGCCCCCCCACTGGACCCCGCCGACCGGCCAGTCTATACCTACGCGGAGAAGGGCCATGGCCGGCGCGAAGGCCGCACCCTGGTCAGCAGCACGGAACTGAACCAGTACGTGCGCTGGTCAGGCGTGCAGCAGGTGCTCCAGCGCACCTGTCGGCGGGTCAACCTCCAGACCGGCGAGGTCGAGAAAGAAGTCACCTATGGCCTCACCAGTTTGAGTCGGAAGCGCGTCCGCCTCAAGCACGTCGAGCAGTTCTGGCGGTGGCATTGGACCATCGAGAACCGCCACCACTACGTGCGGGATGTGACGCTGGGCGAAGACCAGTGCCAGGTGCACACGGGGGCGGCGGCGAAAGGCCTTGGCAACGTTCCGCCATGGGGTCCTTATCGCCTTGCGGCACCAGGGCTGGGAAAACATCGCCGCCGCGCTGCGTCCTTACGGGGCCTCCGTGCAGAAAGCGTTGGCTCTCATCGGGGCAACCGCAACTTGACACAGCTCTATCGGCGATTGATACCCCTTTGCTTGCGCCGGGGAGGGCTGGTATAATTGGTCATAATGGGTGCCCTCCCATACCGGCGATTTATACAGCCCACCAGCGCAGGTATGGGGCAACCGGAATCAGCGGACGAGGGGTGAGTCGCCTTACCCCAACCGGCAGGGTGATGTATGGGGAAGGACGCAATGAACAACATGCCGATCCGAGTCTTGCTGGTGGAGGATAACGCGGCCGAGGCCCGCCTGATCCAGGCGATGCTGCAGGAGGTGGGATCCGATGCACCAACCGCTCCACGGTTCGAGGTGGAGCGAGTGGACCGGCTCGCGGCCGGCCTGGACCGCCTGGCGGCCGGCGGCCTGGATGTGGTGCTGCTGGACCTCTCATTGCCTGACAGTCACGGTCTGGAGACCCTCGCCCAGGTCCAGACGCACGCCCCCCAGGCGCCCGTCGTGGTGCTCACCGGCCTGGACGATGAGGACTTGGGCCTGCGCGCTATACGGGCCGGCGCGCAAGACTACCTGGCGAAAGGCCAGGCGACCGGCCCACTCCTGGCGCGCACGTTGCGCTACGCCGTCGAGCGCAAACAGTTAGAGACCACGCTGCACCGACGCGCCGCCCAGTTGACGCTCCTCAACGACATCGGCCGCCAGATCGCGGCGGTGATGGAGCTGGACGAGGTGTTGGACCGGGCGGCCCGCCTGGTGCAGGAGGGCTTTGGCTACCACCACGTGGCCTTGTTCGTCGTGGATCGGGAGCAGGGCGAGTTGGTCATGCGCGCCCGGGCCGGCGATTTCGCCGCTCTCTTCCCCCCTGACCATCGGCTGAGGTTGGACCAGGGCATGGTGGGCTGGGTGGGTCGCCACGGCAAGACCCTGTGGGCCAACGACGTGGCGGTGGAGCCGCGCTACGTGAACCTCTTCCCCGACCAGATACCGACCCGGGCCGAGCTGAGCGTGCCCATCCGGGCAGGTGGGGAAATCCTGGGCGTGCTCGACGTCCAGAGCGCGCAGCGCGACGCCTTTGACGAGCACGACGTGCGATTGCTGGAGACCCTGGCCGACCAGATCGCCATAGCAATGAGCAACGCCCGGCTCTACCAGGCCATGCAGCAGGAGCTAGACGAGCGCAGACGGGCCGAGGCCGCACTGCAGGCCAGCGAGGAAAAATACCGCACCGTCGCCGACTTTACCTACGATTGGGAATACTGGATTGATCCGGCCGGGCGCTATCTCTATATCTCCCTGGCGTGTGAGCGGATTACCGGCTATCGGCCAGAGGAGTTCCTGGCCGATCCGGGCCTTATGATCCAGATCACGCACCCTGACGACCGTGCGCAGATGATCCAGCACAGCCACACCGCATTGCAAAACCCCCTCGAACCCTGCCACCTGGACTTTCGCATCGTGACCCGGGACGGCGCGGAACGCTGGATCAGCCACTGGTGCCGACCTGTGTACGGGGCCGACGGCCGCTGGCTGGGCTGGCGTGGCAGCAACCGCGACATCACCGCGCGCAAGCAAGCCGAGGAGGAGCTCCGGGCATTGTTTTCTCGGCACCAAGCCATCTTGGCCGCTGTGCCCGACATCATCATGGAGGTAAATACCGACAAGGTCTACACCTGGGCCAATCCGGCCGGATTCGCCTTCTTCGGCCCAGACGTACTGGGCAAAGAGGCGGCCTGCTACTTCGAAGGTGAGCAAGACACCTACGCTACGGTCCAGCCATTGTTCAATGGCGACGAAAGCACGTTCTATGTGGAAAGCTGGCAGCGGCGTCAGGATGGGGAAAAACGGCTCCTGGCCTGGTGGTGTCGGGCGCTCAAGGATGCGGAAGGGCATGTCGTTGGCGCGTTATCTACTGCCCGCGACATCACTGAACACAGGCGGGCTGAGGAGGCCCTGCGCCAGGCGCACGACGAGCTGGAGGCGCGAGTCCAGGAACGAACCGCCGAGTTGTTGGAAGCGAATAAGCGCCTGCAGGCCGAGATCGCCGAGCGGCAGCGGGTTGAGGAGTCGCTGCGCCAGCAAGCCCGGGAGCAGTCAGCACTGTATGCCGTCACCGCGGCGGCGGCCAGCTTGCTGGACCCCGACGACCTGCTGGCTGCCGTCCTCGACCAGGTGCTCGCCGTCCTCGGCTCTGATACCGGCTGGGTGCTGCTGGCGGACCCAGCCCGAGACGAGCCGCTCCGCGTCGCCGCCGCGCGCAACCTGCCCGCTACCTTTGTCCAGGCTGCGGAATCGCTCCCCCTGGAGTGCGATTGCCCGGCGCGCCGTCTTCTGCGCGGGGCCGATGACGCGCCGGCCATCCCCCAATGGGTGAACCACTGCCATCATCTGCCCGCAGACGTGCTGGACGACGCCCGTGTGCGCGGCCACGATCTCATCCCCCTGTGCGTGGGCCGGCGCGTGCTGGGCGTCCTGAACGTGGCCTGGCGCGCCGGGCGGCCCTACACCGAGGCCGACCGCTCGCTGCTGACCGCCATCGGCCAGCAGGTGGGCCTGGCCCTGCGCAACGCCCAGCTCTACCAGGCAGCCCTCCGGTCAGACCGGCTGCAACTGCTCAACGAGGTGGGGCGGGCGTTGACGGCCACGCT
>FWPV01013439.1_pt1 | contig 12290 bp, 8 predicted proteins | sample 2228371 | NCBI WGS metagenome assembly FWPV01 (sample SAMEA103939776, study PRJEB20133) | metagenome | reverse complement strand
TTTCCAAGCAATGACATGCACCTCGCGCCGCTCCAACAGTGGTTGCCCTCTGTTCAATTTCCATATTGAGAATTGCTGTGATTCTCCCAGGCGGCATTGTACACGCGGGGCAGTATCGCGTATAATACGCCCCGAACATTCCGTACCGCGATCATCCATGTACGAGGAGGACTCTCAATGGAGATAGAAGTCAAGCAACTCAAGCGGGCCAGTCTGGTGAAGGTCTCCGGGCGCGTGGACAGCAGCAACGCCCCCGACTTGGAGAAGGCCCTCAAAGAACTCATGGAGCAGGGGCAGTTTCGGATCGTGGTGGACATGTCGGGCCTGAACTTCATCAGCAGTGCGGGCCTGCGCGTCCTTATCTCCACCGCCAAGACCTGCCGCCGCTGGAACCGTGGGGATGTCTACTTGGCGGCGCTCCCCAAGCCCATCATGGATACGTTTGAATTGGCGGGCCTCACCCGCGTGTTCAAGATCTTCCCGGATGTGGTAGAGGCCGTCGGCAACCTGTAGGCGGCGGGATTACACCCCACCGGTGCGGGGCATGCGGCGCGGGGACGCCCCGCCCCATGCCGCGCCGCCCGTGGGAGCGCCCTGCCGCGGACGAGGGCAATGGAAGAGACGCACGTGTACGAACTGGCTGTGCCGGCGCGGTTTGAGAACCTGGCCCTCATCGGCGAGTTCATCGCCGGTGTCGCGCGGCGGGCCGGGTTTGACGAGAGAGGCGTGTTCAACCTGCAACTGGCGTGCGACGAGGCGTGCACCAATGTCATAGAGCACGCCTACGGCGGCGGCCCAGGACAGATACGCATCGCCGTAACCGTGCACCCCGACCGCATCCAAATTGAGGTTCACGACACGGGCCGCCCCTTTGACCCTAACGCGGTGCGCATGCCCGACCTGGAAGCCCCCTTGGAGCGGCGTGAGACCGGCGGTCTGGGCCTCCACTTCATGCGTTCCATCATGGATGAGGTGCGGTTTGAGTTCGGCGAGAGCGGGAATCGGCTCACCATGGTGAAAAGGAGACCCTCGTGAATGTGCGGCGCTCCGACTGGGCCGAGGATGTCTGGGTTGTGGAGGCGCGTGGGCGGCTGGACGCAAACCTCGCGCCGGAGTTGGACGCGCAGTTGACGGCCCTCCTCGCGGCGGGGCATGCCCGCGTCATCGTGGACTTCGCGCAGGTGAGTTACATCAGCAGCAGCGGGCTGAAGACGCTTCTCGTGGCCCTGCGCACGGCGCGCAGGCAGGGCGGCGACGTTCGGCTGTGTGCCCTGAGCGAGCGTGTCCGAGAGGTGTTCGTGTTGTCCGGTTTCCACAAGGTCTTCGCAATTCACGCTACCGAGCGGGAAGCGGCAGCAGCGCTGACGGGCGGCGAGGTGGGCTAGCGTGAAGGGAATCTCCTCACTCGGTCGCGTGGCTTTCCAAGCTGTCGTCATCGTCTGCGGGCTGATCGCGATGGCCCGCGCCGCGGCCGCGGGCTGGCATCCGCAGGCAGGCCCCCTGCTGGTGTTTGTAACGCTCTCGGCCATCCTCCAGCGGTCAGGGTTCCACACAACGAAGAGGGTAACGCACTGCCTGGTGGGCATGGTGGACGTGGCGGCCATCCTCATCTTCGGGCCGCTGGGGGGCGCGGTCGTTTCGTTCCTCGGGGGATTCGTCTACCTGGCGCTTCACGCACTGCGGAGCAGGACGCACAGCCCGGAGAGCCTGATCCTGGCCCCGCTGTTTGACGGCAGTTTGAAGGCGCTGATGGCGCTGGGGAGCGGCGCGCTGTACCTGCAACTGGGCGGGGCCATCCCCCTGGCGCATCCGTCCTGGAACGATGCGCCGGCGCTGGCGGCGCTGTTTGTCGCGTGGTTCGCCCTGGACCACCTGGCCTGGGGCACGATCATGACCCTTTCCGGCGGCAGGGCGGGCCTGCGCACGTTCGTCCGGGACTCGCTCCCCGTCTCGGTGCTGGTGGAACTCCTGCCCCTGCCGATGTCCATCCCCATCGCGGCCCTCTACGCCCGCGGGGAGATGGGGCTGTTCGCAGTGGTAACGGCAGGAGTTGTGGCGGCCAGCGTAACCATGCAGGCATTCTCCGACGCCCGCCTGTCCCGCGAGCGGCGGCTGCACGAACTCGCGTTTCTGGATCGCATCGCCTGGGACTTTGCCCGCGCGTCCATGAACGTGGATGAACTGTGCGAACTCATCTACCGTTATTGTTCCGAAATCGTGGACACGTCCCATACCTTCATGCTGGGGCTGACAGACCCGCCCAACCAACGCATACGGCACCCCATCATGGTGCAGGGCGGCCGGCGGCAAAGCCCCAATGAGATTCCGTACACGCCCGGCATCCGCTGGCTGCAGGAGCACCGCAAGCCCATTCTCGTCCGCGACATGGAGCGCGAGGGCCTGCCCTTCACGCCGACGGTCATCGGCCAGGCGACCCGCTCCGTCATCCTGGTGCCGCTGGTGGCCGAGCAGGAACTCATCGGCGTCCTTTCGGTCCAGCACTCGGAGCCGAACGTGTACACGGAGGACGACCTGCGCATCTTGTCGGCGCTGGCGGCCCAGGGTGCGCTCGCCATCCGCAAGGCGCAGGCCTACGAGGCCGAGCAGCGCCGCTCCCGACAGTTGGCGGCTATCGCACGCGTTACCCAGCAGGTGGCCGTGCTCCGCGACTTGGCGACGCTGTTCAACCTGGTGGTGGACGTAATCCGCGAGACGTTCGGCTACTACTACGTGGCCCTGTTTACGCTGAACTCGCGCACGGGGAGGTTGGAGTTTCAGGCGGCCTCATCCACCACAGGGCGCACATGCTGTTTTCAGGTGGAACTGGGCGAGGGCATCACCGGCTACGTGGCCGAGACGGGCCAGCCGGTCTTGGCCAACGACGTAACACGGGAGCCGCGCTACCGTCCGGTGGAGTTGCTGGAGGAGACCCGCTCCGAGTTGTGCGTCCCCCTGCTGGTGGAGGGGCGCATCGTTGGCGTGCTGGACGTGCAGAGCGACCAGGTGAACGCCTTTACCCAGGAGGACCTGGCGACCATGCAGACGGTCGCCACCCAGGTGGCCGTAGCCATCCATGAGGCGCGGCTGTACGACCGCGAGCGCAAACGCGCGCGCCAACTGGCCGCCGTGAGCGAGGTCGGGCGCAAAATCGTCTCCATCCTCAATCTGGATGCCTTGCTGGACGAGGTGGTGGACCTGGTGTCCGAGCGCTTCAATTACCCCCACGTCCACGTTTTCACCGTGGATGCGGCGCAAAACGAGGTCGTGTATCGGGCCGGAACGGCCCAGGCCGACGCAGTCGCGGCCCAACTGCGGTTTCCGCTGGACGGCGAGGGGATTGTGGCCTGGGCGGCGCGCACGGGCGAGCCGCTGGTGGTGAACGATGTGCAATCGGACCCCCGCTACCGCACGAGCCCTGCCATTGGGGATATTCGCTCGGAGGTGGCCGTGCCCCTTCGGTTCGGCAAGCAGATCCTGGGCGTGTTTGACCTGCAAAGCCAGGAGCCCAACGCCTTTGACCCCGAAGACCTGCCGGTGCTCCAGGCGCTGGCCGACCAAATTGCCGTAGCCGTGCGCAACGCGACGCTATTCGCCGCGCAGCAGGAGGAGACCTGGGTTTCCACCGTTCTCCTGCAAGTGGCCGAAGCGGTGGGCCAGCAAACCTCGGTGGAAGAAGCCATCGGCGCAGTGGTGCGGATTGTGCCGCTCCTGGTGGGCGTGAACCGCTGCACCATCTTCCTGCTGGATCGCGCCACCGGCGACTTCTGCACCCAAGAGGGATACAGCACGGCGCGCGGGACTGCGCCAGGGCTGAACGGGCTGTGCCTCCACCCGTCGGATGTGCCGCTTCTCGCCAAAATCGTGGCGTCCAAGGCCGCCGTCGTCGTGCCCGACGAGGAGATAGAGACCTGGATTCCCCCTGACCTGGTGCGCGCGTTTGGGATTCGGCATCTTGCGGCGTTTCCGCTGGTGGCGCGCGGCGAGATCCGCGGCTGTATGGCGGTGGAATTCGCGGACGCCGCCTGGCCTCCCAACAGCAAGACGCTCGCCATTGTGTCGGGCGTGGCGAACCAGGCGGCGACGGCCATAGAGAGCGCGCAACTGTACGATGCGCTTCAGGAAGAAGCGTATGTCTCCAACGCCCTGCTACAGGTGGCCGAATCCATCAACGCGGCGGTGGATTTGGACGAGGCGCTGGAGGCCATCGTGCGCATCATGCCCATCTTGGCGGGCGTGGATCGGTGCATGATTCTCCTATGGGATGAGCGCCGCCAGAAATTTCTGCCCGCGCAACAGTATGGCGTGGCCCGGCAACTGGAAGCCGACTTCGCGGGCCTGGCCTTTGACTCGGACACGTTCCCCCTGCTCGGCGAACTGGCCAGCCGCAAGGAGCCGCTCATCATCGCCAACGTGGCCGAGAGCGATCTCGTGCCGCGAGACCTCGCCGAGCGCTTCGGCATCCGCTCGCTCCTCGCACTGCCCTTGCAAACAAAAGGCGACATCCTAGGGGTGATGCTGGTGGACTTCCAGGGGATGGAGCACCGCTTCCCGGAGAACCGCATGGCCCTGCTCACGGGCATCGCCAGCCAGACGGCGATGGCCATAGAGAACTACCGGCTGTACCAGGAGATGGCCGAGCGCCAGCGGCTGGAGCAGGAGTTGGAAGTGGCGCGGAGTATCCAGAAGAGTTTTCTCCCGCACGCATGCCCGCTCCTACCTGGGTGGGAGGTGGCGGCCCTGTGGCGGTCGGCGCGGCGCGTGGGGGGTGATTTCTACGACATCATCCTGTTTGACGAGCGGCGTGTGGGCTTCGTGGTGGCCGATGTGTCGGACAAGGGGGTGCCGGCGGCGCTCTACATGGCGGTGTCCAAGACCATCATCCGCGCCTCGGCGCTGGAGGCGCGCAGTCCCGCCCAGGCCCTGCGCAGGGCGAATGACCTCCTGGTTGCCGACTCGTCGTCGGGCATGTTCGTAACCGTGTTCTACGGCGTGCTGGACGTGCGCGACGGGGTATTCACCTACGCCAACGCGGGGCACAACCTGCCCCTGCTGGCCCGCGCGGGCGGCGGTGAACCCGAACGCCTCGCGGCGGACGGGATGATCCTCGGCGTGGTGGAGGACATAGACCTGGAGGAGAAACAGGTGCGCATGGACACCGGCGACGTCCTGCTGATGTACACCGACGGCCTGACCGACGCCATCAACGAGCACGAGGAGGAGTTCGGCGCCGACCGTCTGGCGCGCTGTCTTGCGGATGCCCGAGACCGGCCCGCCGAGAGCCTCATCCAGCATATTGACCGCGAGGTTGCCGCTCACGTGGGCGGCCAACCCCAGTTTGACGACTACACGCTGGTGGCCGTGAAGCGGACGGCCGCGAACGCCGACGTGGGCCACCCGACATCATCGTAAGGAGATTCGCATGGACAATTTGCCGCAGATTGTCTCGGCCATCCTAGACGAACTGGAGAGCAAGAACGCGATTCGGGACACCACGCTGGCCCGCTCGCGCACGTTGATTCGGCACTGCGCCAACGCGATACGCGCGGTGCACCGAGGGGAGTTTGATGCCGCCGAAAAACTGCTCCAGGCGGCCCGCGACATTGCCTCCGAGATGACGCAAGACCTGGCCGCCCATCCCGACATTTACTTCGCCGGCTACACGCAGGATGCCTTGAAGGAACTGGCCGAGGCGCACATCACCTACGCCATCATCGCCGACAAGCCGGTGCCCACGCCGAGGGAACTGGGGGTAGAGCCGGCGTCGTACCTGAACGGAATGGGCGAGGCCGCCGGCGAACTGCGCCGCTTCGTGCTGGACTGCATCCGCCGCAGCCAGGTGGGCGAGGGCGAGCGGGCACTGGAAGCCATGGACGTTATCTACAGTTACCTGGTAACCGTGGACTATCCGGACGCGGTAACGGGCGGACTGCGCCGCACCACGGACATGGTGCGCGGTGTCCTGGAGCGCACCCGCGGCGACTTCACTACCGCCGTGCGCCAGGACCAGTTGCAGGACGCGCTGCGCGACTTGGAGCGCAAACTGGAGAAGTAGTCAGCCGCGCGGGCAGGCACTACGGAAGCCAGGCCATCTGCCCACTGAGCCAGTCCGGATTGGACATGCTCAAGTCCATGATCTTGCGCTGTTCGCTTCCGTCGGCCAGCATCACGTACAGCGACCACACGCCGTCGCGGTTGGAGACGAAGGCGATCTGCCGGCCGTCGGGCGACCAGGCGGGCATCCCGTCGTCGGCGGCGTTGACGGTGCAGCGGCGGACAAATCCGCCCTCTATGCGCACGGTGTAGATTTCCCAGTTGCCGTCGTGGCTGGAAACATAGGCCACGTGGCTACCATCGGGCGACCATGCCAGGCCGATGTCGTTCTTGTCGGCGGTGAGGCGGATGCGCCCGCCCCTGCTCAAGTCCTCTACGTAGATTCCGCATTCGCGCTGGGTCCCGTCGCAGCCGGTGAATGCCAGGTGGTTCGTGCTGGACCAGGCGGCCGACCAGCCGCCGCCGAGGGGCGCGGGTGTGCCGGAGCCGTCGGCAGGAGCCGCCAGGATGACCGCCGTCGGCGAGCCGGCATCGCGCACGAAGCCGACCTGCTCGCCATCGGGCGACCAGAACGGGCGGGAGTCCCGCGCCGACGTGGAGACCGCCCACCGCTTTCCGCTCTCCAGGTCCATCACGAAGATGCCGGGCGCGGTCTTGTCGGTGGAGTGGAAGGCGAGGCGCACGCCATCGGGGGATGTGGCGGGCTGGTTGGCGTTTCGGACGAGCACGCGGGCCTGATCCGCGTCGGCGTCCAGAGCCACGATGTCGTAGGTTTTGCGGCCATCGTCATAGCGGGCGAAGATGAGCCTGCCGAACGGCAGTTCCGACAGGATGGGAGGCTCCGCAGGCTGGGTGGGCACGGGGGTCAGCGCCGCCTCGGCCAGCGCCGCGCACCGCTGTGAAGCGTCGTTCAGGCGCGCGCGGATGGTGGGGTTATCGTCCATCTCCTTGGCGGCGGCGTAGGCTTCCTGCGCCTGGCACCAGAGGCCCCAGCCCATGTAGGCGTCGCCGTGGCCCACGTAGGCCTCATACAGACGCTGGGCCACGTCGCGGAACGCGGGGTCAACCGCATAAAGTTGGCGGAAGGCTTCTACGCATTTGCCCCAGTCGGCGCCCGCCGCGCCTGCGCCTGCGCTGTACAGGGCCAACAGTTCGCGCCTGCGGGCGATGTCGGCGGCGGACGGCCGCGCACGCAGGGCCTGATCGTAGGCCCGGATGGCCTCTTCCAGTCGGTTCTCGGCCTCAAACGCCTCGCCCTGGAGACGGTAGCAGTCAAAGCGGTACTGCTGGACGTCCTTCGCGCGGTACGTGGGATCCAGCGCGGCGATGTACTCAAAGGCGGCGGCGGCTCCGCTCAGGTCCTTCTGGTTGTACAGGTCCACCGCCTGGGCGAACAGGGCGTCCAGCGCGGCCTGGTACACCTCGGACGTGGGCGTGCTGACGACGGCGCGGGTGCGCTGGGCCTCGGCCAGTTGCTCACGGGCCTCCGCATGGTCCGGCGCAAGCCTCAGCGCCAGTTCAAACTCGGCGATGGCCAGGTCCGTTTCGCCCGCCCGCATGTGGGCCAGGCCAGCCTGATAGTGGGTCTCGGCGTTTTGGCGGGCTAGGGCGGCCCGATCCTGCAGACCCTGGTAGACGGCGAGGGCCGTAACCGCGCCGAGGATGACCAGCAGGCCGAGCACGAGGAGGGCAATGCCCAAGCGCGAGCGGAGCCAGCGCCGTGGCGCGTGCGCATGTTGGGTTGTGCCGCTTGGGGCAGAGACTTCGTTATCCATGTGGCCTGTCCTTTTCGGCAGTGCGGCCCGCTAGGGCGCAGTCGCTTCGCCCAAGAGGATACCATCTTCGGCGTACACGCGCAAATCCAGCGGGCCGTCGGTCCAGGGTAGTTCCCGCACAAAGGGATTGTCGGGGCCGAGGACAAGGCGCTCGGATAGGACATCGGCGCCCGAGGCCGCAAGGCGCAAGAGGACGACACGCCGCGCCGGGCTGAACACCGCCACGCGCACCGAATCCCCTTGGCGCTCCACCCGCATCACGACTTCGCGCGTCGCTGTGGTAAGCCCGCCGATGCCTGCCGCCGGAATCCAGGTCTCGGTCCAGCCCAGCGACTCGCCGGGCAGGAGCACGATGTCGTCGGCAGGCCAGAACGTGCGGTTGGCCCCCGCCCAAAGTTCCACATACGCCGATCCATCATCGGCGAAGGTGTGAAAGTCTGGAAACGCACTGCCGAAGCCGAACAATTTGGCCCCGCCGTGGCCCGAAAGCACGCGTGCGGCTCCGACATCCGCGCGGGTGTCGTACACGCCGACGAACGCGGGGAGCGGCTCCGCGGCGAAGACGCCAAGCCAATTGCGCCAGACGGCGTAGCGGCTCATGTCTTGCCCGTGGATCACAGGCCAGGATACCATCGCGCCCTCGGCCGGGAGCGCGGGATCGCCGGTGCTGTGAACGATGACCTGAGCCGCAGGGAAAATCAGGCGCAGATCGGGGCCGACGGTCGGGCTGCCGGGCGACAGCATGGCATTGGCCCAGAACTGGACGGCAAGGGGACGGTCGCCCATGTTGGTAAGCCGCAGCGATACCGTGAACCGCGACTCGCCCTCGGCAAGCGCGACGATGATCTCGGCCTGGAGCGCGCCTGCCCTGCGGCGGAGCGCAACCTCCACGCCTCCGCCGCGGCGCTGTGCGGCTGTGTCCCACGGCGTGCCCCATTCATATCCGTGTTCGTTCACAGGAAACGCCCATTCCAACCCGCCCGCCGCCAGCCACCAGTTCTCCTCCAGCGCCAGCGGGCCCCAGTAACTGGGCTTGAGCACGGCGTTGTTGTAGAACAGGGGCTGGTTCGTGGGCTTGTACACGCACTGGTACAGCCGCCCGCCGAGTTCGGGCAAGAACGTGAGTTTCAGATAGGCGTTTTCCACCACGAGGGCGCGGTAGGTTTGCGGCGCGGGCGCAGGGTGCGCGGCCTCGTACTCGGCGCGTTTCAGCCACAGTACCTCGCCGCCGTAGGTTGGGTTCGGCTCGGCGGTGAGGTACGCCGCAAAGGGATACGTGGGAATGCTGAGGCGTTGCTCGTACACGCGCACCTCCGGCGTGGGCGTTGGGCTAGGACTCGCCGCGTATGTCGGCGTGGCGCTGGGCGTCGCGGTGAGAGTGGGCGTTGCGGGCGACGAAAGCGTGGGCGGCGCGGGCGTATGGCTCGCCGCCCGTGTCGCAAAAGGTGTATCCGTGGGCACGGCGGACGGCGTGGCGCCGGGCGTGGGATGGGGCGATCCCCCACACGCCGCGCACAACAGCAACAGGCTCGCCGCCGCCGCAAGAACGCGCGTTTTCACGGGTGGATTATAGCCCTTCTCGGCCCGGGCGTCCACTCGTTTTGACAATCCCAGTAGTGAGAACCTATAATGGCTTGCCGGGCTGGAGCAACGGTGTGCTCTCCCCGGCGTTATAGTCTTTGGAAAGGGTCTGCCTTTGAGAACCGCACTTCGGTTTCTGCTTGCGCTTGCCATACTCGCCGGCGGCGCGGCATCGGGAATCCTATCGCAGGGTATGCTGTCGCCTTCATCCGCGGATGCGCAGCCGGAGTTCTGGCTCCATTATGATGTGGACTACTCCAGGGTGCCCGAATGGGTGCGCATCCGCGACCTCACGCTGAAAGTGCGCGTGGGTCAGGCCGACAGCGTGGAGGTTGTCGCGGACGGGCGCGTTGTCCAATCTGAATACAGCCCTGCCAGCGGCTGGGTTACCTTCACGACCAACGCAACCCGCGTGGACATCCGCGTAGTGGGGTTGGTTACCCCCGCCGAGCAGATCGGCGAGGTGCAGAAGGCGGCCCTGCGCGGCGACAAACGCTGGGCATACAGCCTGACCTTTGATGACGGGCGGCTCTCGGTTTGGGAGAACGGCAAGCCTCTGCTGGACCGCCTAGGATACCGCGCGGGCGTGGCCATTATCGGCGAGTGGATGCTGCCGTCGGGTGTCTCCCTGGGAACGTGTGGAGAAAACATCCAATGGCGAGGGCATCCCAGTGATGATCCCGTCTGTGGTAACAACAACTGCGGCTACATGAATGCGGACCAGGCGGCAGCGCTTCTGGCAGCCGGTTGGAGCCTGTATAATCACGGCTTCTTCCACAGCAGCCCCGAATCCATGCCCGGGTGCGTGCTGGAGAACATCGCCAAGTGCACCGAGGCGCTTGCCTATGCGTTGGGCGGATACCGAACGTTGGTGTACACAGCCTACCAGAACGTCGCCTACCTGCGCGATTTGGTCGTTGCCAATTACCCCACGCTGGGCCTGCCCATCATCCAGGCGGACGGGGGCGGCGCGACGGCGGTAGATGCCATCTCCTGGAACGCCTTGCCCTACATTCGGCCACGGTGGGACGTGGGCAGGCCGCGCGATACCCGACCCGACACGAGCGGCGCAATCTACTACATGGACGAGACCCATCGCAAAGCCGTGGACAGCCCCCAACTGCACTTCTGGCTGAGCCTGCACGGCCACAACGTGGAGCGCAACGACGTGGCCGGGTCATCGCTGGACTACCTGCACTTCACCTACGGCCCGGGCGGAACGGATGAGGTGTGGGTGGCCCCGGCGGACGAGGTGTTCCAGTACCTGGCTACGCGAGATTACGCGGTGGTAACCCGCGCACCGGCCCGCACGGTTACCGTCGGGGCACGCGTGCCATCCATCCGCCAGGTGGCCCTGCGGCAGGGGTGGAACGGGTATTACGGCGCGGTGGATACGTACATTGACTCCGGCGACCCCAAGCGCAACTTCAACATACCAGGCGATGCGGCCGTCATGCGGGTTGCGTCCCCGGACAAGAAGGCGGCCCTTCTCAAGTTTGATGTGTCTTCTGTGCCGAGCAACGCTCGCGTCCTGAGGGCCACGCTGGGCTTCTACGTGCAGGAGCACTCCAACGAGGGCGAAATTGACGTGTCGGCCTACGTCTTGCGCAAGGCGTGGAATGCCAACGAAGCCACATGGGAGCAGGCTTCCGCAACAACGCCCTGGGGCGTGAAGGGAGCCAACAGCACCGGCGGTGAGACCCAGGACAGGGACGCCATTCCAACCGATACGCGCTCGCTTCGCCGTATTCGGTACACGGACGTTACGGGCGAGCAGTTCCTGATAGACGATGCCACATGGTACTCGCTGGACATCACGCAGGCAGTGCGCGAGTGGGTGGCAAACCCGGAACGCAATTTCGGCGTCATCCTGAAGGGGTCGGTGGGGTCTACCGAGGTGCGGATTGCCGCTTCGGAGTGGCGTGAGGTGGACCTGCGCCCGTGCCTCGTGATCACGTATTTGGAGCCGGAAACGCCGCCTGCGGCGCTGGACACGCCTACGCCGCAGCCCTCGCCGACGCCGACGGCCTCGGCCACGCCCACGGCGACGCCGTCGCCCACATGGACGGCCACACTCACGCCTACATCAACCCCTACGCCTGAGCCAACGGCCACGCCCACCGCTACGCCGACGCCGGCGGCAAGCCCTACGCCGCACGCTCGGCTGTACCTGCCCCTGGTAGGGGCCGACCGCGCACAAGTCATCCCTCGGTGAAAGGCATAGACGATGACACTGCTCGGGTATTTGACCCTGGGGGTTGCCGCGGGCATTCTGGGTAGCCTACTCGGACTGGGGGGCGGAATCCTCATCGTGCCCGGCCTTACGCTCCTATTCGGGCTGGACATCAAGACGGCCGTGGCCACCAGCGTCGTGGCCGTGGTAACCAATTCGCTGGCCGGCAGCGTCGTGTACACCCGTAAGGGATTTACCCACATCAAACTGGCGATGATTCTGGAGATCACGACCACGTTGGGCGCGCTTGCCGGTGGGCTGGTCGCCGTATGGGTCAGTGGGCGCTGGCTCTACGGCCTGTTTGCGCTGGTGGCGGCGTACATCGTGTACGCGATGCGGCGGCCCCCGGCCAGCGAGACCGCCGACGATCCCGACGGGCTTCTGCCGGCGGCTTTCACCGATCCGGCGACGGGCCGCGAGGTGCGCTATGGCGTGCAGCATCTGGGTGCGGGCGTGGCGGCCAGCACCATCGCAGGCGTGCTGTCCTCGCTATTGGGCGTCGGGGGCGGCATCGTGAAGGTGCCCATCATGTGCCAAGTCATGGGCGTGCCCATCAAGGCCGCGACCGCGACCAGCACGTTCATGATCGGCATCACGACGGCGACGGCGGCCATGGTATACTACGGGGGCGGCTTCGTCGTGCCCGCGCT
>FWPV01011838.1_pt1 | contig 12290 bp, 9 predicted proteins | sample 2228371 | NCBI WGS metagenome assembly FWPV01 (sample SAMEA103939776, study PRJEB20133) | metagenome | reverse complement strand
TTAACAAAATTGCTGTTTCTGCGTTGAAACATTAGCAATTTCCGGCCTTACTTGGCGTCCTTAGTGTCCTTTGTGGTGAGAAGGACTTTTTTCAGGAGAGTCAAAGATGAAACCCTTGAATCAGTGTTATTTTTTCAGGTTTATGCCCTACTTTCATTCGATGCACCGACATATTGGGCGGAGATGGGCACTCATCGGGCTCATCTGCCTGGTGCTCTTTTCTGCGTGCGAGATCCAGGCGCCGCCGGAGGTCACACCGGTTTTCGTGGAAAAAGACACGGCGCTTGTCGCCGTCACCGGCAGAATCGCCCCGGCGGTGTGGAGCACGGTCGGACCGCAAATAAGCGGCATGGTTGCCGAAGTTCTCGTCGCCGAGGGGGACAAGGTGACGGCAGGCACTGTGCTTATACGGCTCGATGATACCGACGCACGGCTGGCCGTTCAACAGGCCGAAGCCGCCCTAAATACGGCAAAAACACAACTGGCCCGCACAAAAGTCGGCAGATTCCCCGAGGACATTGCCGTCGCCGAAGCCCAAGTCGTCGTGGCCCAGACGACCATCTCCCAAACATTGGCCCAACGCAATCAACTCTGGGCCGGCAACGCCGAAGCCGACATTGCCGCCGCCGAAGCTGCCGTCGCTGCCGCGCAAACCGAACAACTCATAGCCCGCCGACGACACGAGGAGACGCTAAAATGTTATGATGTCCCTCAAGCGGACGGTTCCACCCAAAAGACCTGCCCGTTGTTAGGCAATGCCGAGGAACAAGCGCGCTTTGTGCTCCAGGCTGCCGATAAGGCCCTCGCCGCCGCCGAGGTTCAACTCAAAGCCATCACTACCAACTTACAGGCGCAACGTCGCATCGCCGAAGCCAATGTTGCCGTCGCCGAAGCCCAATATCAGGTCGCGCTGGCGCAACTGGCCCGCCTCAAAGTCGGCGTACTGCCGGAAGACATCGCCATCGCCGAAGCCGCCGTTGCCCAGGCCCAGGTCGCCCTGGAAGCCGCCAAAATCGCCGTCACACGTACCGTCATCACCGCCCCGTTTGCCGGCACCGTCACCCGTGTGGATGTGCGCCCCGGTCAATTCGTCATCCCCGGTCAACCCCTCATCACCCTGGGCGATTTGAGCACCCTGCGCGTCGAGACAACCGACTTAGACGAAATTGACGTGGCCCGTATTGCTATAGGACAAGCCGTAACGCTGACTTTCGATGCCCTGCCCGACCTGGTGCTCGGTGGAACTATCAAGCACATTGCCCTCATGGCCGAAAGCAGTACAGGCGGGGTCAACTACACCGTCATCATCGCGCCTGCTGAGTTGCCGCCTCAAATTCGCTGGGGGATGACCGTCTTTGTTGACATTGATGTACACCCGGCGGCAGATTAATCGGACTAACGACCACGCGACCCCATGACGATCAAACGACCCACACGCCTGACCCTGGATACACAATGGCGCATTGACGGCACGCCGGCTCTGCTCCAAGCCGGGGAATTTCATTACTTTCGCTTGCCACACCCCAATTTATGGGCAGCGGTGTTACAACGCATGCGGGGAGGCGGTCTCAATACGGTTGTGATCCCGTTCCCCTGGGCCTATCATAGTCCGGCAGCGGGATGGTACGATTTCACCGGCCCGCGCGACCTGCAGCGACTGCTGGATGAGGTTGAGGCGGCAGGACTGTGGCTCATCGCCGCCATAGGGCCGTGGAATCAGGTCAACTTGAATGCCGGTGGACTGCCGGCGTGGTTTGTGAACATGCCCGGCGTGCTCCCCAATTGCGCCGGCGACGTCCCCCCCGGCCCCTCGTTCGCCTTTCTGCACCATGTGCGCGAATGGTGGGAACGCTTGTTGCCTTTCCTGATCGAGCGCCCTAACCTGCTACTGTTGGCCATAGACCCCGGTCCGTGCTCCCAAAACGAGGGGCTACCCCGCTATCAACGGGCCTTGTTGGAAATGGCCGGTAAACTCGGCGCCGCCGGCCCTTACGGCGTGGCCCACGGCGACCCGAATGCCGATGCCCCCATTACATCCTGGCACCACCTTAGCCGCGACGATCTCCTTGAGGACGTCAACCTGCCGGAAGGATTTCTCACCCTCACCATCGCGCCACCGTTTACCTGGGCCACGGAGAGCCGTGAGCGTTTGCTCCGTCAACTCGGCGCAGAGCATCCTCGTCTTCCCCTGGGCCGTCTGCTGGGCCGGGGCGCAACACACTACGCCCTCGAACCCGCCCACGCCGGCGTGCAATGGGGCTACTGGGGGATGGCGGAGGCTTGCGCAGCCTATGGCGTCGGCGCACTGCTTGGCGAAGGGGGCATGCCGACGGCGGCCTACTTCCAGGCGCGGCGGATGCTCCTTGCGGCAGAGACGCTAGGCCGCCCGTTGACCACCGCGCAACCCACGTCAACGGTTTACAGTTCTATCAGCCGCGCTCTGCACGCCGCCCGTACCGCCGACACGGCAACCGTGGCTTTCCTCGAGGCCGTCAATACGCCCATCCCGGAAATCCGCCTTGCGCTTCCCCATGGCGATGAAATGCTCAACACGGCCTCCTTCGCTCTGGCAGCAGAAAGCGCGTGCGTCTTGCCGTTGCAGTGGCAAATCCCCGGTGGACAGGTGTGGACAACGACCTTGGAGGCGGTGCTCATGCTCACGGTAGCCGGGCGACACCTGTTGGTGTTAACCAATGAAAACGGCGGTGATTTGCTGCTCGGTGAAGATTTCCGCCCGCAACACGCGCGGGGCGCGGTGCGCACACAACGCACGGACGCGGGATTGGCCGTACACTTCGCGGCGGGCCGTTGGGCCTCTCTCCTGCTCGCCGGCCCGGCAGGAACGGTGCAGCTCCTGGCCCTCGAACCCCGTCTTGCAGCGCGCGTGTGGCCGTTGGACGATACATGGCGTACCACCCCGACTTATCCCGCCGTCTGGCAGCCGGCTCCCGAAGCTCCGGCTCGTGGACTGGTCATTGGGCCGGAATGGGTCCTCCCCCACCCCGACGGCAGTTACACCTATCTCGCCGGCGAGAAGGGAATCGGCTATCGGTGGGGGCCATGGCGAGGGAGCGACCCACACACCTGGCTCACGCCGCTGGCCTGGCCTGAGGCCCCTGCTGTGACATTGCCCACGCTCACCTGGGAATCACGTCCGGCCGCGCCCGAAGTTTCGCCGGCGTATGACGATAGCCACTGGACAGCCATCCTTCTCGGCGCAACACCACCGGCGGAATATGCTGCCGACGGATTCACGTGGTATCGCGGCCATTTCGACGGGCCGGCAGGCCAGCTCACCCTCACCTGCGACCCAACAAGCGATGTGTTTCTCAACGGCACTCTCATTGCCGCGCTCAACACGCCACCGTGGGCAGTCCGCGGCACGGCCAAGATCTTGCCCCTTCCGCAACATCTGTTGCGCAATCACAATACGCTTGCCATTCTAGTAGAAAACCTGGGACAACAACAGGATTGGGAAAGCGCGGCCCGCGCGCGGGGGTTGGTGGCCTGCTCCCTGGATAACAACACCCCCATCTACTGGCGGGCACGGCGGGGGCTCAGCGGGGAACGCAGCGTGCAGGGCTTCAGCGGTTACGCGGATTGGTCTCTCGTCCCCGCCGATGGCAGCGCTCACATCACATGGCACCGTGCCGTTTTCACGCTTGCACTGCCGGACGACGTGGAAACGCCGCTCTTCTTGTTCCTCGATCAGATGCCCGGACGGGCATACATCTACCTCAACGGGCAATTGATCGGGCGTTATACAGATAGTCGCGCCCCGCAACACCGCTTTTGGCTGCCGGAAGGGCTACTGCACCGCACAGGCGAAAACGAGATTCTCATCGCTCAATGGACACGGGGCGCACAACCCGGACACGGCCTGACACGGCTGGAGCACGGTGCCATCCTGCAATGGCACAGGTGATCACCGCCTTCCCCCACCCTGCCGGCAATGCTAACCGAACAAACCGGTACTGAGATAGCGTTCGCCGGTATCGGGAAAAACTGCCACTACCGTTTTGCCATCACCGTATTGCTCGGCCATTCTGAGGGCTGCGACGGCGGCCGCACCTGAAGAAATACCCACCAGCAATCCCTCGCGGCGGGCCAATTGACGCGCCATCTCGGCGGCGGCGGAACTCGTCACGGTGACAATCTCATCAACCACCGTGCGGTCGAACACAGACGGCACAAAGCCCGCCCCGATGCCCTGGATCTTGTGCGCGCCGGCCTGTCCACCGGAGAGCACCGGCGATTCCGCCGGCTCCACAGCGATCACCCGCACATGGGGCGCGGCGGTCCTGAGATAACGCCCTACCCCGGTGAGCGTGCCCCCGGTTCCCACGCCGGCGACAAAAATATCCAGGTTGGGGACCTGCGCCAGAATTTCCGGCCCGGTGGTCAAACGGTGCACTTCGGGGTTGGCGGGATTGGCGAACTGATTCGGCATCCATGCATTGGGATTTTGCCGCAGCAGCTCTTCGGCTTTGGCGATGGCGCCCCTCATGCCCTCTGCACCCGGCGTCAAAACCAATTCTGCCCCGTAGGCGCTGAAAATCAACCGTCGCTCGATACTCACCGAATCCGGCATCACCAAAAGGACGCGATACCCCTTAGCGGCCCCCACCATTGCCAGCCCGATGCCGGTATTGCCACTTGTCGGTTCCACAATCAAGGTATCGGGCTGCAAACGTCCTTCGCGTTCGGCCGCCTCGATCATCGCCAGACCGATTCGCTCTTTGACACAGCCGCCGGGATTCTGACGTTCCAACTTCGCCCATACGGTCGCCATTCCCGGCGCAACAACACGCCGCAAGCGCACAACCGGCGTGCGCCCGACCAAATCCAGGACACTATCGGCTACTACCCCATAAAAATCATCTTTAGAAGCCATATGCCGCCCCTCGTATCAAATAGTCTCATCGTTGTCAGTCAAGAAGGTGCTGCCGGTATTTTCATCTTTGAGGGAAAGCGTAATTCATCTCCTCGGTCGGCGCGACTTGCAGGTCTTCCAATTCATTCAGACGAGCCTCCAATGCGGAGATCCGTCGGCTCAAATGACTGAGCGTCTCGATCACAATATCCGGAAGTTGTTCATGGTGCAAATCGGGCCGCAGGCGACACGAGACGCCGTTGATCTTGACCACCCGCCCCGGCACGCCTACCACCGTAGCACACGGGGGAACCGGTTTGACCACCACCGAGCCGGAACCGATCTTGGCATTGTCGCCCACTTCGATCGGCCCCAGGATAACCGCGTTGCTTCCCAATATCACGCCGTTCCCCACAGTCGGATGGCGTTTCACCTTTTCCATAGATACGCCACCCAAGACAACCCCCTTGTAAATCAAGACATCATCGCCCACTTCCGCCGTCTCGCCGATCACCACGCCCATCCCGTGGTCAATAAAAACACGACGCCCGATGGTTGCGCCGGGGTGAATTTCAACCCCCGTCAGCCAACGCGCGATATGGGAAAGCAGACGCGCCAGAAAACGGAACTTACGCACCCATAACGCATGGGCCACACGATACATCCAAATCGCATGCAAGCCGGGATAACACGTCAACACTTCGATCAAGCTGCGCGCAGCGGGGTCTTTGGCAAAGACGGTTTTCACATCCTCACGCAACCGGGTCACAATATTGGGATGCGGCTGTGGACGTTCCTTTTCCGGCAGGCAAACGCAAGTTTCGCAACACACGCCACATGGCGGCGTCGTCCCCTCCGGCAGTAAGGTTCCGAGGTCCACAACCTGCTCCGGCATTTGTTGAATATCCACCATAGATTTCCTCCTCTAATCGTTAGTCTTGCAATCGCCGTTGATGAAAATGGTTCAGAAGCTGCTGGACGCCGATTTTCGCCGATTCACGCAGATCATTTTTTGAGCCATCCCCAAAAATCCGCTCCATCTGCTTAATCTGCTGACAGAAACAAACTTTTTTCATCAAAGGAGCTCTTTAGCGAGGACACCCACCCCCCTCAATTTTGTAAAAAACATTCTACTTTAAGGGGAGGTTTTTGTCAATATTGAAAAACTCCCCGCTCTCCGCCCCAAGAAAAGGAGCGCCGTTGCACAACACATCCCATGCACAAGTAACAAGTACGTGTATAATGCTGACCATCTGACAAGCGGAGGAAAAAACCATGAACTGGATCGTTTCAGAAACTACATTCGATCCCGACAAACTGCATCACAAAGAAACCGTGTTCACCATCGGCAACGGCTACCTGGGAACGCGCGGCGCGTTCGAGGAGGGCTATCCCGGCGCGCAGCCGGCGACGCTCATCCACGGCATCTTCGACGATGTGCCCGTGGTCTATACCGAGTTGGCGAACTGCCCGGATTGGCTGCCGCTTTACATCATTGTTGAAGGCGAGCGTTTCCGCCTCGATCAAGGGATGCTCCTGGCCTACCGGCGCGAACTCGACGTGCAACGCGGCGTGCTCAGCCGCGATGTGCGCTGGCGCAGCCCTGGCGGACACACGCTCGACCTGCGCTTCGAGCGGTTTGCCAGCCTCGCGGATGAGCACGTTGTCGCCATCCGCTGCGAAATCACAGCGGTTGAACAACCCTGCGCAGTCACAGTGCAGGCCGGCATCAACGGCTATCCCGACAATATGGGCGTGCTGCACTGGACGTGGCTCGATCAAGGCATAGAGGCAGGGATGGTCTGGCTTCACACCCGCACGCGCCACTCAGGACTCACGCTGGGAATGGCGATGCGAATGGTCATCAACGGAACAGTAGCCCCGGTTGAGGCACCGGATTGCCACAACTGCCCGGCGTTGACGACAACGTTCACGGCGCAGCCCGGACAAACCGTCGTCATCGAAAAGACGGTGGCGATCTTCACCTCACGCGATGTCGCCGCGCCGGTACAAGCAGCGCGGGAAAAGCTGGCGGCGTTGAACGCTTACGCTGCACTGCGCGCCGCCCACGAAGCGGCCTGGGCGGCGGTCTGGGAAGACAGCGACGTGCGCATCGAGGGCGATCCCGTCGCCCAACTGGCCGTGCGCCACAGCCTGTTCCAGATCCTCGCCGCCATCCCGCGTCACGATGACCGAGTAAGCGTCTCGGCCAAAACGCTCTCCGGCTTCGGCTATCGCGGGCACGTCTTCTGGGACACCGAGATTTTCCTGCTGCCGTTCCTCACGTACACGCAGCCTGCGCTGGCCCGCAATCTGCTCACTTACCGCTATCACACACTGCCGGGCGCGCGCCGCAAAGCGCAGGCCAACGGCTACGAGGGCGCGATGGTCGCCTGGGAAAGTGCGCAAACCGGCGACGAGGTGACGCCGCGCTGGGTCCCCGGCCCGCAGGGCGAGGAACTCGTGCGCATCTGGTGCGGCGACATCGAACTGCACATCACCGCCGACGTGGCCTACGCCGTGTGGCACTACTGGCAGGCCACCGGCGACGATGCCTGGATGCGCCGCTACGGCGCGGAAATCCTGCTCGACACCGCCGTCTTCTGGGGCAGCCGCGCCGAGTGGAACCCGGAACGCGGCCATTACGAGATTAACAACGTCATCGGCCCGGACGAGAACCACGAACACGTGAACAACAACGCCTTCACCAACGGGATGGCGCGCTGGCATCTGCAAACCGCGCTGGATACGTTGGCCTGGCTGCAAACTGCCGACCCCGAACGCGCCACCGCCTTGAGCGCGCAACTGGACTTGACGCCGGAGCGATTGGCGCGCTGGCGCGACATCATCGAACGCATCGTCATCCTGCACGACCCGCAGACCGGCTTGATCGAGCAGTGCGACGGCTTCTTTGCCCTCAAGGACGTCAATCTGGCGGACTACGAGCCGCGCACCAAATCCATGCAGGCCATTCTGGGCATCGAGGGCGCGAACCGGCACCAGGTGCTCAAGCAGGCCGACGTGCTCATGCTGCTGTACCTCTTGCGCGACCGCTACGACGACGCCACACTGCGCGCCAACTGGGACTACTACAATCCGCGCACCGATCACACCTACGGTTCGTCGCTCAGCCCGGCGATTCACGCCGCGGTCGCCTGCATGATGGGCGATCTACAACAGGGGTACACGCACTTTATGCGCGCCGCGCTGGTGGATTTGGAGGACGTGCGCGGCAACGCCGCCGAAGGCGTCCACGCGGCCTCGGCGGGTGGCTTGTGGCAGGCGCTCGTCTTCGGCTTTGCGGGCCTGCGCCTGACGAAGGCCGGCCCGGTCGCCGTCCCCCGGTTACCGGCACACTGGACGCGCCTCACCTTCCGCCTGTACTGGCGCGGGCAGGCATACACGTTCGACCTCCGCCCCCACCCCACACCCGACGACATTCGCGGCGTCATTTTCGACCTCGACGGTGTGCTCACCGACACGTCCGAGTTCCACTACCTGGGCTGGAAACGGCTCGCCGATGAAGAAGGCATCCCCTTCGACCGCGCGGCCAACGAGGCGCTGCGCGGCGTCTCACGGCGGGAATCGCTGCTGTTGCTGCTCAATGGTCGCCCGGCGACGGAAGATCAAATGCAGGCAATGATGACCCGCAAAAACCGCTACTACCAGGAGTACATCGAAGGGGTAACGCCGGAGAATCTGCTGCCGGGGGCATTGACGCTGCTGCAAGAACTGCGCGCGGCGGGGATCAAAATTGCCATCGGCTCGGCGAGCAAGAACGCGCGCGCGGTGATCGAAAAGTTGGGTATCGAGGCGTACATTGATGCCGTGTCCGATGGCTACAGCGTGGACAAGGTCAAACCCGCGCCCGATCTCTTCCTGCACGCCGCCGCCCAACTGGGCTTACAACCCTGGCAATGCATCGTCGTCGAAGACGCCGCGGCCGGCGTGGAGGCGGCGTTGGCGGGCGGCTTCTGGGTGGTGGGATTGGGACCGCAAGAGCGGGTCGGCGCAGCGCACGCCGTCTTTCCCAGCCTGGAAGGCGTCCACCGGCAGGCTATGCTAGGCCAATGGATGAGAAACCGGCCACAAAGATCGTGAAAGCGAGGCTTACCTGTTATCCGTCGGCCACCGTCAGTAGTCGTTCCAAACGCTTCCGGTAGATCCCCGGCTCTACCCCGCCAATGCAAAACGCCGCGACTTGACGTTCCCCGGCAAACACAAGCAATCAGCCCATAACAGCGCAATCCTCCCGCCCCGGGGGGATTTTTGTCTCCCCCTCTACATCCCCTACACCCCAAGTAATCCGAAACCCAACTGGGCATTTTTTGCAATCAAGTTGGAACGTTATTTTTACCACTTGGGAGTAAAGTAAAAGCATAAGGCTTAAAGCCGGTCGAGAAAATTTCGGCTGCCGGTCTGATGAATGGCCGGAAAATCATAGGAGGAAGTAGAGAATGAATGCAATGTCGGGGTCGAAGTCCACTCCACTTGAAGGGGATGCGGCAAATACGGTCCTCACCTTTCGACTTGAACGCCAAGTCTACGCCATCTCTATCGCACCGATTATGCAATTGATCGAGATGGTCACCATCACCCCACTTCCCGAAATGCCGATCGGTCTTGAGGGCCTCATCAATGTCCATGGGAAAATAACGCCTGTGGTGAGCTTACACCCCTTCGTGGGAGTCGCCAAGCCGCCCCGCGCCTTACACACGCCCATTATCCTGCTTCGACTGGCCAATGACTTTACCGTCGGCTTAATCGTTGACGAAATCCTGGAAGTGATCCCCCTGCCCGAAGCGCCGGCACCTCCCGCGGCTTTTCTGCCCCCCGGCTTGCAGGTTACGTCTATGGTACGGGGGGTCGTTTACCACAACAGCCACATGATCTTGTTGCTCGATCACGAAGCTCTGTTCACCACCGCGCAAACAGAAGCTCTCACCCAGGCCACCGCAGATGGAGCAGCAATGCTAGAGACGCCATAACGGAGCATTTCCATGCAGAAAAAGGCAAAAGCACACGCTTCTCTGGGATACGGAGATTATTTACGGTTCAGTAGACTTTTAGAGGAACGCTATGGCCTGTTCTTCTCCGACCACCGCCGTCCTGAGTTGGAATCGGCGATTCTGCACGCCTTCGCCGCATCGCCTACCGCCGACCTTAACGAATATTACGCGCTTCTCGCCGAACAGACCGACGGTGGACTGGAGATGGAGCGACTGGTCAACGCCGTCACCGTCAACGAAACACACTTTTTCCGTGATGCGGCTCAGTTCGATGCCCTGGCGTCCACAGTTCTGCCGGAATTGATCGAACGGCGCCGAATGCTACGCACCCTCCGCATCTGGAGCGCCGGTTGCTCCAGCGGTGAAGAGCCGTATTCCATCGCCATGCTGCTACGCGATATGCTGCCCGATGTGGACGAGTGGTCCATCACCATCCTCGGCACCGATGTAAACACCGCCGCCCTTGATCGGGCACGACAAGGCCTATTCGGCGAATGGGCATTCCGCGAACCACGGGCCAAAGAAATGCGGCCGCGCTATTTCCAAAACATCGGCACGCGCTGGGAACTCAGCCCTGCAGTGCGCCGTATGGTGACTTTCAGCCGGCTCAATCTGGCCGGCACAGAATATCCCTCTTACCACACCAACACCATGTTTATGGATCTGATCCTGTGCCGCAATGTCACGATTTATTTCAGCGAGGCGGTCACTATGAGCGTCGCGGAGCGTTTCTACGAGGCATTGACCGATGGCGGTTGGCTGGTTGTAGGCCATTCCGAACTGTCACTCAAAGCCTACCACCGTTTTGCGACGCGCAATTTTCCTAACACGGTGCTCTATCAGCGTGACGGCCAGGTACATCCACAGCTTGCGGAACCAATCTGGCAACCGGTGTCCCCTCCGGCTCCCCCCGAACCGGTCATACCCGCCGCCCCGCCGGCCACTACCCCTCAAGCCAATCCACTGGAACAGGCCCGTGAGTGGATGGATCCGCTGGAACAGGCCCGTGAGTGGATGGAATTCGGGCGTTCAGAAGAAGCGCGCGACCTGCTGTTGACGCTTGTGCGGTCACAGTCGGCAAATGCCGAAGCTTATATCTTATTGGGACAGAGCTGCGCAAATCTGGGTGATCTGAACGCGGCCGAGCAGTGGTGTCGTGAAGCACTACGGCGTAACAAACTAGCATTGGAAGCCTATTATACCCTGGCACTGGTGTTGCAACATCAAACTAAAGTGCCAGAAGCTATCGAGGCGTTGAAAAAAGTCATCTACATTGACCGCAATGACGTTTTAGGGCACTTCAGTCTAGCCCGCTTATATTACCAACAAGGACAATCTGCGGCTGCACTCAAAGCATTGGACAATGCTCGACGCCTGTTGGAAACGCAAAGAGATGATGCCATTGTACCACGTTCCGGCGGCATCACCGTCAAACGCCTGCGCGACGCTATTGTGCGCCAGCAACAACAGTGGTTAAGAGAGTGATGAGCGCAAAGTAGAAAGAGGGATGAGAATGGCTAACGGGACAATAGTAGAGGAACAGGAATTATTAGAGCACATCTGGGCACAACGTGCAGCACAACTCGCCGAGAAAATTGTAGAGGAAGACAGAGGGGAACAATTGTCGGTCGTGTTGGTGCGTCTGGGACAAGAAGTTTATGGCATAGAAACGCAATATGTCTTCGATGCGCGCCCCCTGGAGCGGATCACCCCACTGCCGCGCACTCCGCTATGGCTGGCGGGGGTGGTCAATGTGCGCGGACGCATCTATTCGGTCGTGGACCTGGCGCGTTTCTTGGGACTTCTCCAATCCTCCAACGGCAATAACGAGGGGGCCCATCTGGTTGTCGTACAAGCGGAGGCAATGGAACTGGCCCTCAAAGTGGATGCCGTACTCGGCGTCCTGGGATTGTCGGTGAACCGCATCCAGCCGCCCGGCGAGGTGCTCGACATCCCGGAAACTTTAGTGCGCGGGATTGTCCAAAATGGTGAACAGGCCGATCTCCCTCCCTTCTCGATCATCCTCGATTTGCCACAACTGCTACGCGATCCACAACTCATCATTCACGAAGAATTAGGGTAACGCCTATGGCTTTCACGTATTTTTTCCGCGACCAGGCCGTGTTAGATCTGATAGCCCAGCATGTGCTGCCCGATCTGACAACACGACGTTACATCAACGTATGGGACGCGGGCTGTGCTTATGGCCCGGAGCCGTATTCTCTGGCGATCACCTTCCGGGAGCACATGGGACATTTTCTGTTTCGCAATGTGCGCATCTATGCTACCGACATTGACGAAAATCAACATTTCGGCGATATCATCGCCCATGGTGTCTACACCGCTCAAGAAGTGGGGCGCGTCCCGGCACATATTCTGACGCGCTACTTTGAGCCGGCCGACGAACC
>FWPV01011768.1_pt1 | contig 12290 bp, 9 predicted proteins | sample 2228371 | NCBI WGS metagenome assembly FWPV01 (sample SAMEA103939776, study PRJEB20133) | metagenome | reverse complement strand
GTTTCCGGATTCCGTTTCCCCTTTCCGCTTCCGGATTTCGTTTCCGGATTCCACGGGCTTCATCGGAATCCATAGAAACGGCACCGCCGCGTTTGTAACCTGGAAGCTCTCGGAGAACCCGATTGAATCCCGTTCAAATACCATTCTTTCCACGGGACGCTTTCGTCAAACTTTGACGGCCGGGATCCCCCCCGGGTTCCCGGACGGGGATAGGCGGGGTTTGCCGACGCGAAAAACCGGGAATGATGGCGTTATCAGGCCGCGGAAAGAGAGGACCCCGGGCCGGGCAGGACCACCTTGACCGCGGCCGCGTTCTGTGTATCCCTGTAGATATCGCGTATTCTTCGGGGGCGGGAGCCCCGCGCGGAGGCGTGACGACTGGTTATGGATGTTATTGCGGGAGCGGGATCGCAAGCCTGAGGGACGGCGGGGAGATCACGCTGGTGACGACGGGTTATGGATGTTATTGCGGGAGCCGGGGCAGAGTTCGTTGTTCCGGCCCCCCCGCCCGCGCAGAGGGGTTACGGCAGGTGATGGAGGAGATGGTCCCGGGCGGGTCGCGAGCGGCGTCGCCACGCGGGCCACTTGCTCGAGGATGCGGCAGGTGATGGAGGAGATGGTCCAGAGCGACGGTTCCCTGTGCCTCGAGAGCAGCGGCGGGTTACCCTTCATCGTCAGCGAGGTGCCCCGGCAGTCCCTGATCATCAAGGAGGGTGAGTACTTCCTCTACACCTACGAGAACGGGGACATGTCCCACGGCAACCGGGCCGGACTGGGTCTCTATTACCGCGACACCCGTTTCCTCTCCAGCCTGGAGACGCGGGTGGAGGGCATGCCCCCGCTGTTCCTCTCCTCCTCCGTGGAGCGCGGGTACATGGCCAACATCCACCTCTCCAACCCCGACATCATCTCCGACGGCGAGGCGGTGATCCCGCAGGACTCCGTGAGCATCCGGCGCAGCCGGCTCATCCGCAACGGGCTCATCGAACGGCTCTATATCCGCAACTACCATATAGCCCCCGTGCACCTCAGCTTCAGCCTCGCCTTCACCTCCGACTTCGCGGACATCTTCGAGGTGCGCGGCATGCGCCGGGAGAAACGCGGCCGCCTGCACCGCCCCCGGGTGGAGAACGGCGCCTTCGTGCTCTCCTACACCGGTACCGACCGCATGCGGCGCAGCACGCGCATCGTCTTCTCGCGCCGGCCCGACGGATGGCGGCTGGGACGGGCGGGGGTAGAGGTGACCTTCCATTTCCTCCTCAACCAGTACGAGGTGGAGCTCCTCGAGCTTCACGTGATACCCCTGGAGGAAGGGGAGGAAAAGGAGCTGGTCGGTTTCAGCGAAGCCCGCGCCGATCTCCGCCGTTCCTACGAGGAATGGGTGGAGCCGGCCACCCGCATCGATACCGACAACAACGTCTTCGACCTCATCATCCAGCGCAGCGTGCGCGATCTCAGGGCCCTGCACACCCGCACCCGCTACGGGGATATCATCGTGGGGGGAGTGCCGTGGTACTCGGCGCCCTTCGGGCGAGACGCCCTCATCACCTGCTATGAGGCCCTCATGCTCAAGCCGGACCTGGCGCGCGACAGCCTCCACTTCCTCGCCGCCTTCCAGGGCAGAGAGGTGGACGACTGGCGGGACGAGGAGCCGGGAAAGATCCTGCACGAAATCAGGCAGGGCGAGATGGCGCGGAAGGGGGAGATCCCCCATACCCCCTATTACGGCTCCGTCGACTCCACGCCCCTCTTCCTCCTCCTGCTCACCGAGTACCTGAAGTGGACCGACGACATGGACACCTTCAACGCCCTGGAAGAGAACGTGGAAGCGGCGCTGCGGTGGATAGACGAGTACGGAGACCAGGACGGCGACGGCCTGGTGGAATACAGCCGCCGCAGCGAGAGGGGTCTCACCAACCAGTTCTGGAAGGATTCCGGGGACTCCATTCTCCTGCCCGGGGGAAGGCTCCCCTGCCCGCCCGTGGCCACCGTGGAGACCCAGGGATACGTCTATTACGCCAAGCGCCGACTGGGAGAACTTTACATCTTCCATGGAGACCTGGAGAAGGGGAAGCGGCTGATGGGGGAGGCGGAGGAGCTGCGCCGCCGCGTTGAGGAGCTCTTCTGGGACGAGGAGCTCGGGTTCTACGTCATCGCGCTGGACGGGGAAAAAAGGCCCGTGCGCGCGGTGTCCTCCAACGGGGGGCACCTGCTCTTCACCGGCCTGCCGGCGCCGGAGCGTGCGCGCCGGGTCATCGCGCGCCTCACCGACAACGACATGTTCTCGGGCTGGGGCATCCGCACCCTGAGCACGCGCGAGTTCTACTACAATCCCATAAGTTACCATAACGGCAGCATCTGGCCGCACGACAACGCCATCATCCTCAAGGGCGTCAAACGCTACGGCGAGCGCGACGCCCTCCTGGGGGTGGTGGAGGGGATCTATCGGGCCGCCGTGAGCATGAACGACCTGCGTCTGCCGGAGCTCTTCTGCGGATTCAGGCGGGGACGTTTCGCCGAGCCCGTCCCCTACCCCGTGGCGTGCAGCCCCCAGGCATGGGCTTCCGGCGCCATATTCCTCATTTTGCAGTCGCTGCTGGGGCTATCCCCCGACGCCGCCAAAGGGGTGCTCTACGTCAACAATCCCTGCCTCCCTCCCTGGCTGGAGAAGGTCACCCTGCGCAACCTGCGCGTAGGGCGGGCGAGGCTGTCTCTGCTCTTCCGCCGCGAGGAAGAGGTTACCGTCTTCAGCGTCATCGACAAACAGGGCGACGTGCGCGTGGTCATGGAGGAATAGGTAGGAGGGATACGTGCCGGCATTGGGGGGCCTCACCCGAGATCGCCTGGCCTTGCACATCATTACATCAAGTCGTATATCGTATAATCTTTCATGATGGAGAGGAGATGGGATGGCCAGCATAAAATCCGATAGCAGAGATAAAAAGAGAAAGAAGATAATCGAAACGGCGGCCAAGGAATTCGTGAAAAAAGGCTACCAGAGGGCAAACATCAACCACATCGCCGAAATGAGCGGTATCGGTAAGGGCACCATATATCTCTATTTCAAGAACAAGGAAGACCTCTATATTCAGGCCCTGCGCGAAAGTAATGACGCATGGATGGAAAAGGCGAAGGCAGTAGTCGAGTCGGGAGGAGATAGCCTGGAAGCGCTCGTCGAGCTGCTCAAGCTCGATGTTCTCCTGGGAGTCAGGCATAAAGAACTGGCCCAGCTTTGGATCACCTCATTTTTCGGCGATAACCGTCGTTTCGCCGGTACCGCGGCTTCGGTCCTGCAGGAGTATTACAAGCTCGTAGAAGACCTGGTTAAGAAGTGCATCGAGGAGGGTGTGTTCCGTGATGTCGACCCCGTTGTAACCTCATACATGCTGCTCGGGTTAAGCGAGTTGACCATTGCTTTCTACGACACCCTCTTCAGGCAACTCGGAGATGTCGAGCTCGTCTTCGCCAAGATAGCCGATGTCATGCTCAATGGCTTGAAAGCGAGGCAGGATTGCGAGGCGAAACCGGCTTCTTCGAAAAAGAACGTTTCAAAAAAAGCCGGGGGGAACCCCCGGTAAATGCCTGATTCCATCCTGATGTGGATATGGTTGAATGCTTCCAGTCATATATACGGATAGCCCGGGCAAGTTTTAGCTATCTCAGGCGTTTCCGCATCGAACATCACGTCGCGGTGAGCCTCCTCCTCCTTTCTTCGGGCGCAAGATAACCTTTCCTGGCGTTCCAAGCGAAATAAGTGATGATCATCACCAGGATGATAACACCCGTGGCCAGCCATTCGCCCCAGCTCAGGCCACCCGGACTTATAGGCGTATATACCAGGATATACGCAGCGGCAAAAATGGTTGCCACCCATCCTATGAACTTCCCTGCCGGCACTCGATAGGGTCTTTCCAGATCGGGCCTCCTCGACCGCAGCCTGAGAAAAGATATCGAGACCAACAACCAGGTCACGACCAGGAACAGGGAAAAGATATTCACAATCCCAACATAGATGGCCTTGCTGGTGCCGAGCAGACAGAATGCGGTACTGAAAAGGAAAAGCGCGGCGATGATGCGCGAGGGAGTCCTGTGTTTCGGGTGTATCACCGCAATCCTCTCCGGGATGAACTTCGCGCGTGCAAGCCCCAGGATGAGCCTGCTGCCGGCTAAATAGGCCGCGTTCCACGTCGTCAGCATGCCCATCAAGGCTGCAAACGTGACGAAGATCCTTGCGACACCTGAACCGCCGAAAAGCTGATCGATGGCATCCAGGACCACCAGCCCTTCGCCAGACCTGAGCGTGAGGTCGGCAGCAAAGCCAAGACCGAGGATTATGAGCACGTAGAAGAGGACGGATCCCCAAACGGTGTAGACCACCAGTCTCCCCATGCTTCTGCTGCTCACCGCCGTTTCCTCGGATGCTTGCGGTATGGCGTTGAAACCGGATAAGAACCCGGGCACCATGAGAAACACCAGGGCCAGCCCATCCAGATCGCCAAAGAGAGGTTTGGTGTTCTGAGGTGAGCCCTTGATGATGCCGCTGCCCGCAAAGAACAGAGCGGCGATCAGGAGCACGGCAACGGCGAATGTCTGAAAGACCCCTGATATCTTAGCACCACGGAAATTCAGGTACGCAAAAACAGCGTTTCCCAGTAACGAAACCAGCAGATAGCTCAAATAGACAGATGAGCCTCCTATGCTGTACAGTTCGCCGAACTTGGGGACGTTAATGTCAAAACCCTCCAGTATTACGGGAAACATCAATGTTTCTATGACTATCAGTCCTCCCCACAGAAGGATCATGCCCCAGGACACCGCAATGGCAGCCTTTTCGCCTATGCCCTCGAAAGCGAAAATGACTTCTCCCCCGGCGCGAGGAAATGCGGATGTGAGCTCGGCGTATACAAGGCCCACAAAACTGCAGAGCAGACCGCAGGCCACGAAAGCGAGGATGCCTCCGAGCGTTCCCCCGTCCGAGCTCCATATCCCCGAATAGATGACCCATGACCACCCGATCACCGCCCCCAACCCGATGGCCAACAGCTCCCATCTGGAAAGCGTTTTTGCGAGATGGCCGTCAATGCGTGCTGTCTCTTCCATCTAACCCCTCCCTTTCGAAACCTTCAGGCCCAGACGACGCCCTTTTCTTTGAGGGCATTTATCTCCTCCTCCGAGATGCCGAGCTCTTCCGCAAGAATGGCCTTGGTGTCATTACCCAGAGCTTTGTCGTGCAGCTTAACTGCTTCATCGACATCTCGATCGTCGAGAAACCTGATGGGCTGGTTGAATGTCTTGACTTTTCCCAGGTTGGGATGTTCATGCTCGAGAATCATCCTGCGAGCATACAGATGGGGGTCGTCGAGCAGTTCAACAACATCCTTTACAATCCCACACGGGATGCTCATCTCGAGCAGGAAATCAAGCAAGGCAGATGATTCCTGTGTTTTCACCCACTCAGCGAAAGCGGAGTTAAGGTAGGCGAGGTCGCGTGATCTCGCCTCGATCGCTTCCTCCGAGTCGCCTTTATATTTATCCGCTATGTCGTCTCTGCCGATATGCCTGTAGATTTTGTCGAACTTATCGCTGCCGACACAACATACCATCACCCATTTACCATCCCTGGTCTGAAAAGCGTCCCAAGGCGCCCCCAAGGGATCAGTATTTCCCCTGGCGGGAAGGGAATCGCCCGTCATGCTCGCTCTTATTACGCTCTCCTCGAGAACCGAGAATACGGCGTCCATCATTGCGACCTCGATCCTCTGTCCGTGACCCGTGATGTCTCTTTTCCGCAGCGCTGCGAGGATGCCAACGGCAAGGAACAATCCCGTCAGCGAATCTGCGACGGCGGGTCCTGTCTTGAGTGGTGGCATCCCCGGATATCCCGTCATGCTCATCAAGCCGCCCATAGCCTGTGCGACGGGATCGACGCAGGGCATCTTGGAATAGGGGCCATAACTACCAAACCCGCTTATGGCGGCGTAAATCATGGAAGGGTTCACTTTCTTAACGGTTTCGTATCCGAGGCCTAGTCTATCCATGGTTCCGGCCACGAAGTTTTCCGTGATCACGTCAAATCTCTTGCATAGATCGAGGAAGATTCTTTTCCCTTCCTCCATTTTTAAGTTCAATGCCATGGATTTTTTGCCACGATTCAGCATATAGTAATATCCACTCCACCCGTTCCTCATGGGAGGAAAGACCCTCGTATAGTCGCCCACCGGCGGTCCTTCCAATTTGATTACCTCCGCCCCCAGATCACTGAGCAAGAGTGTCGCGAAAGGCCCGGCGTATACCCAGGTGAGATCGAGGATTCTTACTCCTTCAAGAGGCTTTCTCAACTCGGACATTTTTCGCACCTCCCGCTCTCGCCATCCGGCAAGACAAACTCCCATTCGCACATGACGTTCTCCTTCGGGGGATCGGGGTGAGCATGAAGACAATTCACGACAAAACCCTCGTTGACCGCATGGGCCATTGCGATATAAAGAGGCGGGGAGCCAATCTTGCAGGGAAACAACGGCAGATTCAACTCTTTTCTATATTTGCCCATGGGACATTCGTTGACTCTGAATGCCAGGCGCTTTTCCTCGACGCATAGGAATTCCCATCTGAATCCAGCGTTGACCCATTGTGCGGCGGAAAATTTGAGGATGGTGGCAAGGCTCTGGATATCATCCCCGAGCTCAAGAATCCTTTTCAATCGATAGGCCTGCGCACGTGCGGTCCTTTCCCAGATCTCCCCGTCAAGCCTCGCAGCATTCTCTTCCCCGAAATCCCTCTCCGTAAAGACTATCCAGTAATTCTGGTTCGTCCAGTAGTTCCTCACCCACATGTCGATAAGATCGACCAGTTTTTCCTTGGGAAGTTCGAGTAACTCGAGACGCAATTCCTCCCAAGTCACTCTGCCCTCTTTGGTGTCTCCCATTACCACACTCCTTTGTCAAATCTTCGCGAAACCAGATACTCTGCAACGATTCAGTATCGACCGTTAACGCAACAACGAAGACAGATCGCTAATGCGCTGACGCTTACATTGAGGCAACCGTTACAAGGACTCCGACGACCGGACAAACATCCGTGGCCACAGGTCAAAGGACTTGCCCTCCATGTACTCTGCTTCCGCCGCTCAAGCTGTCCCTTCGCGAGAACGGGAAGGCGATACCAGCGACTCCGTGAGGTCCAGCCAGACTCTTCTCTCGAGATCCGGGACACCGAAAAAGAGCTCCGAGAACCACCTCGATCGACCGATTTCCTTTCATGTCTCTCAAATGCTTAAATTGGGTGACCGGTCACCCATATTTAAGCATAGCTGGTCTTTCACGTCAACATCTCGGGACGACCAATAACGCCGGAAAAAGACGGTAAACACTGCTTATTGTTATGAGCATGGCATGAGGTATCAGATGCAAACCCCAGGGTTAAGGTATTGCCTTGGCCCACGTAAACAGAGCTAACGGCGGACTTTGATCCAGACGGGGTGACCAATGGTTACGAGGCATGGCACTGTACAGGATTCAGGACCCTGATCGAGGGGCCGAGCTCGATGGTGAGGGTGTAGGGCTCCTCCAGCTCGAAGACCTCCCCGTCCAGGCTGTAGCCCTCGCGGCATTCCATGCGGATACGGGAAGCGCGCTGGTTGAAGAACTCCTCCCTGGGGTATGGGGGCTCGCCTCCCCTCGCCCACAGCAGCCGGTGCAGCCTGCGGGCGAGGCGGAAGATGGGGACGCTGGTGGCGATGACGTAGAAATCGCCCTCGCCCTCGTCGCGGAAGGCGTCGAAGGTTATCACCACCACCTGAAAGATGACCGCCAGCACCACCGTCACCTCTTCCGCCGGGAGCTCGAAGTCGTCGATGACCACCCGCGCAGGGGTGAGGCCGAAGACGTCCCGGTAGCGGGTGCGGCGGGTTGCGCCGCCGAAGGCGCACTTGGCGAAGAGCTTGGCGGCGGCCACCGGCCCCCCCTTGGTCTCGCGGTAATAGACGCGGTGAAAACGGTAGAGGGCGCCGTTGCCGAAAAAGAACCCGTATTCCCTTTCCTCCCTCTCGCCCGTGCGGCGCGTCACCCGCAGGGTGGGAACATCCACGCAGGGCAGCTCGTCAAGAGAGCGCTCGGTGTCCAGGGCGCGGCGCAGCAGTTCGGGCGGCGTGCCCCTGATGCCGAGGTGGTCCGCCAGGAGGTTCATGGTGCCCCCGCGCAGGGGGAAGATCACCGGTATGCGGTCGGAGCCCTCCCCGTACTTGTTCACCATGTGGGTGACGGTCCGCTGTACGGTGCCGTCCCCGCCGTTGAGGCACAGGAGGCGCTCTCCGCGGGCGAGCATGCGCTCCACCGCGCCGTCGATCTCCTCCATGGTCTCCGTCTCCATGACCAGCCCCCGGTCCCCCACCATCTCCGGGATGCCGTAGCGCTTATAGCGCCCGAAGCGGTTCCTGCCCGCCTCCACGTTGGTGAGCACGGCTACGCCCAGTAGAGGAAGGGAAAGCACCACGCACGGCGATCCGCCGTGCCAGCCGCCGGTGAGGGCTAAAGCCAGCGACAGGAGCGCCAGAATGAGGAGGGCGGCATGAAATGAGAGCCACTGCCGCGCAGGCCTGCGTCGCGATCCCGTCTCGCCATTTTCGGGTCTCAAGCCATCTCCTTTATAGTCCGGGTTCTCCATCGCCCCGTGATCAACCCCGGCCGGCCGCGGCATCTGAAGCCGAAGTCCCGCGTCGGGCCATACCGGATACCGAGCACTTAATACCATTTCCTGCCATTGTATCAGCAAGGGCAGGCCATGACCGCCCGGGATCCTGAACAAAGCCGGCTTGATACCCGGATAGACGCTGCGCGCTGCGGTTCTTCCAGCCTGTCCAATCCATGCCCAAGCGTCCATGCCTGCGTGGCCGTATCCTCTGTCGGTGACGCCGGTCGCCTCCGCCGTCAGCCGGACATGGCCATGCCTCCCCCCACCAGTCCCAGGAAGGAGAAGGCGATGAAGATGACCGTCCCCGCTCCCACGGAGATCCCCTCGCTGCGCAGTATGGTGGTGAGGTTGGTGATGGCCATGCCCAGGGCGAAGATGGAGAAGAGTATGGCCACCCCTCCCAGGCCCCTGCTCTGGAAGATGAGCATGAGCAGGGCGATGAGGGCGATGAGGGCCCCGAGGATGAGGGAACAGAGGCCGGTGAAGACAGGGTGCCCCTCGCGATAGATGAAGAAGGCGTTCACCACCTCGCCTTCCCCGCCGCCGCCCGACTTGCCCAGGTCGAACCAGTCCCAGCCCGTGAGCTTGAAAAAGCCGCCGGGGCCGCTCCCCCAGGCCATCCAGGTGCTGGCGAGGATGAGGGCCCCCGCCGCCAGGAGGATCAGCGTCCCCACCCAGAACATGCCGCCTCTGCTCCTCGACCCTGCCGAAGGGCGGGGGTAAGCCGCGGGCGCGGCGGGATAGGACTGCCGGTCGTATGTTCCCTGCGGTCCGGGCGGGAACGGAGCCTGCTGCTGGTACTGGTAAGGTTGCTGGTAGGCTTGCTGCGGATATGGCGCGGATGCCTGAGGCGGGGTAGCGGGCTGTGCCGCCTGCATAGGCTGCGCGGCGGCGGGAGGTGGGGGCTGGGGTGGAGGCGGTGCCGCGGCCGCCGCCTGCGCCTGGAGGGAGGCGCCGCACTTCACGCAGAACCTGGCATCGTCGTTGTTGGGCTGGCCGCACTGTGGACATCCGAGCATCGCATTCACCCCCGCCTTCCTCGCGCTCCGCCGCAACCGGTCACCCAGATTATAAACTCATTCACCGTGGCCGTGCGCGCCTGCTTTCCTGTCCCTGTTTTCCTGTCCCCGTTATCCCCGCACTTATGACCCCTCCTCATGCGCTCGCATCCGCGGAGCCGTGCCCGCGACTCACAGCGCTTCCATAACTCATTCACCGTGGCCGTGCGCGCCTGCTTTCCTATCCCTGTTGTCCGCGCCCTGTTAACCCCGCCTCATGCGCTCGCATCCGCGGAGCCGTGCCCGCGACTCACAGCGCTTCCACCAGCCAGCCGTCCTCCTCTCCCCGGCACTTAACCCTTCCCTCCGCCTGCAGCTTGTCCAGGTGGCACTGGAGGATCTGGGGTCCGGGGAAGAAGGCGATGAGGGGGTTCCTGAACACGCGGGACGCCAGCTCGGGAAAGGGAACCGGCCCCGCCGCCAGCTCGCCCAGGATCTTCTCCTCGCGGCGCAGAAGGCGTTCCCTGGTCCTGGCGATCTCGCGCGCCGGCGCGCCGCTCATCTGTCCGTGGGAGGGGACGAGAAAGGACGCAGGGACGGCCGCCAGGCGGTCCAGCCCCTCCAGGAAGCCGGTGAGCCCGCCCGAGGAAGGCGAGTACCAGGCCACCACGTCACCCACCGCGTCCGCGGTGAAGAGCGCGCCGCTATCGGGCTCGAAGAGGGAGACGAGACCGTTAGCGTGGCCGGGGGTGACGATGACCCGGAACCTGAACCGTCCCAGCTCCAGCTCGCCGTCGGGGTCTATGATGTCGGTGGCGTCGGCACGGGCCATAGGACAGAGGTTGCTGAAGTATTCCAGGATGTCCGGCCTCTCCAGGTTGAAGGGGTTGATGCCGTAGCGCAGCGGCAGGGCCATGTCGAAGGTCCCGTTGAGGCGGGATGGCTCCGCCGCCAGGGGCACCTCCACCGGGTGCAGGAACACCCGCGGCGATATCTCCTCCAGGAGATAGCGCATGGCGCCCATGTGGTCGGGGTGGGCATGGGTGAGCACCACGGTGTGCACGTCATCAATGGAGCGGCCATGCGAGGATACGAACTCCTTCAGCCGGGCGTATACCTCCTCCTTGCCGCAGCCCACGTCCACCAGAATCGCGCCGTCGGCGTCCCGGATCATGAGCGTATTGGCCGAGGCCGGCCAGATGGTCTCCTCGTCCTGGTGCAGGAAGATGCCTTCGGGCAACATGCATCAATGATATTTCATCCCGCCCGCCCGCGCCTAGGGGGTCGTATCTTCATTCTTCAATTATCATGGATCAAGGTATTCTCATTTGGTTTTCAAGCGTGATTGAATTTCGGAATGGGGGTCTATATATTGCAAGCCAAATGACATGATCTTCGATCTTCGATTAAATCGATAGGCCAGGGAGGAATGTTTCTCTTCATCGTGATTGAAGATTGAAGATACGACCCCATTTGTCATATGGTGGTAGGAGGATGAGACGGCATTCGGGTCTGCGGACAGGCGCTTACCGCCTGCCGGGATCGAGGCCGGGGCTGCGTCGCGTGCCGGTGGGTTCATGGGAAAATGGTAAGGGGGTGGCCACGATCATGACCGGAGAGAAGCAGCGGGTTCATGTCCGCATCATCATGGCAGCGACGGCCCTGTGCCTGGCCGCAGCTTCCTTGGGGCTGCAGGGATGCGGCAAGGACCAGGCCAAGCAGGATTTCGTGAACGGCCTCATCTCCATCATCGAGGACAACCAGTCCCAGCCGGAGATCGCCGAAAAGGGCCGATCGGCTTTCATGGCCTACTACCGGTCCGCCTTCACCGACCTGGAGAGCGCAGCGGCAGCCGCGGAATCCTTCACCCTGAGCAACGAGAAGGACGCCGGGTCACTGGCCCGCCTGCAGGCCCTGGAGAAGCCGGACGGACAGGCCGAGGAGATCGCGGCGGGGCTCCGCGAGGGGATAGAGACCATGGACCGGGGGAACGCTTTCTTCGCGTCCGAACTCGCCAGGGCACCGGAGCAGAGTGTCGAGGAACGTTCCATGATCTTCCAGTCCACGGAGGAGGCCATGGCCCTTTATCTGGACGGCATAAGCGCCATCATCTCCGCGTGCGAGATGCTGAGGGACTACGCGAAGGAGCACGGCCTGGACGGCGTCGCGGATATCGAGAAATGGATCGAGAAATTCGGCGCGGAGAAGGAGTCCATCGAGCGGTCGATGTAGAGGGAAGAAGCGCGGCCGCGGGGCGGGGCGGCATGAATTACCCGTCGCCTGACGGACAACAAGGAGCACCGGCCGAGGACCACGGTTATACGATGAGAAAAAGATAACATGCCCCGTTGTGTGTGAATTCGCTCTTTGATGTTGACCATGGCTCCCTCATGTTGGTCCTCACCTAGGGGGTCGGTCCTCACCTAGGGGGTCGTATCTTCATTCTTCAATTATCATGAATCAAGGTATTCTCATTCGGTTTTCAAGCGTGATTGAATTTCGGAATGGGGGTCTATATATAGCAAGCCAAATGGCATGATCTTCGATCTTCGATTAAATCGATAGGCCAGGGAGGAACTTTTCTCTTCATCGTGATTGAAGATT
>FWPV01013438.1_pt1 | contig 12292 bp, 13 predicted proteins | sample 2228371 | NCBI WGS metagenome assembly FWPV01 (sample SAMEA103939776, study PRJEB20133) | metagenome | reverse complement strand
CTAGTGTCCTGTCAGGCTAGTAAGTTGCCTCGGAAGGCGATGCTCGGTACAGTGGGGCATGTCGAACCGAGCGGTAGTTGTCGAGTTGACCCCGGAGGAGCGGCAGACGCTTGAGGCCCTGGCCCACTCGCGCACGGCTCCGTTCCGTCAGGTCCAGCGGGCGCGGGTGATCCTCCTCGCTGCGGAAGGGGCCACCAACACCCAGATCGCCCAGGAGGTGGGCCTGTCACGGCCCATGGTCGCCCAGTGGCGACGGCGGTTCGTCCGCCACCGGTTGGAGGGCCTCGCCGATCAGCCCCGCCCAGGCCGGCCCCGGACCTACTCCGAAGCCGACCGCCTGCGGGTGGTGGAGACGGCGTGCAACGTCCGTCCCCCGAACTCCACCCAGTGGAGCGTGCGCAGTCTTGCCCAGGCCACCGGGGTCGGTCGGGACACCGTGCACAAGATCCTCCGCGAGCACAAGCTGAAGCCTCACCGCATTGGCACCTTTTCCCACTCCCCCGATCCCGACTTCGTGGCCAAGGTGATGGACGTGGTTGGACTGTACCTCGCTCCCCCAGAGAACGCGGTGGTCCTGTGCGTGGACGAGAAGACCCAGGTCCAGGCCCTGGACCGCAGGCAGCCGATGCTTCCCATGCGTCCTGGCCAGATCGAGCGCCGGACCCACGACTACAAGCGCAACGGTACGGTGCAGCTGTTGGCTGCCCTGGAGGTGCACGCCGGACGGGTGATCCCTCGGATCGAGGACCGTCACCGGTCCCGGGAGTTCGTGTCGTTCATGAACCAACTTCTCCGGGAGTACCCGACAGGGGAGATCCACGTGATCCTCGACAACGTGATCACCCACCGCTCCAAGGAAGTGAAGGCCTGGCACGCCAAGCCCAGCCACCGGCGGGTGGTGTTCCACTTCGTTCCCACCTATTCGTCATGGCTGAACCTGATCGAGGTCTTGTTCAGCCTCCTGGAGCGGAACGTGCTGCGCCGGGGGGTGTTCCCAACGAAGGACGACCTGGCGGAGAAGCTCCTTGCCTACATCGACCAGTTCAACCGCGACGAGCGACCGTTCGTGTGGACGAAGACCGCCGACGAGATCTTCCGCTCACTTAGTAAGCTGACGGGACACTAGTAGGTCCCCATCGCGCAAGGTGTCAACGGTTGGAAGAAGGGCTTGAGGTCCTCCACCGTTTCTTTGGGTAGCTCGGCAACGATCCGTTTGACCTCGTCCTCCATCTCGTTGGGCATTGTGGTCTGCCCCAAGAAGCGGCGTTCGACGCAACTGTGTGTATACGCTCGTCCGTCGGCGGGTGGTCCTGTTGTCCCGGGTCCCGACTGCAGGCATGCCTTCTCCTCGTCGCCGAGTGAGTGGAGACGGGCTCATGGGGTTGCACAAGAGCGGAGGCTCACCGGAGGAACTCCCAGGGCTACATGCGCGACACCGGTGCGACCTCGCCGGTCCCTCAGCGGCGGGGGCAACCGTACGGTGCGTGGTCCGGGTCGACCGCTACCGGGCTTTGCGGGTGACCTTCCCTGCCTTCTTCTTCCGCAGCCCCAGGAAGTCGGCGAGGTTGGCCTTGGGGTCGATCTTGTACTGCAGGGCACGGGAATCCGAGCTCGTGAACAGGGTCGTCACCCCAGGCCCGTGGCCGCTGATCACGCAGTCGGAGTGAACGAGGATTCCGATCGAGAGCGCGCCCGACTTGTACACCCGCCCGTAGGCGTGCTCCGTGTCGAGGATCGCCACCAGGTCTCCCAGCCTCAGGTCGGAGAGGCCGTACTCCTTCACCGTCTTCTCGTCGAAGAGCTGGATGTCGTAGTCCCCCCGGTAGCACGTGTCCTCGCCGAGCCCGGAGCCCATCAGGGCAGCGGGCACGGCGTGCGTGACCCCGACCACGAGCGCTCCTTTTTTCTCCGCAATCGGCATCTTGGCGAGAATCCGCGGATCGAGGTTCATTACCCGCACCGCGGGGTGGTCGAGGAGGGCAAGGCCGGTCCCGAAGGACTTGATCCCGATCTTGTCCCCGATCTGGAGCTTGTCCAGGATCTCGGGCGCGAAGTCGACGAGCACGTGCTCGATCCCGCCGTGCTTGCCGGTGACGACGCCCTTGGCGCCCTTGGCGTCGCCGGAAAGGACGGTCGCCTCGTTCCCCACGCAGGCGAGGAGGTTGAGCCCGTCGTTCGTGGGGGGAAGGCCCTCCCGGTCCTTCGTCAGGTTGCGGATCGACACCCCGGGCTCGACGTGGTCCGCCACCCACCCCGTCGCCGGGTCCCCTACGCGCAGGTTGTACGTGATCCCGCCCACCCCGGGCAGGACGAGCGGACGCCCGTCGTGGCTGATCCGGTACCCCCGCATAGACGGGTTCGTGACCTCCCCAACCACCGACAGCATGATGAGTTGATCGGAATTGGTGCGCATACCACAACTGTACCCAGGGGGGCGCGGCGAAGCCAAGTCCGGCTGGGAGGGCGGGTGCCCGTGGACACGTGGCCAACACACTATTACACTCGATCGCGACGTCACGTGATGCAAGGAGGACAGGCATGTCGCGGCTGAGCGTGTCCATCATCGGCACTACCGGTCCCGACCCCCGGTATTGGCCAAGAACGGTGTTCTCCTCAGAGCTGGCCGAGGGCGTTGTTCTTGCCCTGACCGCCGGACCGCGGGCCCCCCAGGAGGTGGTGCGCGAGCTCCAGCGCGAGGAGGCGGACGTGGAGCACGTCGTCGCTCAACTTCGGGCGCTGCAAGCGGTCCGCACGGAGGAAGATGGCCGCCTGGCGCTGGACTTCTCGCTTCTCACGGCCGACGACCTCCGGGTGGTGGACGAGATCGCCCCGGGGTTGGGGCGAGAGCTTGCGGGGCACATTCTGGAGAGAGCAGAGGCGATCCAGGCCGCGCTGGAGCGCCTTCCGGGCGCGGAGTCTCCCGCCCGGCGGGCGCAGTACGCGTTCGCCACCGTGGGCTGCGCAGGGCTCGACTGGGGTGGGATCGCCACCCTCCAGCGCCTGGGGTATCTGAGCCCGGGGAGGGAGTATCCCGATGGCGGGAAGTACGTGCTGATCGCGGAGGAACACCGTGAGGCGGTGCGGGCCAAGGACTACTGCGGGAGCCGCACCGGGGGCGGGGACCGCTACCTGTTCACGAGCTTCGGTGACCACAGCGGTCCGCGGCATTGCCTTCCCGATCTCCTGTTCCGGGTGGAGTGGGCCGTGGGGAAGGTGGAGTGGCCGCCCGGACTGGCCGCCGCCGTGACGGCGGTGGTCGCCCACGGTCAGAAGAAGCTGTACGACGAGCTGGGGGCGATGGTGGCCGGCGAACGACCGGCAACCGGCGCGTGCCGGGAGTTCCTCGGGGGCCTGGGCTACCTGGCGGACGGGGAGCCGCTCGTTCCCGTGTTCACCGCCGCCACGGTGGGCCCCGTTCGCGAAATCGTTGCCGCGGTGGCCCAAGCTGTTGCCCAGTGGGCGGAGGGGACCGTCCCCAGGCTGGGGGAGGTCTTGGCGGTCTTGACCCCGGTCCGGCTTGGGGTGAACCGGGGACACATCCTGAACCACATCTGGCACTTCATCTTCGCCGAGGCGAACCGGTTCCTGGCCGAGGAGGGGTTCATGCTCGACCCGGAACCTCGGCCGGGCGGCCAGGGTCGGTACCTGGCGTGGGTGGCCGAGGCCGGACTGTACCGGGCGCTGGGGCAGGTGGAGGGAGGATAGGGGCCAGGCCGCCCGCGGTGCGTTGGGTGGGGATTGACAACCCGAGAGCGGTGAGCTACGTTGCGGGCGTGACAATCCCGAATCAGATCACCCTCGCCCGGATCCTCGCCACGCCCCTGTTCATGTTCTTCCTCTACGCGGAGGGCACGGTGTTCAAGATCCTCGCCCTCGCCATCTTCGCCCTCGCCGCGATCTCGGATGCGGTGGACGGGTACTTGGCGCGAGCGCTGCGCCAGGAGACGCGGTTCGGAGTGTTCGCCGATCCCATCGCCGACAAGCTCCTCGTGACCGCGGCGTTCGTGTCGTTCGTCGAGCTCAGGGAGCTCACCGCTCCTCCGGTGGTGGCGATCCTCGCCCGGGAGTTCCTCGTCACCGGGCTCCGCATCCTCGCCATCGCCGAGGGGGTCACGATCCGGGCGAGCATCCTCGGCAAGCTGAAGACCCTGTCCCACATCGGCCTCGTCCTGTTCATCCTCTCCGCCCGCTACTTCGGGTTCGTCCCCTGGGGTCACGAGCTCAAGGAAGCGTTCCTGTACCTTGCGGTGGCGTTGGCGTTCGTCTCCGGCGCGGAGTACTTCTGGCGCGGCCGGAAGCTGTTCCGGGGGATGTCCTCGCTGCGGTGAGCGGGGACAGAGAGGGCATCCGGGGGGGTCCTGCGACCTCCCCACCCCCGCGCTCCCCTTCTATACACGATGGGGGGATCCCCAGGGAGGTTGCTCGATGAACCGATCGTGGATGGTTTTGGCGTTCGTGCTCCTCATGGGTGTTCCGGCGTTCGCTGATACCCTGCACCTCAAGAGCGGTCAGACGGTGGCGGGGGAACTGTGCGGGGTGACGGCGAGCTCCATTCAGTGGTGCGCAGGGGAGGGGCTCCAGCTCTCGTTCGCCCTCGTTGATGTGGCGCGGGTGGAGTTTGCGGGGGACCCGATGGCGAGCCCCCGGCTGGCGGAGGGGGAATGGAGGAAGGCGATGGGACAGGCCCAGCGGGAGCTCACGTCGTGTCGCACCGCGCGGTACGGGCTGATTCTCGGAGGGCTAGCGTTCGTGGGTGGCGGGTACTGGCTCGGCGTTCAGGGGCACGACGCGGGCAGCTTCCTCATCGCTCTGGGGACGGTGGCGGCGGGCCTGGGCGTGATCGCCGCCAACCCCCGGTGCCCGGCCCAAGAAGAACGGGTGAAGGTCCTCGTCCGGATCGGACTCGACCACGGCTGGCTGTACTGACCTGCGGATCATCCCCCGCGCAGGTTGACTTCGGGCCGCGATCGTCTATCCTAAGCCTCCTGTAGTTTTCCCTGCCTCGCAAAGCTAGCCCCCGAGGAACCTATTCCTTGGATTTGGGTTGGGGCGGGGCTGGTATTGCATGCTGGATGGGGGAGTGAATGAGCTTGGAGTATGACATCGCGAAGGTTCGCAACATCGGGATCGCGGCGCACATCGACGCCGGCAAGACGACGGTCACGGAGAGGGTCCTTTACTTCACGGGCCGCGTCCACCGCGTGGGGGAGGTGGACGATGGCGAGGCGACGATGGACTGGATGCCTCAGGAACGGGAGCGGGGGATCACGATCACCGCTGCTGCCACCACCGCGGAATGGAGGGGTCACAGGATCAACGTCATCGACACCCCGGGGCACGTCGATTTCACGGCGGAGGTCGAGCGCTGTCTGCGGGTGGTGGACGGGATGGTGGCCCTGTTCTGCGCGGTGGGCGGCGTCCAGCCCCAGTCGGAGACGGTGTGGCGCCAGGCGGAGAAGTACCGCGTGCCACGGATCGCGTTCATCAACAAGATGGACCGCACGGGAGCCGACTTCTGGGGCGTGCTCCGCGAGATGCGCGAAAAACTGGGGGCGCGGGCCCTCCCGGTGGTGATCCCGATCGGGGCCGAGGAAGCGTTCGCCGGCCTCGTGGACCTCGTGCGGATGGAGGCGATTTACTACCGGGAGGAGGGGAGCGGCGTGGCGATCGAGGCCGGTCCCGTCCCGGCGAACCTCGCCGAGGAGGCCCAGACGGCGCGGGACGCCCTCCTCGAGCGGGCCGCGGAGGAGGACGACGGGCTCCTCGCCAAGTACCTTGCGGGGGAGGAGCCGGAGGCCGACGAGGTCATCCGCGCCCTGCGCCGGGCCACCGTGGCGGGTCGGATCATCCCCGTCCTCGCCGGCTCGGCGTTCTGCAACAAAGGCGTGCGGAGGCTCCTCGACGCGGTGGTGGACTTCCTCCCCTCTCCGGCGGACCTCCCTCCCGCTACCGGGACGTGGGACGGGGCGACCGTCGAACGGGCGCCCACGGACGATGCCCCCCTCGCCGCGCTCGCGTTCAAGGTCCAGGCCGACCGTCATGTGGGGAAGCTAACTTACCTCCGGGTGTACTCGGGAGCCCTCCGCAGCGGCGAGTTCGTCCTCAACGCCTCCCGCGGCTGCCGGCAGCGGGTCGGGCGCCTGTTTCAGATGCACGCCGATCACCGCCAGCCGGTGGACGAGCTTCGCGCGGGTGAGGTCGGGGCAGCGGTGTGGCTCAATGAGACCTTCACCGGGGACACCCTGTCTGCCGCCGACAGCCCGGTCGTGTTGGCTCCGATCGAGTTCCCTGCTCCGGTGATCGACCTCGCGGTCGCCCCGCTGCGCCGGGCGGAGGGCGACCGCCTCGCCCGCGGGCTGGCCGACCTCGCAGCGGAGGATCCCACCTTCATCGTGCGGCCCAATCCGGAGACGGGGGATATCGTGATCTCCGGGATGGGCGAGCTCCATCTGGAGATCATCGTCGACCGGCTGCGGCGGGAGTTCGGGGCCGAGGTCACCACGGGCCAGCCGCAGGTCGCGTACCGCGAGACGGTCACGGGCACAGTCGAGCATGAGGGGAAGCTCGTCAAGCAAACCGGGGGCCACGGGCAATACGCCCACGTCGTCCTCCGCGTGGAGCCGGCCCCTGCTGGCGGGGGGTTCGAGTTCGAGAGCCGCGTCGTGGGGGGACGGGTCCCGCGGGAGTACGTCCCCGCCGTGCAGCGGGGGATCGTGGAGGCGATGGCCGCAGGTCCCTACGCCCAGTTCCCGGTGGTGGACATCCGTGTCTTTCTCCTCGACGGATCGGCCCATGAGGTGGACTCCTCGGAACAGGCGTTCCGCACCTGCGCTGCAGCCACGTTCCGCGAGGCGTGCCGCCGGGCGGGGATGCAGCTTCTGGAGCCGGTGATGGAGGCTGAGATCACCGTTCCAGAGGCCGATCTGGGGGCGGTGATGGGGAGCATTGCGTCCCGGCGAGGGCGGATCGTGGCCCTCGAACCTCGGGGCAGGCTCCAGGTCGTCCACGCTGAGGTTCCGCTGGCGACGATGTTCGGCTACACGACCGAGCTGCGAAACATCACGAGCGGCCGCGGCGACTTCACGATGCGGTTTGCCCGTTACGAGGCCGTTCCCCACGCCCTGGCCGAGGAGATCGTCGCCCGGCGACGTGGGGTGGGTGTGGCGGCCCGCCTCGCCTGAGGCGAGGGGAACCGGTAGGATCGGGCGCGAAGGGGGACGGATGGACCTGTGGCGGATCGCGCTCGTCGGGTTCGTGGCGCTTGGGCTGGTGCTGTTCTTCTTCTCCGGTCCGGAGGAAGTCCCCGGACTCGTGGGGGGCGTGCCGATCGAAGAGGGGACCTACGTCGTCGAGCGGGGCCGCCAGCGTGCGGGGGAGGAGGCGTTCACCGTCTGGCTTCTCGATTCCGGGTTCCGGATCGACTCCCGCGCCCGGATCGGCAACCAGAACATCCTCGCAAGCCTCGTCCTCGACTCAAGCTGGAACCCTCTTTACTACGCGGAGAGGGGGAGGACGCCGGTCACTTTTCGCATCGTGGACGGCACGCCCACCCTCAGGGTCGGGGTGGGGCTGTTCGTTCGGCCGACCGAGTTCGCTGCCCTCCCGCCGTTCGCCCTCCTGGGAGCGGAGGCAGTGGCCCCCTGGTTCGCTGTGTACCGGTGCCTCCGGACGAGCCCTGCCCTCGAACGGACCGCGATCGTTGCCGGGACACGGGCGATGGCCCCCCTCGTCGGGTTCGCGCCGGAGGGAGTGGAGCTGGTTGTCGGGGAACGGACGCTCCCCGCGGAGCGGTATCTCGTGTGGGTCGGTGAGCGGGAGGTCTCGCTCTATGGCCAAGGGGATCTTCTCCTCGCTCTGAGCGTGCCGAGCGAGGGCCTCGTCCTTTACCTCAAGGAGATGCTTCCTCACGGGCTCCACCTCGCCCCGTAGGGGTCAGTCTCTCTCGGGTACGGCTCCCTGGTGAGGGCCGCTCAGCTCCGTACGCGTCCCGTCGGACCACTGCACGGTGTAGGTACCCGCGAACGCGTTGAGGGCGATCACTTTGCCCGACCGGCCGCCGGCCTCGATCCTCTCCCCTAGCTTGGGGAGCCCCTCCAGTGCCTCCCGGTACTGCTCGTGTTCGTAGGCGAGGCAGCACGTGAGCCGACCGCAGGCCCCGGTGAGCCGCTCCGGGCTCAAGAAGAGCTGCTGGTCGAACGCGAGCTCCAGCGGGACCGGCCGCAGGCGGTGGAGGAACGTCCGGCAGCACAGGGGGCGCCCGCATGGCCCGACCTCGCCGAGGAGGCGCGCCGCGTCGCGGGGCCCGACCTGGCGGAGTTCGATCCGCATCCTGAACCCCGCCCCCAGCTCGCGGAGGAACTCCCGGAAGTCCACCCGGTTCGGGGCCGTGAAGTGCAGCCGGAGGAACGTGCGCTCCAGATCGAGCTCCCCTCCCAGGAAGCGCATCGGGAGGGAAAGCCGGGCCGCCTGCTTCTGGGCCAACCGTCGCAGTTCATCGGCCTCGGCCGCGCGGGCCTGGTGGGTGGAGCGATCGGCAGGGGAGGCTGGGCGGACCAGGCGGGCCTTGGGATTGGGGGGGCTGACGAGGGGCGACTTGAGAACCTTCACGAGCCAAAGGGTGCGGCCCTCATCCTCGACCCACACCTCGCCCGGGCTCCCCACCACCCCATCCCACACCGCATGATGGACCTCGCAGGGACGGCCAAGGCGACGGACGAGGGCCCCTAACCTCTCCGCGGCCACAGGGCCACCACCTCTGCCAGGAGCCGGGGATTTACGTTATCGTCGAGCTCCCCGCGGGAAAGTGACGCCTTGCGCGCCCACGACAGCCGCGCGTCGAGCGAGAGCTGGGACCCCGCCCCCTCCACCACCAGGAAGTGGGCCAGTTCATCGAGGAATGCGGCCACGGCCCCCTTCCCGTCACTGGCCAACCGCTCCATCGCCGCCAGGATCTCGTCCGTGGCCGCGCGGGGGAGGGCTTCCGCCAGGTGGCGCCCGAACGCGCGCCGCCGGAGCGGGTCCCGAGCGCACGACGCGAAACGCGCGACCAGCTCCGCAAGCGGGAGGCCCTGCGCTTCCGAGTTGGCCTCTTCCCACTCCCGGAGCGGATCCCGACGCTCGGCGAGGAACGCCGCTGCCTCCTCGACGCGGTCGTCGAGGAGCGCGGCGATGAACGCGCTTTCGTCGTCCGAGTACCCCACACCGTGGAGCGCTTCCTGGAGCTGAGCGCGGGCGCCCGAACACCACACGAGCGCGCATCGCGAGCGTACTGTGGGGGGCACCCGATCGAGGGCCTCCGCGAACAGGACCGCCCTGAGGTGGGGCGGCATCTCCTCCAGGAGCTTGAGGAGCGCGTTGGCGGCCTCGCGGGTCAGCCTCTCCGCCGGACCGATGACGGCCACCTTGTGCGGAGCGCGCACGGGCCCATAGCGGGCCCACAGGATGACGTCGCGGACGAGGTCGATCCCCAGCTCCCCCCCATCCGGGATGAGGATGCGCACGTCCGGGTGGGTCGCCGATGCGTCCCCGAGGAGGGCGGTTGCTGCGGCGCGGGCAGCCGCCTTCGCTCCCGGTCCCACGTAGAGTGCAGGGATCATCGTCATCGAGAAGGGTACGGGGCCGGTCCCGTGGAAACAAGGTGCCCCACGCTGCCCTTGACGGGCAGGTCTGTCCCGGTAGAGTTCGCTCCGCGACAGGTTTGCCGCCACGATCGGGGCGTAGCGCAGCTCGGGAGCGCACCTGCTTTGGGAGCAGGGGGTCGCTGGTTCAAATCCAGTCGCCCCGACCAGGACCGCATTCTCGGCACATCGGGCCTCGCGAAAGGGCGCCTTACTGCCCTGGGCGTGGGGGGAGTATGAACTGCGCTGGCTCACTTTCCAAGGACGTCTGTCCGGGCTCACCCAAGTGCCTCCCCTTGCCCTAGCTGCACTTGCCGGGATAGGCCGCTCCAAGCGGCCAGCGCCGTGGCGCGCGAGCCGCGTACCCCGTTGCAGAGGTTATGGGCCGCGATCTTTGGGGGGAGGTCTTAGTTTGGTTAGTCCTCGCTGGCATCCGGCTCTGGCGATAGCCGGCTAGTGCCGTTCCTGCCCCATTTCGCGGCGCCTCGTCATGATTCTCTGGAGTTCCTCGCGAGGGACCTTCTCCACTGTACGCTGCTGTCCGGTCCTGCTATCCGTGAACGTGATCGTCACGTAGTAGCCCGCCTGCTGCATGATGGATCGGAAAGGGAGGATGTCGATGGGTCTGTCTAGGTCACCGACTGCGATGGGAAGGTGTGATCCAGTCTTGTGGACTACAAGAAGCCTGCGGTCCGTGAACAGGAGAATGCATGGCAGGCCGGTGGCGAGCAGCTTCCCCAAGAGCAAGCCGATCGGCCGCTCGCCGTCTTCTACGTTCGGCCAGGCCGCGTCGAGGTCGGCCTTGGTGACGTACGGCGTACTGATGATGCTTAGCCATACCGACACCGGTGCACGGTTGCTGGGAGGAGAGGAGGGTGGTTGCGGGGGAGGGGGTTCCTCCTTCCGAGGCTGCCGAAGGAACGGGATGTCCTCTTGTGCTCGCTCCCCAGTTTGCACTGCACCGTCTGAGGAGTGGCCAGACAGCTCGAGCGAGATGCCAGCGCGGTCCGCACTGGCCACAAAGCGGTCATAGGCAGGTCGCACCCTATTCCAGGCTAGATCCAGAGGAATCCTCTTCTCTGAGGGAGCCGTTTGTGCCAGGAAGTCCGTGATCTGCTGGATCGAATCGGTGATATCCTCGAAGAGCGCGCCGTACAGGTTCCGGAGACTCACTAGCACTGCGGACAGTGAACCCTTTTCCTCTCTGACCGGGCCAACGGCTCGGCTGTAGGCCTCGAGACGAAGGTCCTCCAAGATCGCAATGGTCGCCTGCAGGTTCTCGATCAGGATGTGCATCTCGTCCCTCGCACCGGTCAGGACATCTCCAGAAGGACAGACCAGTTCTCGCAGACGATCCAGCTGGTTCCAGACAGTCAGGGAAGTGTTCACCCAGGCGGTCGTGTTGACCCCTAGGAACCGGACTGCTCCTTCGCGGGACTGTAGTGACTGCATCCTGATGGGCACCAGGTCTTGCTCCAGCATTCTCTTCCGCTGAAGGACACCCTCCCGGATAGCTGCCAGTTCCCGTTGAAGCTCGACACCGCCTGCGAATGCCTGACCCAAAGACCCTCGCCCGAAGTCGCCTCCTCCCTCAGTTGGCAGGTGCCTCGCAACGAGTGTCTGAAGGCGGTTCCCATCCACCAACTCCAGCTGCTTGCCTCTGGCGAAGTCGATCGCCTGGCGGGTGAACTCCGAGTTCGTGATCAGGACGCCCTTGTCGAGGCGCTCCGAGGTGACGACACCGTAGAGCTCGCGAACGAAGTTCACCCCGACCTTGCCCGTGTAGCACTTGCATTGGATGGCGTAGCGGCTGGTGAGGAGGTCCGTCTGCATCTCCGCGATCATGTCGATGCCGCCGTCGGGGCCGGTGCTTCGAGAGAGGACTCGCAGCCCCATCGCCCTGACCAGTCTGTCGACCAGCTGCTCGAATTCGGCCCCGGTCAGGGTAGTCAGGTCGCCCTGAGAGAGACGACCCGTGATTTGCTGGGCAGCATAGCTTCTCCGGGCCTTCAGCTGATGGACAGCTCGGAGTACCCGCACCAGAGAACGCAGGGCCTCCTGCTTCGGATCTCTCACCGCTTCCCGAAGCATGTGACGCCTCCCCTCTTCACCCCAAGGATACCGCGCCCGTGGCGGAGGCGTGTGCTTGGGTAGCTGCGCAATTTCCCCCGGTCATAGCATCCCGTCAGGGAGCGAGTTCACCCTCCGTCCGCGAGCTCGTAGTGGAGGCCTCGCGCTGCGCAGTTTCCGGGGTCCGCGCCTTCGGCCGCCGGTGCGCCCGCTGCCGCTTGTCCGCCTCGGTCACCACCTGACGCCACGCGTCCACGAGGTCGCCCGCGCTGGCCTTGGGGTACTTGCCCCATGCCGCGTTGACCATCCCGGCCAGGGTCAACCGTAGCCGCTCCCGCTCCTCCGGGGTCAGGGCCATGGGGGGGAAGTACCTCCCCCTGGCCACGGAGGGCAACGGTGGCCCCTACGCTGGGGCTTGGGAGGAAGGTCCGCCGCCTTCGCCGCTATCCACTTGATCTCGGGCCCCTCGCGGGCTCGCTTAGCCTTGCGCGGGGGGGCCTCCACGTAGGGGCTAATGTGGCCGATCATGTCAAGTGATCCCCCTGTGATCATGTAACGTGACCCCCCTGGAGAGAGCCCGTGGGAGGGCGGCGTGCCAGGCCCCC
>FWPV01006317.1_pt1 | contig 12293 bp, 11 predicted proteins | sample 2228371 | NCBI WGS metagenome assembly FWPV01 (sample SAMEA103939776, study PRJEB20133) | metagenome | reverse complement strand
CCGCATAGCGCGCCCGCCCCTCGGCCCACATGCGCTCTAGGTAGAGGAAGGTCAAGGGGATCCACTGCGTCGCAAGAAGGGGCAGCCAGCCCGCCGCCATGGCGTGTATGCGGTAGGGGCAGAAGGCAAAAATGGCCCCGCCCACTACGGCCGCATAAGGGTTCCCCGTTAGGTAGGCGATCAGGAGATACGTCGCATAGCCCGTGAGCACAAAGCTGACTAGGAGGAAAATATTGTAGGCTAGGATCTCAGCTCCCCAAAAGTGCACCGCCGCGATGAGCGCTTTGTTCGCCAGCATCGTCTCGGAGAGGCGCAAATCGTAGCCGAAAGGGTAAAAGATGTTGGGATTGATCGTGGGCCACTCGCCGAGGTCAACGATGCTGTGGCGAAACCACCACAGGTCGTATAGCCACACAAAGTTATCGAATGGGGGGCCAGGGATAGCCGTGCGCAGATTGAGCACCAGCGGATAGGTCATGGCCACGCTGAGCACGACGAACAGCATGAACACGCAAAGCCGCGTTGTCCACGAGCCAAAGCGCGCCTCTGCAGCGTAGGGCTGTGCGATGTTCGTCGTGTGCGCCGCCATGCGTCTAACCTATTCTTTGCTTTGGCCCAACGCGGGGACAACCGGACGAAAGCCGCGCCGGCGACGCACAAAACCAAACATCATCCAGCGCTTGCGAAAGAGGAAGAGCAGATTTTTGAATCCGTCTCTCCATATGTTCAGTTTGCTTTCTCCCTCACGGGCGCGATAGTAGATGGGCACTTCGACGGCTTTGATCTGCGGATGGGAAAACGCCTCGATCTTGAGCTCCTCGGAAAGCGCCATGCCGTCGCTGACCAGTTCGATCTTGGACAAGATGGCGCGCTTGAACACCCACATCCCCGATTGCGAGTCATGGATGCTGTGCCCGAAAAGCAACATCTGCACTACTCCTAACACCCAGTTGCCAAAGACCCGCAAATGCGTCCCCGAGCCGGCCGTTTTGTGGCCTGTACGGTCACAGGTGATGAAATCCCAACCTTCCTCGATCATGACGTCGAGCAACACGGGGATAAAACTACGCGGATAGGTTGCATCGCCGTCCATCGTCACGATGATATCGCCCGTTGCGCTGCGAAAGCCCTTTTTGTAGGCTGCCCCGTAGCCCTGTTTGGTCTCGCAGACCACGCGCGCCCCCAGGCTACTGGCGACCTCGGCGGTGCGGTCTACGCAATTGTTATCCACTACCACGATTTCGTCCACGAGCGCGGGCATGTCGCTCAACGTGCGTGCGATGCCTTTTTCTTCATTGTAACACGGTATGACGACGGAGATGGTGTGTCCTTTGTACACGGTATTTCTCCTAGCGGCTGCCTGGCTCAAGAGGTGTCGCTTCGACGATCTTGCCGCCCGCCAGGCGGTGTTGCAGTTTAGCGGCCTTGAGCTGAAGCCATTCCCACCCCACCTGGGGCAAGACACAGGGGTTGAACAAGATATTAACCGTCAAAAAGCATTCGTAGGTGCAAAAGCATTTGTTGCGCCGGATATCCTGGCGATACATCTCTGCCTTGGGACTGCGCCATAGCTTCATGAAATCGTAATCCACATCGCGCACGTTGCCGATGACGTCGCGCCAGCGCAATTCGCAAGGCAGCACCTGGCCCTTGCTGAACATCGCGGCCCCCAGGGTGCCGCCATAACAGGGAATCTGGTAGCGCCTTTCGCGCACCACCTTGGAGATAATGCGCGGCCGCACGATGCGTTTGGCGTTCAACACGTCGGAAAAGGGCATTTTGTAGTAGCCGCTGAGCATGAGCTTCTTGTTATCCTCTTCCAGGACGCGATGAAACTCCTCGTATTTCGAGATGTCAAAGCCCTTGGCAGCCGGGTCGCGTGGATCGCCCCGCGTCAGGAGCGTGAACACCGTGTTCACGCCCACGCCGCGCTTGAGGTAATCGTACAAGTCCAACAATTGGTGCTGGTTGAACGAGGATACCGTGACCTGGATGCAAGTGCTGAACTTGGGATAGTGCCGCTCCAGCTCGCGCAGCTCCTGGTAGGTCTCGATGGCCCGATTGAATAGGCCGGGAACGCCGCGAATTTGGTCGTGTAGCTCGGGCAGGCCGTCAATCGAGACGTCAATATGCAGGTCAATGCCCGGATTCTGATCCAGCATGGTCTTGACAGAGCGCAAGACGCGCGCCGTCAAACTGCCGTTGGTGGGTATGCCCACATTGAGCGCGTGATTGTTGCGGTGAAAGATCTTGACGATCTCGGGCAAGTCAGCACGCAAGAACGGCTCGCCCCCCGTGGGGGTGAAAAAGAGCATATCGTCCATGCTGGCCGATACTTTTTCGATTTCGTCAATGGTCAATTCGCCCACCGTGCGCCCCGTGCGCTGACCCAAAAGGCAATGTTTACAGCGTGCGTTGCAGTTCTCGGTCACAAAGTAAACGAAATAAAGCGGAGAAGCGCCCCGCTTGTACACGATGCGTTTGGCATATTTCAAATAATCAAGGCCGCTCATACACCCTCCAAGTGACAGGGGCGTATTTGCGATACGCCCCTACAGGAAGACATTATAATCCATTCGGGATGTGGGGCAAGCATTACTGCCTATGATACTGCGTCCATGATACGTAGCGTCGCCAACTGCCACATACTTAGCAGTATGGGGCACCGACAAGTCGGTTGGCAAGCTCAGTAGTGCCGACCGCGTACAAAGTCCCAGGCTCCGGCCAGGATGCCCAGCCCCGATGCAGAGAGGTCCAACCACAAGAAACCGATGCTTTGCGCCAGAAAGCGCGCCCCACGCCAACGTGCGAGGGCCGCCAGGAATGGGCTGTTGAACACCGCCGCTGCCAGCAGCGCGATGCCCGCGCCGATCAAGTGAGCAATATTCCGCGTTGCCAAGGCCAGCAGTACCTCGATGGTGCACAACCCCATCATCAGTACGCCGGCGCCAAAGTACCAGGGCACGGAAGCATAGTGCGCGCGCCCATTACGGCTGAGACGGTTGCGCATCCAAGTCTGCAATAGTCCGCGCGCGCGCAAAAAGTCGGTGCGCAACACCTCGCCCAAGTCGTAGTGTTTATCATGCTCAACCGTTAGGCGTTGGTCCATGATGATCTGATAGCCTCGGCCGAGGAGCCGCTGCCCGAATTCAATGTCTTCGGTGATGCTTGCGCCGCGATAATGGGGATCAAAGCCCCCCTCGCGTTGAAAGATTTCTTTGCGGATCGCGGCGGCGCTGGTAAAGAACAGTCCTACCCGGCGAGGTTGCCGTCGATAGGTAAAATGCATCCATAGATTCTTGAATTGGCTGGCAAAGTTCGGATAGGGGCAGGTTTCTGCCAGCAGACCAACCACCCCGTCCACCTGCGGATCGCGCAAAACCTCTGCCACCAAGGCCAACGTGTTTGGCCGGACGTGTACATCGGCGTCCGTGAAAAAGAGAATCTCCCCTTTGGCAGCCTGAGCTCCCACGTTTTTGGCCTGTGCCGCGCCAACGTTGTGCGGCAGCGCCACCACACGACATGGGTAGCGCGATGCCACCTCTCGCGTGGCGTCGGTAGAACCGTCGTCCACGACGATCACTTCGAAATCCGCGCCCTGCGAGGCATAGAGGGACTCCAGACAACCGCTCAAGGTTCGTGCGCCGTTGTAGACCGGAATCACTACCGAGATATGTACACGCTCTTGCATGAGTCTCCTGTGAGCCTTTTCTATGCTAATCGTCTAGAATGAACGCGAGATGAAATCGCGCGCGGCTTGGCGTGACAATGTCTTCATAAAGTGACGGATCGGCCGTGCGCGGCATTATACTGTGTGGAACTTGCCCGTGCAACTCGGCGCGAGGGACGCCTCAGGCGAGTGGCCGCGCAAAGCGGCTTGTGTTATACTGTCTGTTGGGATCGAGTTTATGGCCCGCAACATTTTTGGGATGGAGGAGCCTTACGCCGATGGAAAAATTCTGTCCGCTTAATCTTAGTCCGGAGGAGATTATTGACTATACGCCGGAATGGAAGGGCGAGCGTTTTGCGGATGGCCGCCCCAAGGTTCCGGATTCGATTATTGAGCGCATGAAATCCGTCACCATCACCCAGGCTTGGGGTGTGTTGCGCAACGAGGGCTATCACTGGCAGTATGAGGGGGATTGGCAATGTACGCATCCCGGCCAAGTGTTGGTGGGCAGGGCGTTGACGGCGCTCTACATGCCTCGCCGCCCCGATATGCGCAAGCTCATGGAGGCCAAAGGGGCGCGCGCGGGCTGCATCGGGGATCAGATCTCCTGGCCGATTGACATGCTCGTCAAGGGCGACGTCTACGTGGCGGATGTGTACGGCAAGATTTCGGAGGGGCCGATCATCGGCGACAACCTCTCCACGGCAATCTATGCCAAGTCGGGCAACGGGGTGGTGCACGACGCCGCCGTGCGCGACCTGGACGGCATCAAGGCAATCCCCGGGTTTACCAGTTTCGTGCGCGGCTGGCACCCTACGTATGCCTCGCCGACGATCATGTTGCTGGGGATCAACTGCCCGATCCGCATCGGGCACGCCACGGTGATGCCGGGGGACGTGGTGTTGGGCCGCGGGGATGGCGTGATCTTTGTGCCGCCGCACTTGGCCGAGAAGGTAGTGAAGACATCCGAGGTGATCCGCCTGCGCGACATGTTCGGCAAAAGGCGCCTGGCGGAGGGCAAGTACACGCCCGGCCAGATTGACGCGCGCTGGAGCGATGAGATCGAGAAAGACTTTTCCGGCTGGCTAGAGGATCATATGGATGAGCTGCCCGTGCCCAAGGAGGCGATCCAAGAGCTGTTGAAGGAACGGACGTGGTAATGGGCATGTTTGGGACCGCGTCCCCGGCGTTGAGAGACGGGGGCGGATTTCCGCAGGTCTGTGGGCCTTTTCAAGAGGTTGGAATTGGGTAGATCGGGCTGGCATTGGCCGGTGTGTGTGCTGTTGGATTCTACTTGATCGAGGAGGGATCGCCATTCGAAAGATGATTGCCTAACTCACTTGCCCCAGCCTACTGCACTTGCTCTGCACATCCACTGAGACCAGCGATGTTGGGCGAATCAAACGAAGGAGGAAACGCAATGTCTCACCGTTCGTCTCGTCTATCCCGTCGCGATTTTGTCAAATGTGTCACGGTTGGTGCAGGAGGGCTGGCTCTCGCCGAGCTTGAGCGCCAGTTCGGCCCGCGGTTGAGCGCCAAAGCGGCGACGAGTGGCACCGCGTTGGCGTCTCTGGCCGTGGCTGACCTGATCCTGGTCAACGGCCGAGTGGTGACAATGGACGCGGCCAACACGGTCACCCAGGCCGTGGCGATCAGCGGCGATCGCATCCTGCAGACCGGCACGGACGAAGCCATCCGCGCCCTGGCCGGGCCACAGACGAAGGTCATTGATTTACGGGGGCGCACCGTTACGCCCGGGTTCGTGGACGCCCATAACCACGTCACGGCGAAGGGGCTAATCGGAGCGCCCTATATTGACGTCAATCCTCCGGCCGTCAGCACGGTGGCTCAACTGCAGGCCAGGATCGCCGAAGGCTGCGCTCAGGCGGGGCCGGACAAGTGGGTGATCGCCCAGGGCTACATCTCTTACGAGGGACAGTATCCCGACAAGACCATGTTGGACCCGGTCTCGCCCCATAATCCGGTCATGTTGATGAACCAGGGCGGACATATGGGGGCGGTCAATTCCTATGCCCTGGACTTGGCGGGCGTGACGGCCGCGACGCCCGACCCCCAGTTCGGCATGTTCGTGCGCGACCAAAGCGGCGAGCCGACGGGCGCTCTGGTCAATCACGCAGCCATGGATGTGTTCCGCATTTTGTGGTATGACCAGGTTCTGACGCCTGAGCTTCGCTACCAATCCGTCATCCGGCCGCAAAGCGATCTTGCCGCATATGGCATCACGACCTTTGGCGACGTCAACGCGCGCGGCGTGCCGTCGGCGCAGGCCTATTTCGACGCGGCGCGCAACCGGCAGATGAAAGTGCGTGGGTATATCCTCAACACCATCGAGTACTACCGCGAGCTAGAGGGCAGGACAGACGCGATCAATGCCATACGGTACGAGGATGATTATATGCACTTTGGGGGCTATAAATTTTTGGTGGATGGCGCCGTGGCCGCGGCCTATACACACCAGCCCCATAATGGAACGGTCTGGGACATGCCCACGTGGCGAGTCCTGCCGTTGAGACAGGCCGTCAGCATGTTGCACGAGATGGGCTATCAGTGCGCTTTTCATTGCATCGGCGATGCGGCAGTGGATATGGCGCTGGATGCCATCGAGTTTGCCATGAACAGATATCCGCGCTCCAACCCGCGCCACCGGCTGGAGCACGCGGTGCTGAACACCACATCGGCCCTGCAACGCACGCGCGATCTAGGCGTGGTCGTTTCCACACAGCCGCATGGCATCCGCCTGCTGGGCGATGAATTAATCAGACTGTGGGGGGAGGAACGCGCCCAGCGCATGATCCCTACGCGCACGTGGCTCGATATGGGCGTGCCGCTCTCGCTTAGCTCCGACTGTCCGACCTTGCCCTGGTGGGAGCCCCCGCTCATCTTGTCCGGCGCCGTCACCCGCCTTTCGCCCAGCAACAGGGTGATCGGCCCTGACCAAGTATTGACTATCGAGGAGGCCATGCGCGCTTATACCATGGGCGGCGCGTACGCTTGCTTCGAGGAGGACGTCAAGGGGTCTCTCGAATCCGGCAAGTTTGCGGATTTGGTGGTGTGGAGGCTGGATCCTTACACGACGGCCTTGCCGGACATGATGAGAAAGCATCCAGTGGACCTGACCATTATCGGCGGCCAGGTGGTATTCGAAAGGCCACCCGACCTCTTTCTGCCTGTGATGGTAGGGAACCACGCCTGATGTGTCACAACTCGCGTTGGATGTGCAGAGCAAAGACACGTGGGCTGAGATATAGCGAACAAACACGCGTCCCTGCGCCGTGATGCCGCACGTCACGGCGCAGGGCGAGCTGCGATCTTGGGCCATAAGAACGCATCATCAGTTGAAAGCCAAAGGGAAGGGGCTGGCGGATGGAACAAAACGATGTGGCCATCGCCTTCGGCACCGTCCTTGAGGAAATTGGCGAACATGTCTCCATTCCTAAATAGAGGCAAATTATGCACGAGATCATCACCACACTAGGCCCCAAAACCTCCCAAGAACTCGGCATGATCCTGCCGCACGAGCACGTCTTTGTGGATTTGCGCACGGGCAATCCCCCCGGCTTTGCCCAGGCCGACGCCGCCGATGTGATCAAGCTGATGTGCCCCGAGCTGGAAAGAGCGCGCCATGCGGGGATCGGCGCCCTCGTCGAAGCCACCCCCGTAGGGGTGGGACGACGCGCGGATATCCTCAAGGCGGTGTCGGAGGCCGCGAACTATCCTTTGGTAGTGGCGACGGGCATCTATCGCGAACCCTGGGTGCCGCGGTGGGCGCACGAGGCCAGCGAGGGCGAGCTGCGTGACTGGATGCACCGCGAGCTGAGCGATCAGATCGAGGACACGGGTGTGCGCGCGGGGTGGATCAAGCTCGGCGCGGGGGATGATGGCATCACGGCCACCGAAACCAAGATCCTGCGCGCCGCCGCCCAAGCCGCCTCCAAAACCGGCGCCGTCATTGGCAGCCACACCGTGCGCGGGCGCGTCGTTAGGGAGCAACTCAAAATCATCGAAGAAGCCGGCTATACGGCGTCGCGTTTCATTTGGATTCACGCCCAAAATGAGCCTGATTTCGATATGCACCTGGAATTCGCCGAGCGAGGTGTGTGGATCGAGTACGACGGGATCGGCGGGGGACTCGACCAAGCGTACCTGGAGCGCATCAAGCGCTTACTGGATGCGGGGCTGGGGCATCGCGTCCTGCTTAGCCAGGACCGCGGCTGGTACGATCCTACCCAACCTGGCGGGGGTGTGCCCAGACCTTTTACCTACATCGCCGAGACGTTTCTGCCTTTCCTGCGCCGTGCGGGCTTGGACGACAAGACGATTACGCAGTTGACGCAGGTCAACACCTTCCAGGCCTTTGCGCGTCCGGTGTGAGCTGCTGTATAATCGCCCATATCCGGCAATGGGGGAGTGGGTTTGAGCTACGAGCGTTATTTCCGCGCCATCGAGGGCGCGCTGGCCGAATTGATTGCCGAGTTTGCCGACTTGCCTGACCTTTACATGCGCGAGGTGGATCTTCACGCGGCGCTCTTCCACGCTTTGCAGCAGCAGGTCGTGCTGATCGCGCCGTATCGTACGCGCGATGGTCGGCGTACCGGCCTGGTGCACCGCGAATATCCCACGTTTTTCGCGTTTGAGGAGGGATTGGAAGTGCCGGAGGGCATCTGCCGCGGGTATTACGACGTGGCCGTCCTCAGCCCCGCTTTTGTGCGCGGACATGACCTGGAAGTCGTGGCCAACAGCAACCCTCAGCGCGCCAAAGCATTGCGCGCTTTGCCCCAAGATGAACGCCCTATCCCCCTGTTGGCCGCCATTGATGTGAAATTGATCGAGGTGGTCGATCGCACGACGTTGGAGGAACTGGAGACCGATTTCCACGAACTTGTACGCTCGGAGCCGGACGCACTGCGTTGCTACTTGGCCGTTTTCTGTCGTCATTGGGATTTGAACGGCCCCATGCGCCACGTTCTGGGAATGCTGGAGCGTTGGGCGTGTAATCATCCTCATGTGGCGATGGTTTTCGTGCAGGCTTTTAGTGACGGTATGGGCCGCGTGTTCGGAGGGCGCTACATGAATCAGTGGAGCTACATGGCACCTCTGCCTCCGTGGGGGGCGCCCTATTTCCCCAGATTGCAGCGCACAGACTTGAGTTAAGACGAGCCGAATTCAACCAGCCCTTTTGCCCAGTTGCTGCGTACAAACCGTAATGCCTTTGATCGTACAAACTTTCAGACACGCCATTTAGGGGGGCGACAATGCGATTACGTGTTGCAGGGGCGCAATTGCCCGTTACAAAAGATGTCGGCGCGAATACTGCGGCCATCTTGCGCGCCATCCAATGGGCACTTGCAGCGGAAGCCGAGCTTTTGCTCACGCCGGAGGGCTCGCTAAGCGGCTACACGCACCTGTTCGATGCCCAGGCCGTGCGCGAGGCGCTGGAACAGGTCACCGCTGCAGCGCGCGCCGCTCACGTGGGGCTGGCCCTGGGCACCTGTTTTGTGGAGCCCGAAGACGGCCGATGCTACAACCAGATTCGCTTCTACACGCCCGAGGGCGAATATCTCGGTTTTCACAGCAAGACGCTCACCTGCGGCACGCTCGATGATCCACCCCAGGGCGAGATCAATCATTATGCGCGCCGTCCCCTGCGCACGTTTGACTGGCGCGGCGTGCCGATCGCGGGGCTGATCTGCAACGACCTGTGGGCGAACCCCGAATGCACGCCCGGGCCGGACGTCCACCTAACCCAGCAATTAGCGCGCATGGGCGCGCGCGTCATCTTGCACGCCGTCAACGGGGGGGCGCGACGGGAGCGAATGGTCGGACGTGGCCTGGCGCTATCATGAAGCTAACCTACAGATGCGCGCCCGCGCCGGTCGCGTGTGGATCGTCACGGTGGATAGCAGCTATCCTCCGCACCTGTGTTGCTCCGCCCCCTCGGGCGTGGTGGGGCCGGATGGGCGCTGGGCCTGTCGCACCGATCCGGTGGGCGAGCAGTATTTTGCGCACACGATCCATTTGGACGCATAGAGGGCATGATGGACGAAATATATGAGCACATCCTGGCGTTGCGTAAAAAAGGCGAGGAGGCCGTGCTGGTTACCGTCGTAGAAAAGGAAGGCTCCACTCCCGCTCCGCCGGGCACCAAGATGCTCGTACAAGCCGATGGCACGACATTGGGCACGGTGGGCGGAGGGGCACTGGAGCGCCTGGCCGGCGCCAAAGCGCTCGAGTTGCTGAGGCGGCAAGAGTCTGCTTTGGTGCGCTACTCGTTGTGGGGCGAGGATCAGGTGGGCGAAGGGGAAGTTACCGGCATGATCTGCGGGGGCAGGGTAGCGCTCTTTTTCGAATACCTCGGCTATGCGGCGCGGGCATACCTCTTTGGGGCAGGGCACGTGGGCCAAGCGGTCGCCCGATACCTGAAAGGCTTGCGCTGGTTCGTGACCGTGATAGACGAGCGGCCGGGCTTGGCCGATATGTCGGAGGCTAACCGCGCCATCACCGCCGAATACGCCGCCGCCCTGGCGGGCGAAGCCGTGCCGGCCGGCGGATTTTACGTCATCGCCACGCCATCGCACGACTCGGATTACGTTGCGCTCAAGCGCGTCCTTTGTTCCGATTGGCAGCCGCGTTACGTGGGGATGGTGGCCTCGCGCAGGAAGACGGCCGAGTTCCATGAGCGCCTCGCCGCGGATTTGGGGCAGGGCGTGGACTGGAGCCTGCTCTACGCGCCGGTGGGCCTCGATTTGGGCGGGCGCAGCCCAGAGGAGGTGGCCCTCTCGATCGTCGCCGAGATGCAGGCGTTGCGCTACGGCAAAACGGGGCATAAGCACATGCGCCTGGCCCCGACCGGGCCGTAAGGTTTGACAAGCCGTGTTATAATGATGTCGTCAATAAATCCATGAGGTATGAATTATGAGGCTACCCGATTGGCTACGGTTGTTGCACATCCCCTTTGGCGAGCGTTACATCAACTTGGCGTTGGCGCGTGGCCGCGAGATGCTGCTTGTGGATAGTGGCATGAGCTATTCCGTGGAGCCACACATCCTGCCCGCCCTTCAGGCCGAGGACGCGTCGCCTGCCCAACTTGACTGGCTGGTGAACTTGCACGCCCATAGCGATCACATCGGGGGGAATGCCCAACTCTTGGAGGCCAGCGGTGGGCGGCTGCGCATCGCCTGCCACAAAGCGGACGCCCCCTATATCCGTGAGCCGGTGCGCGTCGTGCGCGAGCTGTATCGCATGCCCGAAGATCATCCTCAGTTCCGGCGTAACGTGGACGACTGCGGGCGGCCCGCACCTGTCCATCTGGAGTTAGTAGATGGAGTGGCTTTTGATTTGGGGCGGCAGGTCAGGTTGGAAGTTGTGGCTGCGCCGGGGCACTCGCCGGGCAACATCGCGCTCTGGGAGCCGTCCTCGCGCACGCTCATCCATGGCGAATCTATCATGGGGCTGCCACAGCGCGGCGACGACGGTCGGCTGAGCACGCCCTTTGGCTATGCGCCGCTTATCTACCGCGAGACGTTGCGGCGACTGGCCGAGCTACCCATCGCGTTGCTCGTTCCCTCGCACCAGGAGCCGATGGCCGGGGATGAGGCGGCGTCATTCATTCGCGCTTGTCTGGAGGCGGTCGAGGCGTATATCGCTACCGTGCAGCGTAGCCTAGAGGCCGGAGCGTCCGATCTCGAAGCTGTCTACGCCGAGGTGAGCCGGACATACCGCCTGCGTGCGCCTGGGCAATTGGAGGGGTTGTATCGCAGCCTGAGACAGTGACCATTGGCGTCGCTGTTGCACCGAAGGAGGTGTCCGATGGACGAGAGTCGCATTGCCTTTCACGGCTCGCTCAGCCAACTGGTGGACAAGGTTGAGCGTGGGGAGATGGTGCCCAAGTTGCAGGCCTCTCACGCGCCGCCATGCAAGTTTTGGACCGCCTTTCAGGTGCTAAACGGCATTCGTCACATGGCGCCCGTCATTCACGGCCCCAAGGGTTGTACCTATTCGGTCGCCGCCAACTATAAGATGCGCGGCTGCGAATATCGCGGTGTGCCGCTCGAACCCACTTCGTGTACCGCACAAAACGAGGCCGACGTCGTGTATGGCGGCGAAGGCAAGCTGCTCGAAGCCGTCAAGGAGGCCGATCGCCGCTACAACCCGGACCTCATCGTGATTCTCTCCTGCTGTTGCTCGGGCATTACCGGCGACGATGTGGAAACCATCGCGCGCATGGCCGAAAAAGAAGTTCAGGCGCGCGTGGTGGCCATCCGTAGCGAGGGGTTTGGCGGGGATTTCCGCTCCGGCTACGAGGATGCCTTTCGCGTGGTCATGGAGCTGATGGAGCCGCGCGGCGAGGTGATGAAGGGGACGATCAACATCATTGGCGCGCGCGAAGGTCCCACCTACACCGAATGGACCCAAGACCTGGACGAGCTGCTGCGGCTGGTGGAGGCCATCGGAGGGCGCGTCAACGGCATCCTTTGCGGCGGGTGCACCCTCGACCAAATCCGCCGCGCCGCCTCGGTGCATGTAACCTCGCAGGCCGAGGCCGATCAACTTAACCGCCTGGTTCCAGGATGCCGCCTGGCAATTATTCCTCACGGGGTAGATG
>FWPV01013430.1_pt1 | contig 12296 bp, 8 predicted proteins | sample 2228371 | NCBI WGS metagenome assembly FWPV01 (sample SAMEA103939776, study PRJEB20133) | metagenome | reverse complement strand
CCTGGCTAACGGTAGAAATAACTTCTTCCAATCTTTTGGTTATTAATGTTTCAATTTCTTTTGGTCCTGCGCCGGGATAAATAGTTGAAACGGTTACATAGGGAATTTCAACATCAGGCTGAAGATTCAAATTAAGTCTGAAGTAAGCAATTAAACCAAATATCAGAAAGACAAGTAATCCAACAGTAGTTAATACGGGTCTGTTAATGGAAATTTTTGGGAGAAACATATTTCAAATCCTTTTATTGAATCACATTTATTTTACTGCCATCTTCAAGCTGCGAAGCACCTTTTACAATCAGTAAATCGCCTGGTTGTAAACCATTGCTTAACTCATAATATATCCCGCTTTCATTTCCATTAGAGATATATCTTTTACTTGCTTTTCCATCTTTTGCAACAAAAACGTACATACCATTTTCATCTTTTGTTACCAGGTTTCTGGGAACGATAATGGCATTCGGGTTCTGATAAGTAAGAATTTTAATTTCGTTTGTAATTCCGCTTTTTAATACGCCGCGTGGGTTATCAAACTCAACTTCAACATAAAAAGCTTGTCTGGCAGGGTCCATTGCCATGGCAATCTCAACAATTTTACCTATAAATTTTTGTCCGGCAAATTCAGTAATTGCCTGCATACCTTTTTTAAACTGCGGAATTTCTTTTTCTGATACCCAAATCTTGCTTCTCATTTTGCTTATCTGAGCAATAGTAAAAAGAGGGGCTTCGCTCTTTACTCCGTCACCGGGATTAACTTTAATATCCACAATATAACCATCAAACGGGGCTTCTATAAAAAGCATTTTACGCAATGATTCGTAATTTCTTTTTGCAACACGATATTGAGTTTCAACTCCCTCAAAATTTGCGAGCGAAGTTTCTCCTGCATCGTAAAGAGCTTTAACTCTCTCATAATTTTTTTCGGCATTTTCAAAGGTTGTTTTTGCCTGATTGTATTGTAAAGCCGGATTATCAGTATCAAACTCCACGATCACCTGGCGCATTTTAACATAATCGCCAATGTTTGCATTAACCCGATCAATGTTTCCGCCAATCATTGCTCCTTTTGTTGCTTCTTTAATGCCGGTAAGTTTAGCAAAGAAAGAAAGATACTTATCGAATGACTGTGATTTTATTTCCTGCACCTCAACCGGAACACCTTCTTCGCTGCGGATTTGTTCTAAACTTTTTGCATCTTCTGTTTCGCTGCCGCAAGAATAGAAAGCAAGAAGTGCAACAGAAAATAAAACAATGAGTAAAAATCCTTTTAACAATTTTAATCTGGTTTTCATAAAATAATTATACTCCTGATACATTAAATTTTTAGTTTTCTTAATCATACTGTTTAAGCTTTGTAAAATATTCTGATTCAGTTTTACCAAGCAGCTGATCCAGCTCAAATTTTGTAATTAAATAGCTGTGAATGGACTGAATGTAATTTATCCTGGCTTGTTTAAGTGCAATATCTGCGTTTTGAATTTCAAGCTGACTGCCATCGCCTTCTTTGTATCGGATAACAGAAATATCATAGGCTCTTTCTGCTACTTTAACATTTTTGCTTTGTGCATCAACTAACTGCTGAACTCTTTTAAGCTCCTGATATTTTGCGCTAACCTGTGAAGCTACATAATCTTTTAGCTGTCTTAACTGTTCTTCTGTCTGTAAATAAGTTATGGTGGATTGCTCAACTCTGTTTTTGGTTCTGTTGCCTTTCCAGAGATTGATCGAGAATGATAATCCAACTGTTGCAGAAGCATAATTCTGAAACTTCCATTCGTCTGATGAGCCTGCATACGTGTAATTACCAAAAGCTGCCAGAGTGGGCCAGTATTCTGAAACATCAAGCTGAATAAATTCCTGATCGACAGTTCTTTTTAATTCAAGACTTTTAATTCCGTAATTATTTTTTTGAGATGCTTCAACAAGTGCCTGTTCATCGGGTAATATTTCGGGTTGATAATCAAATGAACCCGTAACATCAATATCTTCACTTTGATCAATTCCTAAAACTATTTTCAATCCGTTCTTTGCATTCACTAACATATTTTCCATTTGAAGTACTGTTGGTCTGATGTTTTCAACCTGAACTTCTGCCTGAAGCATATCAAATTCTGCTACAAGCCCCTGTTGATAAAGTGCTTTTACATTAGCCAGATTTTTTTGAGCATTTTCGAAGCTCGCTTTGGTTATTTCTAAAATATCTTTTGAAAGCAAAACGCCATAAAAAGCTGTCTGAACTGAAAGTACTGTTTTAGAAATTGTATTACTCAGTTCAGCTTTTGAAAGATCATAATAAATCTGCGATGCACCGATTCCCCTGAATACAGTTGAGCTGAATAAAGTTTGTGTCAATTGTAATTGTGCCTGATAATTATTTGTCTGTGAGAATGACTGCAGTTTTGTTAAAACAGGTGAAAATTTATTGTCATCTCTTGGAATAACATTCTCATAATTACAAATTGAGTAAGTTGCATTCTTTAAGAGAGATTCAAAATCCGGAAAGGGCATTTTGGGCTTTTTAAGAAAATGTGAAAAGTTTGCCGAGAAATCCAATGAGGGCAGTGCATATCCAAATGCTTCATCAACTGCCGCACCTGCTTTCATAACATTATATTCTGAAATTTTTATATCTCTGTTATTTTCCAATGCTGTTTTTATTGCAGTATCTATCGTAAAAACTTTTTGCTGTGCAATAATATTGATTGAAAGGATTGAGACAATCAAAAAAATCCTTTTTAGAGGACTAAGTTTTATAAATAAGTTTGCTTTCATTAAGTACTCAGTTTGTAATTAAACTCTAATATTTTGATTTAGTATTTAAAAAATTCTTCAAAATTTTACTGTCAAATGTAAAGAATGCTTAAAAAAATTCTAAGCCGTTTATCACAATAGTTTTATTTTGTGATAATGCTCAATCGTTAACAATTATCAAGTATTATTTACATGTTTATTAACTGAATACAGCTTCAATCCAATTATCAAAAATTTTCATTAAGTTAAAAATGTAAATTCAGGATTTTCTATGTATCAGCATACCAAAGAAGAACTAAAATCAATCGTGGGCGCACAAAACTATTTCGATTCAAAAGAAGACAAAATAGTTTACTCTTATGACGGCACACCAATTTATCAGGAATTACCCGAAGCGATTCTTTTTCCACAGGATGAAGAACAGATTTCCAAAATCTTAAAATTGGCTAATCAGGAAAAATTTAATGTTGTTCCAAGAGGAGCTGGTACTGGATTAAGCGGTGGTGCTATTCCTGTCCCGAACTCAGTCGTTGTTGTAATGACTCGCTGGAATAAAATTCTGGAAATTGATCAAAGTAATTTAACTGTGTCTGTACAGCCAGGTGTTGTTACCGGAGTTCTGCAAAAAGAAGTTGAAAAACTTGGACTTTTTTATCCACCTGATCCCGGAAGTTTGAATGTTTGTACAATTGGTGGAAATGTTGCAAGCAATGCAGGTGGATTAAGAGGATTGAAATATGGAGTAACAAAAAATTATGTTTTAGGTGCCGAAATGATTTTGCCAAACGGGGAGTTTCTTAAAACCGGTGGTAAAAACATGAAAGATGCTGCCGGATATAATTTAAGAGATTTTATAGTCGGAAGTGAAGGAACAATTGGAATTGTAACCAGAGTTTTATTAAAGCTGATTCCGAAACCAAGCAAAACCATAACTTTGTTAATTTATTTTGATATGCTGATTGATGCTGCAAAAACTGTTTCAGATATAATCGCATCGCATATTGTACCTTCGATGATGGAATTTTTAGATAACACTACAATTAATTGCATCGAAGATTATACACATATAGGTTTACCAAGAAAAAGCGAAGCGATTCTATTAATTGAAGTTGATGGAAGAGGCAATATTGTTGAAGAGGATGCAGAAACAATAAAGCAAATTGCAATCAAAAATAATGCTTCTTATTTAAAAGGTGCTTCTGATGAAATTGAAGCCAACAAATTAAAAACCGCAAGAAGGTCAGCATTTAGTGCACTTGCCAGAAGAATGCCCACAACAATTTTGGAAGATGCAACTGTACCACGAAGCGAATTACCGGTTATGATTGAAAAAGTATCAAAAGCCGCAAAAATATTTGATGTAACAATCGGAAATTTTGGTCACGCCGGTGATGGTAATTTGCACCCGACATGTTTAACCGATGAAAGGGACAAAAAAGAGATTGAAAAAGCACACAAAGCATTTGATTACATTTTTAATGAAGCAATTAAATTAGGCGGCACAATTACTGGAGAACACGGAACCGGATTGGCAAAGAAACATTTTTTGGAAGCCGTTGCAGGTCCGGCAGGAGTAGATATGATGAAAAAAATTAAAGCAGCCATTGATGAAAATAATATTTTGAATCCCGGCAAAATTTTTACTATCTCTCCTAAATGCGAGGGAAGCTTACCAACAAGAAGAGAACAAATAAAAGATTTTAATGCCTAAAAAAGTTGATTATAAAATTTTATTAAAGATTTTACCTCACGATGATATCTTACAGCAATGCATGCATTGTGGCATGTGTCTTGCAACCTGTCCAACTTATGAGTTAACAAAGTTAGAAAGATCTTCACCGCGCGGAAGAATACGTTTAATTCGCTCTGTTGCCCGTGGTGAAATGGAATTAAGTAAAACATTTGCAGAAGAAATGAATTTCTGTCTCGATTGCCAGGCTTGTGAAACCGCTTGCCCCGCTGGTGTAAAGTATGGAAGAATGGTTGAAACGGCGCGCGTAGTAGTTGATGAGGCAGGATTTGGCTCATCAAAATTGAATTTAATTATAAAAAGATTTGCGTTAAGAAAAATTGTTGCTTCAAGAAATGGATTAAAATTCTTTTCCCGGTTATTGTGGATATATCAGAAAATTGGTTTGCAAAAATTTGTAAGAGCCACAGGGATTCTGAAAATCTTTTCTAAAAATCTGGCTGAAATTGAAACTTTATCTCCAGCAATTGCAGATAAATTTTCCGATACTCAAATAAAAGAATTTGAATTACCTTCCGGTGAAGTAAAATACAAAACTGCTTTCCACTTTGGCTGTTTGATGAACACGATGTTTGCTGACATTAATATGGATACAATCGAAGTGCTTAAAAAATGCGGATGCAAGATAATCACTCCCAGGGATCAGGTTTGCTGTGGATCTTTAATGGGGCACAATGGTGATATGGATTTTGCTTTAAAGCTTGCAAGAAAAAATATTGATGCATTTGAAAAACATGATTATGATTTTCTTATCTCAAACTCGGCAGGATGTGGTGCTTTTATGAAAGACTATGCGCATCTTCTTGAAAACGATCCCGATTACGCAGAAAAAGCAAAACGCTTTTCTTCCAGAGTCAAAGATATCATGGAGTTTTTTGCTGAACACAAACCAGAATTAAAATTCAGACCCGAACCTGCATTACCCGCAGGCAGGCTTGAGCCTGAACTCATAACTTATCATGATGCCTGTCATTTAGTTCATGCTCAAAAGGTTTCCACTCAGCCAAGAGAGGTAATAAAATCATTACCAGGAATTAATTACGTTGAGCTTGAAGAAGCCAGCTGGTGCTGCGGAAGTGCCGGAATTTATAATGTGGTTCGTTATGATGATGCAGTTAAGCAACTTGAACGAAAAATGAATAACATCAAAAACACAAATGCAAAGATTGTACTAACAGGAAATCCAGGATGTATGGGACAGATAAAACACGGTACAAAAAAGTTTAATGTTGATGTAGAAGTGCTTCATCCAATCACACTTATAAAGCGTCAATTATCAAAATAACCTTTCAGAAAAATCTTTAAATGAATTTACTTCACAATTTAAAAGTACTTGAACTTGCCAACGTTCTTGCAGGACCTTCGGTAGGACAATTTTTTGCTGAGCTTGGTGCTGAAGTAATAAAAATTGAAAATTTAACTACACAAGGCGATGTTACAAGAAGCTGGAAAGCATCGGAGGAAAATACTAAAGGAGATATTTCTGCCTATTTCTCTTCTGTTAATTGGGGAAAAAAATCTGTTGCTGTAAACTTGCAAAAAATTAAAGGTATTGAAATTGTCCATAAGCTAATCTCAAAAGTCGATTTAGTTATTTGCAGCTACAAGCCGGGAGACGCAAAAAAATACTCTCTTGATTATGAGACTTTGTCTAGAATAAACGATAAAATAATCTACGCTGATGTGACTGGTTATGGAAATAATGATTCAAGGTCAGGTTATGATGCGATTATTCAAGCTGAAAGCGGATTTACTTTTTTGAATGGACAGCAGAACGGAGATCCGACAAAGATGCCGGTAGCACTGATGGATATTTTAGCTGCCCATCAACTTAAAGAGGGCATACTATTAGCACTAATCGAACGGATGAGTACTGGTAAAGGATGTAAAGTTGAGGTATCTCTTATTCAGGCGGGGATTTCATCTCTTGCAAACCAAAGCGCAAATTTTCTTGTTGGGGGATTCATTCCTCAAAGGATGGGTTCTGATCATCCTAACATTGTACCTTATGGAACTGTTTTTAAAACTCGGGATGATAAAATGATTGTTTTGGCAGTTGGAACTGATAGACAATTTAAAAAATTATGTGAGGTTTTAGAGATTTCAGATGTTAGCAATAACCCAAAGTTTTCAACCAATCAAAATCGAGTTATAAATAAAACTGAGTTACTAGATATATTAAAAACTAAAATTTCAAATTATACGAAAGACAATATTTTACAAAAATTATCTGAGCTAAATATACCGGCCGGCGATGTAAAGAATATGCAGGAAGTTTTTCAGCAAAAACATGCCAAGGAAATCGTTATAAACGCGGGTAATATAACTGGTGTTAGGAATAATGTATTTAAAATGAATGATAGATTTTATGATATCAGCTTAAATGCCCCGCCGCATTCTGCACAACAGACTAAATAAGTGCTAATTGAAGTTCTTGGTATGGATGAAGATTCCATCCAAAGTTTAGAAGAAGGTGGTGTTATAGAAACTTTATAGTCTAAAGAATCCTAGTTAAAACTTATAGTTTTTCATCCCAGATTAAATGATCAAAAGTTTCTCTGCTTCTGATCACCTCGTATTTGTCGCCATCGACTAATATTTCTGCAGGTCTTCTGCGTGCGTTATAATTAGAACTCATTACCATACCATAAGCTCCTGCAGACATAATAGACAGAAGTTCACCCGAAAATGATTCGGTTATAAATCTTTCTTTTGCAAAATAGTCTCCGGATTCACAAACAGGGCCAACAATATCAGCCATCATATTTTTTCTGTTTGCAAATAATTGTACCGGCTGAATATGATGATAAGCTTGATAAATTGAAGGGCGAAGCAAATCATTCATTGCGGCATCAACAACTATAAAATTTTTGTTTCCATTTTTTTTATTGTACAAAACTTCTGTTACAAGAACTCCGCCGTTGGCTGTTAGAAATCGTCCTGGCTCAAAAATTATATCACAATCAAGTTTGTTAAAAAGCGGAATTGTTTTTTCTGCAAACTCTCTGATTGAAAATGATTGTTCATCATTGTAACTAACTCCAATCCCACCGCCAACATCAAAATGCTCCAGCTTTAGTCCATCCTTTTCAATTTCAAAATATAAATCAGATAATTTCTGAACTGCTTCAACAAACGGATCAATCGAAGTAATTTGTGAACCAATGTGCATATCGATTCCGGTGAACCTGATATGCGGTAAATCTTTTCTTCTTTTATAGATTGATAAAGCAGTTGCCGAATCAACGCCGAATTTGTTTGATGATAATCCTGTAGAGATATAGGGATGTGTCTTTGCATCAACATCAGGATTAACACGAATTGCAACCGGTGCAAATTTATTCATCTCACCGGCTATTTTATTTATCAATTCAATTTCTTCCCCGGATTCCGCTTTTATCATTAAAACATTATGCTGTATGCCGAGTTTAATTTCGTTTCTGGTTTTGCCTACGCTTGTAAGAATTATTTTTTGCGGATCAACACCTGTTTTTAATGCACGGTAAAGTTCTCCCTCTGAATTTGCATCTACACCACTGCCGAGTTTAACAAAAGTGTTTATCACACTTAAATTAAAATTGGCTTTCATCGCATAAAATATTTTGTACTTATTGGAATTAAAAGCATTTGCAAATTCTTTGAATTGATTGATAAAGTAATTTTTACTGTAAATGTAAAGAGGAGAACCATACTCTTTTGCTAATTCTTTTACATTAACACCCTCAACATAAAGTTGATCGTTTTTGTAATTGATATGTTTGTTTTCTAAGTAATGCATATGATAAATTTTCAAGTAATGCTGAACTTGTTTCAGCATCTGATTAATAAAAATAATTAAAACCCGAAACAGGACTTACACGTGGGCAGTCAGGTTCAGGATGATTAAAACTAATTATACAAATAATAATTTTTTGAAAGTGTTCTGAAATTTTCTATATCCTTATTTAAGTAGGGAATTATATCATCCACTTTTAAGTTTTGCATAAATAATTCCCTGATTTTACTTGTTCCTAAAACTTTATCAAACATATCAAAGCGTCCTTCATTTTCAGAGATGATGTTCCTTCCATATAATTCGTTAACTGCCTGTGCAAAATAAAATTGAATAGGAATAAGCTGAATATTTTGATAATCTGTAATGTAAACCTCTACTCCGTGCAGCATTTTGTCTTTGCCAAATCCATAATACGGCTTATAAGTTATCGGTCTGAAAATCACTCCATCCAGGTTATATGAGTTCATTTTTGCTGCCAGCTCTTCTGATTTAATCCATTCAGTTGCAAAAGTCTGAAATGGAATCGTGTATCCAACTCCGATTGAAAGGACACCACGAAGCTCACCAAGTATGCCTGATACAGCATAATAAAAAGGAGAGAATTTATGCGGAACGTGTGGTGAAGTTAATACCCACGGCAGACCGGTTTGTTCAAAATACATTTCCCGCGTCCAGCCTTCCATAGGTACAACCTGTAATTTACACTTTGCTTTGTTCTCAAGAAGTCCTTCTTCATTTAACAATTTTGCAAGCTCACCAACTGTTAATCCATGCACATATGGAATTGCAAATTGACTTACGAAAGAATAATACCCATCTTCAACAATATTTCCTTCTATTCTTTTTCCGCCAAGAGGATTTGGGCGATCGAGCACAACAACTTCTTTATTATTTTCTGCAGCTGCTTCCATCACAAGTCCCATCGTGCTGATGTAAGTGTAAGATCTGCTTCCGATATCCTGAATATCAAATACAAGAACATCAACATCCTTTAACATATCCGAATTTGGTTTGCGGGTTTTTCCATATAGCGAATAAACAGGAAGTTTGGTTGCATCATCAATATAAAAATCAACATATTCACCTGCAGAGTAGTTGCCGCGCACACCGTGCTCAGGTCCATATAAAGAAGTCAGGTTCACTTCTTCTGCCTCGAACAAAATATCAATTGTTGATTTTAAGTTTCTATCAACTCCGGTTGGATTAGTAACCAAACCAACTCGTTTACCTTTTAGTAAATCAAAATTTCGGTCACGCAAAACTTCAATTCCGGTTTTTACAATTTTTTTTGGTGCTGATTTTTGCTGTGATGACTCAGCCTCAACCATTTTTATAAATGATTCATCTTCAAAATATTTGTAGAGATCTTTTCCGGGGCAAAGAGTTTGATTTGTATAGTCCTTATGTGTTTTAATATCTTTAAGTTGAACATTGAATCTTTGTTTAAGAAATGCAGTAAGTTTTGCAAGAGAGTATAACTGTTGTTGATTTATTTTTTGAACCTCATAATTTCCAACAACACAAATAAGAGCATGACCTCTTACATCGTAATCTGTATTCGTATCTCCGGGATAATTTATAGGGCGCGTTTCATAAATATTTCCCTTCAGATCAATCATAAAATGGTAGGGAATATCAATCCATCTTTTTTCTGCTCTGCTCCAGCTTTGAAGATTACGAAGATACTGAATCATATCTTTGCTTTCTGCAAATTCTTCTCCGCTATGATGAATTGTAATTTTATTTATATAATGTTGGGGAATCACTCTATTAAGGGGATTCCAACCCCAATCGGCTCTTGAAACAACTTTGAGATCAGCAGGGTAATCAAGCTCAGATACATTTATTATTTGTGAGCCTGATGAACACCTCCAGATTAAAGCAGCACTAAAAATTAAAAATAATTTAAAGTATTTTTTCATAGTTTTTCCTTTTCTAAATAAGAACAGGAGTAAATTTTGTGTTAATTACATCACCGTTGTTTAATCCAACACAGGATGTATGAGTTTTGTTTCTTTCATCAGAGGCATCAAACGTAACGCCGTCTTTAATGTAGATTACAGTCATTGCTTCCCGCATTTCATTTGTCTGATTGTTGCCAGCACCGTGAAAAACCAAACCAGAATGAAAAGTTGCATCACCTGCTTTTAGCGGAGCAAAAACTCTATCCTTGTTTTTTAACAAATCAGGTTGGTGAGGATTCTTAAAAATATCTACATACTCTCTAAGATTTGGGTCGTGTGTGCGCGGGTGAAAATATAAACAACCCTTTTCGATTGGAACATCAACAAGGGCAAGCCACATTGTTATTGTAAACTGAGGTTCGGCTATTGGCCAGTAGCTGCAATCCTGATGTGCATCTGTAATCCTTCCGCCTGATTCTTTAAATAATGCCTGATCGTGCCATAACCTTACGTGATCACATTTCATCAAGTCCCTTGCTAAAGCTGCAAAACGTTTTGCAAACACAAACTCTTTTACTGCAGGAAAGTCCCAGCATAAATATCCGCACTGTAAAAAAGATTGTTCATATTGTGATTTATCTTTCAGTTCACGTTCATCTTTTCCTTTTCTTAAAAGCACAGCAGATTGAATAATTTTTCTTACTTCAGGCAGAAATTCCTGATCAACAACATTTTCAACTTTAGTAAATCCCAAATCATTATATTCCGAAATGTTCTGATCTGATAATTTTAATTGTGTATTAAAAAAATTTTTAAGTGATGTGCTGACTTCAGATTTTAATATTTGCTCTGCATCTGATGGGGATAAACCACTGATTTTAACCATAGTCTCACCTAAAATGTTTTAAATTACTTTTATAAGTTACATCTAAACGCTCTTACCTTCAATCGATTTTAGTTTTATCTGCGGTATTAATTCAATATTTTGCAACATAAAATTAACTTGATGTGATAATTTTTCTCAAAAATTATCGGCTCAATCCCATAAACAAATTAGCTAATTTATGGAGCATTACGGTTTTTGGTCACTTCTTCCTCCGCTAATTGCAATCATCTTTGCAATTAAAACCCGCCAGGTATTTGTTTCTTTGCTATTTGGAATTTGGCTTGGCTGGATAATTTTGAGCGGCGGTAATATTCTTACCGGAACAACAGCAACAATTCAGGCACTTGTAGATGTTTTTGCAGAAGCAAGTAATACAAGAACAATTATGTTCAGCTGCCTTGTTGGTGCATTGATTGCATTTATACAAAGATCGGGTGGAGTTGCAGGATTTGTTAATCTGATTAACAGATTTTTAACCTATCTTGAAAATAAAAAAATCGGTAAAAGCAGAAAGATGGTTCAGCTTTTAGCCTGGGCAACTGGCACTGCAATATTTGTTGAATCAAGCATAAATACTTTAACTGTTGGAACAGTATTCAGACCGGTTTTTGATAGATTAAAAATTCCAAGAGAAAAACTTGCTTATATTGGTGACTCGATTTCTGCTCCGACTTGCATTTTAATTCCACTTAATGCATGGGGTGCATACATAATGGGATTGATTGCCGCACAGGGATTTGCAAATCCACTTACAATTTTAATTTATGCTTTTCCACTTAATTTCTATCCGATGCTTGCTATGGCAATGGTTCTTTTCATAATTCTTTCTGGTAAAGATTTTGGTCCGATGAAAAAAGCAGAAGAAAGAGCAATCAAAGAAGGAAAAGTTATACGAGATGGTGCAGTTCCATTAATTTCTGCAGATGTAGTGTCACTTGAGAAAAAAGAGAATGTAAAAGAGCGGGCATCAAATATGATAATACCAATTGCAGTGATGGTTGGGATGATGCCATTAATGCTGCTTTATACTGGATGGGGACAGGTTGAAAATATATCTCAATATCCGTGGTATGAAAAAATATTTTTTGCAAAGGATATTGCAGCAACAAAAATAAGAAATTATATTTCATTAATGCAACAAAGATACAAGACAGGAATGAATCAGTTCATCCATCGTCTGGAAAGAGTGTATTTCATCGCTCTTCTGGGTTTAAATCCGAATTCCGGAAT
>FWPV01012748.1_pt1 | contig 12296 bp, 10 predicted proteins | sample 2228371 | NCBI WGS metagenome assembly FWPV01 (sample SAMEA103939776, study PRJEB20133) | metagenome | reverse complement strand
CACGCAGATCGTCGGGATGCCCGCCGGACATAAATCAGGCACATAACGCGCCTCCGGCGTCACACCGGCCACATGATATAAAGCTACCGCCCCACTGGAGGCCATGGCTGCACCCATCAGCTTCAGGGCGTCAAGCGACTGTCCTTCTCCCAAAGGGGGGAGATCAAGTCCTATGAAATAGGGCACACCCTCACCTACGGCAAGGCCTAGTATATAGCCCAGCGCAGCAAACTCGTGCAGCTCACGCACCGCGCAACGCACCCACACGCGATGCGTCGCACGCCGATTCTCGTCCAGATGCAAGCCGTAGGCAGCCGTGCGCCCACAGATGGCCGAGGCTAAGGCGCTTGGTCCACCCTCTCGGTTGGTGCGCGCCCCCAGCACGGCGTTGGCGAAGCTGATCGCCGACGATTCGCTCCAGGCGATCTGCTCGCCATAGCCCGGCACGTTGCCCACCAGATATGGCGTACAAGTGCAGGTCGGCTGGATGCCCATCGAAGCGTATAGCGCGATTGTTTCCGTCTGCTTGCGCGCAAAGGCCTCTGAAATGCCCATGCGCCGCCAGTTCATCAAATCCATGCCGGCAGGGTTCAAGGTGGTGGGCACGCGCACGCGCGCGCCCTGCGACGCCCAGTCGCGTAAGAACGCAAGGCCCGCCTCGCCCAAATTTCTGTAGCTGACGCCCGCTACTTGGACGCTGCGCACCGGCAGGAGCCGCTCAGCTCCGTAGATGCGCCCCAGCGTGACCACGATCTGCATCGCCCGACGCACCGCCTCGCCCTGCTCGCCGGCCAACATGGCGTGCTCCTCGTCGGTAAGTTTGGGCATGCCCATAGAGACCATCCGCGTTTTATGCCCCTCCAACGGTCGAGAGATAGTGCGTCGGATCCACCTCGCCATAGCGCACGACCCGGTAATTCTCAATGTGCGTCGGGCCGTCAGGCGTATCCCAATAGATGGTTGCGTCCAGGCCCATCTTGGCTGTGCGCGCTTTTTGGCCCGGCACGTGTCGCGCCGACGGGTCCAACGAACTGGACGGCTGATCCTTGAAAAGGTAAAGGTCACGGTCGGCCTGAAAGCGCGTGGCGATGGCCCATTCCACCTCTTCTAGGTTGAACGGGTTCACATCCTCGTCCACCACCACGACATGCTTGAGTGAAGAGTGCCCTTTGAAAGCCGCCTCCACGGCCAAGCGACCGTCGTCAGGGGAGCGTTTGGCGATCTGTACCACGGCGTGCAACCACGAACACCCGCCGGGTGTGATATTGACGGCCAAGCATCGGCACACGCGGTTTACCGCATCGAAGATGGTCGGCTCGCGCGGCATGCCCATCAACAACTTGTGCTCGTAACCGCCGGGGAGCAAGGCTTGGTAGATCGGCGCGCGGCGGTGTGTGATGCGGTCCAATATAAAAACAGGCTGTTGGCGCACGAAATCCCGTGTGCCCGTGAGATCTACAAAGGGACCCTCATCGCCCAAAGCTTTGGTCAAGCGGCCCTCCAGCACGATCTCGCACTCGGCGGGGATCTCAAGATCAAGGCCCACGGCGTGCGCCGTTGTGAGCGGGTCGAGGGCATTGGCAATGGCTAACTCGTCCACCCCTGGCGCGGGCGACATGGCCGCAGCCAGTTGCACGGCCGGCGGCGCGCCGATGCACACGGCCATGGGCAGTTCGCGCTCGGCCTTGAGCCAAGCGGTGTGCGTGCCACGCCCTTCTACCAAACGCGCCGTGAACGCGCGCGGCCCCACTTGCATCAGGCGGTGGAAAGCGAGGTTGCGCCCCAAATCCGCGTCTCGGACGATCGCGACACCCGACGTAATGTACGGGCCGCCGTCTTGGCCAAAGTGGGTCAGGATGGGCAGCCAGTTCGCATCGGGATGTTCGATGACGATCTCTTGGCAGGGCGCAGCGCTCGCATGTTCGGGGGGCACAGGCGCGTTCAAAGCCCGCACAAGGGTCGGGATCAGCTCGCGCTCTTCCACGCCCAAGGCCAGGGCGAAATACTTGCGCCGCGAACACACGCCCGCCACAACCGCGCCCGGCCAGAGCGATGCGCTGCTCCTGCTCTTCACCGATTCGAAGAGAGTCAGCTCCTCGCCCAGTGCATGGATCACCTGCGCCATCTCAAGATGGGGATCAACCGTCATCTTAACGCGGCGCAGGTAACCTTTGGCCTCGGCGGCAAGCAGGAAATCCCTAATGTTCACGCTCAAGCTCCACTTTCTCAATCGTGCCGCGCGTGATGCGGTACGAGTCGAGGTCTTTGGGCACGATCGTGTTGGGGAAGATGGCACGCGCCTCGCGTACAATGTCGCGCTCGGAGTAACGTCGCGACAAGTGTACCAAAAAAAGATGCCGCACGTTGGCAGCGGCAGCCAGTTCGGCCGCTTGCGTGGCCGTCAGATGCCCAAAGCGCCCCGCCATTTCGGCCTCAGCAGAACCGTAAGTGGCCTCGATCACCAGGGCATCGGCATCGCGGCATACCTCCACCAAATCATCTGTGCGCGCTGCATCACCTACATGCACCAGTTTGGTACCCTTGATCTCCTCGCCCAGCACTTGCTCCGGATGGATGATACGCCCGTCCGGCAAGGTGATCGGCTGGCCCTGGACGAGCGCCTTGCGCTCCGGCCCACGCGGCACACCCAGCCGTTCGGCCTCCTCGGCCAAGAAGGGACGATGGTTCTGCTCCTGGAAAATATAGCCAAAGCAGCCCGGTCCACGATGGCTGACGGGAAAAGCTATGATGCTCATCGTATGGTTCTCCCAGATCTTGCCGGCGTGGATGGGAATAAACTCCAAATTCATCTCGATCTCGTCGCTGCGCAGGACTACCTTCATAAGATCTTCGACGCGCTGTAGTGCCCAATGCCCACCATAGATGCTCAGAGTCGAGATAGATTCCCAGCGCGCAAAGGTGGAAACCAGCCCACCCAGCCCTAGGATGTGGTCGAGATGGCCATGCGTCAACAGGACTTTGTCCAACTTTCTGAAGCCCAAGCCACTGCGCAGCAATTGGCGCTGCGTCCCCTCGCCACAGTCAATCAGAAAACGCTGATCGCGATAGATTACCAAAAAGGAGGGCAGTCCTCGCTCCACAGAGGGCGCCGAGGCCGAGGTACCCAGGAAAACCACCTCAAACACCGCTCAAACCATCCTTACTCAAAGCTCTTTACCCACGGGGATAAAGGCGGACATCTCCGTATAACCCAAGCGGCGATAAAGCCGCCTGGCCACTCGGTTGCTACGATGCACCAAAAGGTTCACTTTGAGGCAGCCCTTGGCCTTGAGGCGTCTCTCCACCTCGGTTACTAGCGCCGTGCCGATGCCCCGACCGCGATATTTTGCATCCACGGCCAGGTGATGCAGCCAACCACGTCTCCCATCCCAGGCCCCCATGATGACGCCCACGATTCTTTCATCTTCCTCGGCGACGAGAAAGAGGTCAGGGTCTCGCATCAGCTTTTTCTCGATCTCCTCCGGTCGGTCAGAGGGGCGCAACGAGACGCCCCCTCCGGCCTTCTGCCAGAGATCGTAAACCGCCTCATAATCGGACATGGCGAACTCGCGGATGCGCAAGCCTAGTCCTCCATGCCCACGACCGCACGCCACGGGCCGTGAATGCCGTCCTCGGTTACGCCATAGTAGATATGCACTTTGCCGTCAGCACTTTTCTGCACCAGGTCATAGTGCGGGCGCCCCGAGCGCAAGTACTTGTGCCACAGGCCCAATTTCTCTTCGGACTGTTTGGCTGTCTGCTCGGCACTCAATTCGCCCGCCGTGGGCTGTGCGGTCGGCACCGCGTGCCAGGTGACCTTGTCCTCTTGGAAATGATGTTTTTCGTGCAGGGCGATCGCATAGCGCCACAGCTTGCGGGCCGATGCATGGGTCACGTTATGCACCTTGTCCCCATCGCGCAGATCGCGCATGGTGTGGTACAGCACGCCGTCGCGCTCTTCTGAGGCGATGATCTCAACGCCGGTGCGCGGCGGGGGAACGAGTAGCGCGCTTTCCTCTTCTTGCGCAGCCGTTGAGGGCACTGCCTGCGCCACGGGCGGCTGTTCCTCAGATATCGGCTGCGGCATCATCTTGGTCGAGACTGGTGCGATAGGCACAATGGTCGTCGCGGGTTCCGCCGCACGCTCCTTGGGCGCGACCTCGCCTTGCCCCTGCAAAGCGCGTCGGATCAGCGCGACGATCTCATCGCGCATGGCCAAGTACGTCTCCCCCTCGCGACGAAGATAGATGCGGCTGCCTTCCAGCACATACGGGATCTCATTCCCCTTGGGCACGGAAATACGCACAATGCTCTTTCCCCGACTGCTCAGAACGCTCAAACTTACGTTCAAAGGGGGCGTGACCATACGTTCGATCTCTTTGCGCAATTCGTCCATCGCGGCCTGCGGCGATTCAACCCCTCTGGGGGGTACTTTGGCATTAGGGCTGACGCCGACATAGATCGTGCCCCCGTTGGTGTTAGCAAAAGCCACAACGTCACACAGGATGGCGTGCAAACGCCCGCCACGTTGTGTCATTTGCTCATGAAAGCTCTGCACAATGGTGGGGCCCTCTTTGCGCGCCGCCTCCAGCTCATCGAAGGGTTCCGCCGTGCGACGCGCCGGGCGCGTGCGGCTAAAATCATCGCTCAGGAAAAGCTCCTTGAGCGCTTTGAAGCTGACCTCGGGCAACAACACCTCGGTCGCCCGTTCGCCAACGCCCAAGTTTCGGCTGTTGGGCAAGCCACGCACGCGGCTCGCGTCAGATCCCTGGATGCAGTGCATGCGCCGCGGATATTCGGGCTTGGAACCGTTGAAGAACGAGGCCGTGCGTCGCTTTTTGGTGCTCTCAAGATCGGTCACCTCAAGCGCATGGAGGTTGGGGTCTTGGGTATAGGCGATCTTGGTTTGGCCGCCAAAGCCAAAGCCGAACATGGCCACGCCGTTGGATGAGTTGGCGTGTGCTGCAATCACCAGCGCGCCCGATTCGGCCATCACGCGGTAGGCGGTCAACACATCGCTGGTGGCGCCAACCTCGGTGGCTCCTTCATCCAACGCATCCAACGGGACATTTAGTTTGAGCAGCACGTGCTCGATCGTACGAATCGGCACGCTTTGATCGAAAATGGCCAGGATGTGAAAACCAAAAGTCGCGGTGAACTCGAAACCCGGCAATACCAGGATCTTGTTCAGCAGACGACGATACTCCTCCAAACGCGCTTTTTCTTCAGGTCGCAAACGGCCATCCGCTTGCCAGCGCTCGAGATCGGAGATCTCCTGCTTCATGGCCGCATAGCCGGCGATCGTATTATGATCGGTGAAAGCGATGATATCGAGTCCCTCGGACTCGGCCTTTTTAAGTATATCTAGATATGTGACGCCGGGCTCCTGATAATCCTTGGAAGCAGGCGTATGGATATGAAGATCAATCCGGCGCCACTCCATCTTCTCCTTGACGCTCTGTTCCTCTTTTCGTTTGCTCTTCTGCACTTAACTTCCCTTCCGAGTTTCCGAAGGCCGCTTCAAAGACCTGCTCCACTCGGTCAACGAGCACAAATTTGATCTCGTTTCTCACGTCTTCGGGTAATTCATCTAAATCCTTTTCGTTGCGTCGGGGCAGGCAGACGACCTTTAGCCCCGCGCGATGTGCCGCCAACACTTTTTCCTTAATACCCCCTACGGGCAAAACTTGCCCGCGCAGAGTGATCTCCCCTGTCATGCCCAGCTCGCTATTGACGGGAGTGTCTTTCAATAGGGAGGCCAACGCCGTGGCCATGGTAACGCCCGCCGAGGGGCCATCTTTGGGAGTAGCTCCGGCCGGGACGTGAAGGTGAATATCCAGCTTGTTAAATACATCCTCTTTGATGCCGAGCTCCTTCGCCTTGGAACGCACGTAGCTCAACGCCGCCTGCGCGGATTCGCGCATGACATCCCCCAACTGGCCCGTCAATATAAACCCTTTATTGCCCCTCATCTTGGTCGCCTCGACAAAGAGGATGTCCCCGCCCGTGGGCGTCCAAGCCAAGCCCGTAGCCACCCCCGGAATCTGGGTGCGCTCGGCAACTTCGAAGAAATAAATCGGCTTGCCGAGATACGCTCTTACCGTCTCTTCGGTGATGATGTGCCGCTCGGTTTTCCCCTCGGCGATTTTCGTAGCGACCTTGCGGCAGATCGTGCCGATCTGTCGCTCCAACTCGCGCACGCCCGCTTCGCGGGTATAGTCGCGGATAATGCGGCGCAGGGCACTCTCCTCAAAGGCGATTTCCTCGCTGCGCAGACCATTTTCGCGGATCTGGCGCGGGATCAAATAGTCCTGGGCGATATGAAGCTTTTCTTCCTCGGTGTAGCCGGAAAGCTGTAAGATCTCCATTCGATCGCGCAGTGGAGGCGGTATGGTGTCCAATACGTTGGCGGTCGCAATGAACATTACCTGCGAAAGATCGAACGGCACATCCAAATAATGATCGCGAAACTCGCGATTTTGTTCGGGATCCAACACTTCCAGCAACGCCGAGGCGGGGTCTCCGCGAAAGTCGCTCCCGATCTTGTCCACCTCATCAAGCATGAATACGGGATTGCGAGAACCCACCCGACGCACGGCCTGTATGATACGCCCCGGCATCGCGCCGATGTAGGTGCGCCGGTGGCCTCGGATCTCGGCCTCGTCGTGCATGCCCCCCAGCGACTGGCGAACGAACTTGCGCCCCAAAGCACGCGCGATGGATTGTCCCAGAGAGGTCTTGCCGACGCCCGGCGGCCCCACAAAACACAGAATCACGCCTTCGCGCTCGCGCCGAATGTAATCTTTGTGCTCGCCATCCTCGGCGAGCTGCTGGGCGCGTTCGCGGCGTAGCTTACGCACGGCCAGGTACTCCAGGATGCGGTCCTTGATGCGCTCCAGGTCATAATGGTCTTCGTCCAGAATGCGCCGGGCCTCGGCCACATCGAGGTGATCCGTTGTCAGCACCTGCCAGGGTAGTTCAACCAACCATTCGAGGTAGGTGCGAATCACGGCATGTTCGGCAGCGGCGGGCGGCAACTTGGCCAGACGATCCAGCTCGCGTAGGGCCTCTTTATGGGCCTCTTCAGACATGCCGGCGGCCTCGATTTTCTCGCGCAGTTGGCGTATCTCGACGGCCTGCTCGTCCTCCTCTCCCAGCTCTCGCTGAATGGCCTTCATCTGCTCGCGCAAAAAATATTCGCGCTGCAATTTTTCCATCCCCGATTGGGCATCGGCCTGAATCTTTTTGCCCAGCTCCAAAACCTCGACCTCGCGGGTCAAGACGGTCAACAGCTTGCGCAACTTGTCCGCAACACTGTCCAGCTCCAGTATCTCTTGGCGCGTCGCCATATCCATGCGTGTGCTCATGGCGATCATGTAAGCCAGTTGCTTGGGATCGTCCGTACCTAGTGTGTTAGTGACCACCTCCTCCGGCAGATAGGCTGCCAACCCTACAAGGCGACGGAAAAGATCCGCCGCACTGCGCATAAGCGCCTCCATCTCGACGCCCTTTTCGGTGACTTCCGGCGCGGATTCGACCCTGGCGCGCATATACGGTTCGGTCTGTGTAAAATCGAGAAGCCTGACGCGTTCCAGCCCTTGCACGATAATATGTAACGTGCCGTCCGGAGCGCGTGCCAGACGATGGATCATGGCCACCGTGCCCATGCGATACAAATCCGCAGGTACAGGCTCTTCAACTTCAGGGTCCGTAAGAGCCACCAAAACGACCAAGCGGTCGGCCACGACGGCATCGTCAACCAAGCGCACCGAACGCGGTTTTTGTACCAGCAACGGAAGCACCGTAAGCGGGAAAACAACCGTATTCTTCAAGGGGAGAATCGGAAGCTCCCGCACATTCTTTGGGGAAGTCTCTTCGGTTTTTTCCGCCTGTGGGGCGGCCTCAGATTCCAAGACGCCGTCGAATTTCAAGAACTCCGTCATCTCTCCATCAACCATGTGCTTAGCATGTTTAGTACCGAGTCAGCCACTCGTTCGTATGAGCGGCGATCGTTCAGGTTTCACTCCGTTCGCGAATAGGCACAGAGATGCGGCGCTCTTCTTTGGGCAACATAACGAACAGAAAGCCCTCCTCGTAGTTCGCTTCGATCGCCGAAGTATCCACAGCCCAATCAACGCGTATCTCGGTGCGGAATTCGCCGTAACGGATCTCCATATTCTGGTAGATTAACTTGCCTGCGGGGTCTTTGCGATGGCCCGCAATGACCAAACGGCGGTCGGCAAAAGAAAGATGAAAATCCTCTTTGGCCATGCCCGCGACCTCAACCTTGATCACCACGTGACGATCCGTCTCATAAACATCCGTCGGTGGACGCCAAACGTGCTGTCTGGGCATGCCATACCAATCATAATCATCGGGAAGGCGCGAGAATGGCTGGCCTGGCCAGGGTTGTTCCCGCTCTTTGCGCGAGCCGATCACGTGCATCACGATCATAGTACTTTCCCTTGCACATCTGATAAATCGAGACCGTCGGTCATATATCAGATATATTCTACCACGTTTGAACACAACACTCAAACGAGAGGTTTGCGCTTATTGCTTTTGCTTGCTGACCTTGCTACAATCCGCGCCTGAAAATCGGGAGGCGCGTACAAATGAGGGCAATCCTTTGGGACTTGGACGGCGTCATAGCGGACACGGGCGAGGCACATTTTATCGCCTGGCAGCGGCTTTTTGCGGAGCGCGGTGAGACGGTCACCTATGCCCAGTTCATCGAGACGTTTGGCATGGCGAACTCGACCATTCTGCGCAGCAGACTGGGACAGGACGCCTCCGAAGCGCTGATTTACGAGTTAGGCCAGCGCAAAGAGGTATATTACCGCGAGGCCGTGCGCGGGCATGTGCGTCTTTTGCCCGGCGTAGAGCGCTGGCTGTGCCTGGGGCGCGAGCGCGGCCATCGGCAAGCGGTCGCTTCTTCCGGGCCGATGGCCAACATCGTAGCCGTAGTCGGCGCATTGGAGATTGCAGACTATTTCGATGCGCTGGTCTCGGGCGCCTTTCTGCCGTGTAGCAAGCCGGACCCAGCCGTCTTTTTGCAGGCCGCGGCGGCACTGGGGGCCGAACCTACGGAGAGCCTGGTGATCGAGGACAGCATCGCGGGCATCGAGGCGGCACGGCGCGCAGGAATGCCTTGTATCGCCGTCACCATTACACACCCCCGGGAAAGGCTCTTACAGGCCAGTCTGGTGGTTGATAGCCTGGATGCCCTGCCCGATGATGCGTTCGAGCGATTGCTTTCAGCGGGCATCTAACCGCCTGATGGCGGCAATACGAAAAGGCTCATAGGGCATCCGTAAGGGCATAACGCCGGCAAAAGCTTCAGCGGTTCCGTTCGCCTCGTTGGATGCTATACAGCAGTGCGCGCGGCACATGGAAGAAACCTTTGTAGTTGCCCCCTTTGCAGGTATGCGTCAGGTTGCCCTGGCGGTCACAATAGCCGAACCACTCGCCGTACTGCGGGTCGGCAAAGTGCGCGTAGGAATATGCATGCACGCGCTCCAGCCAGGTCAGCCAGCGATCCTCCCTTGTGAGCGTGTAGGCCAGGACCAGGGCGTAGATCGCCTCGGTATGCGGCCACCAGAGCTTCATCGAGGATTCGAGCTGTAGCGTGGGCTTGCCTTCGGTATCCATGAAATAATACAGGCCGCCATACTGCTTATCCCAGCCGAACTCCAAAGAGCCCTCGAGCACGTCGAAGGCCAGCTTCTGCAAATTGGCGTCGGGGACGATCTCCAGCATGTGCAAAAGGAACCAGGCCACCTCGATAGAATGCCCCGGGCTGAAAAGCCGTCCCTCGGGCCAGTGGCTCAACGAACCGCCTTCTAACGGAACGTTCTCAACCAAGATGCGGCGCGTCGGATCGTAATGCCGTCGCACGCCGTCCATCGCGTCGCGCATCACTTGCACATAGCGCGGATCGGGGGCGAACTTTGCCAGCTCGATGGCCATCGAGGCGAGCACCATCACGTTCGCCAAGCCGCTCATGGGCGGCTGCCCGGCCATGACAGGGCGATCCATCAGCGCCGGCTCTTTGATCCAATCCACGATTCGCCAAAATATCTCCACCGCCTCGTCCAGGTAGGTGCGCTCCCCCGTGGCGCGCCCATATTCCAGTAGCCCCAACATGCAAAAAACCGCTGAATAGGGCTTGCGCTGATAGAAAAAGGGCTGCCCCTCGCGCGTCAGGGAAAAATAAAAGCGACCTTTGGGATCGCGGCCATAGCGACGGATAAAGTTTATGCCTAATGTGGCGGCGTCCAAGTATTCTTGTTTGCGCTCCCACTCGTTGTAAAGGCGCGAGAACATCCACACGGCACGCCCCTGGAGCCACATGTACTTCTTGGTGTCATAGACTGTACCGTCGCGATCCAGACAGGTGAAATAGCCGCCATGCTCTCGGTCCAGCGAGTGGCTTAGCCAAAAGGGGATCACCGACTCGGTGAGGTCCCAATGATAGCGGGAAATATAATCCTGAAGCATGATTCGACGTGTCCTTCCCTTGAGAGTCTTGGGCTTCAGATCGGGCGTCTCTCGCCTACGCTCCTCGCGCGACGTGGTTCACGATGAGCATACTGCCCACTCCTCCGGCGAGAAGCACGACGACCATCGGCCAAAGGTTCTTTGTGCCCCAGAGCAGGATGATGGCAGCCACAATCATGCACAGCCACACGAAAGCATTGGCCCATTCGCAAGGGGTAATCTTTCTCATCGTGTTCCTCCCCTATCTTGCCGAACAAAGAATTTGTTCGGCTATCTAAAAAGGCCCGAAGGGCTTTCCCTTCGGGCCTGGTCATGTGCGTTACGCCATCCACAGCAGATGCACCGTATTCCCCGCCGGATCAGGGTTCTTTAGATATACGGATTTGACCGTGGGCCGAATGTTGGGTTCGAGCAACTCCACGCCCTTGGCTTTGAGGTCTTCGACGGCAGCCTCAAAGTCGCTCACCAGGATGGCGATGTGGCAGGGGCGATCCGGCTCGGCTTTCATGATCTCGATGCGCCCGGGGCCGCTGCCCCAGACGAAGAAGGAGCTGTTGCCCTCGCGCGATTTGAAGTTGAAGGTCTTCTCGTACCAGGCGGCAATCTCCGCGGCAGATGCCTTGGACGTGGGGTACAGGCCGGGATGTTCCACGCCGATATAGAGCGCCTGCCCGCGCGCCTTGCGCACCATGGCCAAACATTGTGCTGTAAGCGCGGTGAGGCCTGCCCAATCCTGCGCTTCGATCAGGTCGCGGCGCACCAGATCAGATCCCATGCCGATAGCGGTCACACCCGCGTCGAACCAGGCCTTGATGTTTTCATACTTGGCCTGCACGCCGCCCGTGGGCATGATCTTGGTCCAGGGGCAAGGGCCTTTGATCGCCCTGACAAAGTTGGGCCCGCCTAGCTCCGCACCCGGGAAGACCTTGACGATCTCCACGCCCAATTCCTCGGCCTGCGAGATCTCGGAAGCCGAGCCACAGCCGGGGAAGTAGGCCACTTTGCGGCGGTTGCACAATTTTGCCACCTCGGGGTTGAGCACCGAGCCAACGATGAAATTGGCGCCAAGGTTGATGTACATGGCCGCCGTCACAGGATCGAGCACCGACCCCGCGCCTAAGATGAGACTGGGATCGGCCTTTTCAAAGTGCACGATCAGCTCACGAAAGACCTCGTATGCCCGATCGCCGCGGTTGGTGAATTCGACAACCTTGGCACCGCCCGCCGAGATAGCCTCAACGGTCTTTTTGGCCGTCTCGACATTCCCATGGTAGAAAAGCGGGATCAGCCCCACCTCTTCGATCTTGTTCCAGACTTGGGTCCTTGAGAAACGTGCCATGTTCGTTCTCCTTTAATAGGAATCATCAAGAAGCGCTGTGCACATGCGCATACGCTCAGCGCGAGACGCGCCCTGATACATCACCGCCCATGAGCTTCTCGACTTCGGCAACGGTGACCAGGTTGAAATCGCCAAAGATGGTGTGCTTCAGGCAAGAGGCTGCCACGGCAAAATTGAGCGCCGACTGCTTGTCTTCGCCGTATTTGCGCAGGCCATAGATTAGCCCACCCATGAAGGCATCCCCGCCGCCCACGCGGTCCACGATGTGCGTGATGTCGAACACCGGCGCGACGTAGAAGCGGCCCGCATCCCATAGCACGCCCGACCAAGTGTTATGACTGGCCGAGATCGAGCCTCGCAGCGTGATTGCCACCGTCTGTAGCTTGGGGAAGCGCCTGACCAGCTCCTCACAAACGAAACGATACTTTTCCGCCTCGACCTTGCCGGCGATTACGTC
>FWPV01013429.1_pt1 | contig 12298 bp, 9 predicted proteins | sample 2228371 | NCBI WGS metagenome assembly FWPV01 (sample SAMEA103939776, study PRJEB20133) | metagenome | reverse complement strand
GATCTGACGAATCTGCGCCGCGATACCGTGCGGAAGCTGATGCCGATTGCCGCCGCGACTCTGCACCCCGTACTGCTCCTGAATCTTCTTGTGCAGATACATCGGATCCCAAAGATTCTCGACGGCGCGCAACGCGAAATTCCGCCGCTCTTCCTTATCGCGCACAATCAGCAGGAACGAAACATGCTTCATGTGCAAACGGAAGTCGGCAGCCTCGTTTCGCATGTTGATAATCTCATCAAGATCCTGCGGTGTATACTCCGCCGCGAACCGCGCGGAGAGCCGCAACATGCTTTCACGAGTCGCCAGCGCATCGCAGATCAACTTGAACGCACTCCGTCCATACGTATCAGGGTCGTTTTGAACCTCCAGCAATAACTGCCCCAACTGATAATAGAATCGCAGATTGCTCTCCTGCAAATCGTTGATTCGTGCCACAACATTCTGAAACTTGCGCCGCAGCGGGGCGTTCATCGCTTCAATGGCCGCCTGCCGTTTCTGCACTACGCCCTGGGGGTCTCCACGACGCATCGCTCTCACATTCAGACTTTGTCGAGTCACGGCTTACCCTCCACAGAAAATACCGTCTTTCCGGTCAACAAGTCGAAAGCCGCCACCTCCATCTCGTAGCGCCATTTCGGTGACAGATGCCGCGCCACCGACACGAGCGCCAGAAACAAATCGAATACGGTGCGCGTCCGAATCAAACGCGCCGTGCTCATCAAGTTGTCCGACGGGTCGTCGGGCTGCAGCAGCTTCGTAATAATCAGCCTAACCGTGGTGCCGCTCAGATTCAACCGACGCAGCCGCTTCCGCATCTCCGTCTGCCATCGACGCACATCCGGCTCAGACCGCACGCCAATCCCCAAAAACGACACCGTCCACTGGCACACTCGATCATAGCACATCCGAGCATCGAAGGGCGTCTCCACGGCCGTCTGGACCTGTTTCGCGAATCGCAGGACGGCCGGCACGCTCGCCTGCGTCGGTCGCATGCGCGCGCGACATGTTCCTGCCCGCGTGAAGATCGTCAGCATCGAACTGAACGTTAAATCCGCCTCGCCATAACGGGCCTGAATGCCGCGATAGAAACTCCAAGACTTTTGGCGGTACTTGATGACATATTCCGGCTGCTCGTACCGGAACCACGCATAAAAGCGGCGACTCGCCACCATCCCTCCGTGAAACAGCAGCGGCGGCGAATATCCATGCAACAAGTCACCCAGGCCGCGAAAGGCGTCCACGTTGCTCATGTTGCAAGGCTTCGACACATACGCGGCCTCGATCGTCTTATCTCGTTCGTTGCACAGGAGATAAGTGCCTTCCACCGACTCAAAACGGTGCTCCAGCATCGCGTTAAAGATGCTGGTCGCCAGTTTTGGACAAGACGGCTGCGTCCGGCGTTGAGGGCATACCAGCCGCTCCAAGAACGACCCAAGCCCCGACGCCATACGACGACACAACGATCGAAATGCCGATACACGAAACCGATACCCGGTGCGCGTCGTGCCGCCGGGCATCAGGTACAACATATCGCGGCTCGTAACCGGAATGTAGCTGGTGACCGTATCCTCTTGGGACAACCAAGCGACCATCCCGTCAAAATCGCCCGGTTGAAAATAGGCAACCTTCGCCGGCAGATAAAGTACGTTGGCATCGTTGCCCATCGCTAGGAGGCCCAGTCCGTCGGCAGTCGATCCAACAGATCCGACGCCTTTTCGATGATGTAATATATCACCGGATTCCCGAACGGTCGAACCAGCCGACCGCACCGTTCGCCCAAAACGTCCGGATCGTCCCCTGGCGCCGCCATCGGCCGATAGTTGTGCAACGCGAACGTCCGGCCTCCCAGATTGAAGAAAAACGCGACGCTGCGTTCGTAGTCGTCGATGTCTTCCGACGCCAAAAACTTGCTGTACTCCCTGAAAAACGGCAGCTTCGAAAAACTACCCGTCAGCGCGTCGGCCAGCGTAATACCCGCCGTATTAGGTATTTTCGACGCACCCAGAATCAGAGGAAACCGAGGATACTCCTGGCGGAACCAGCGGAAATTCAATGACTTGATCCCATAAACCTCCTCCGCAGCATGTCGTAGCTGCCACAGCGGCGTAGCAATCCCTGCGCGTTGTAACAAGCCTTTCACGATACGCTCTTCGAACGTCTCCTGCCGTCGTTCAGCAGCATCCCGTGCACCCATCCCATCCGACAACAGGCGATCAATATCACTCATCGAGCAGATCTCCGGAATCATCAGGGAGTTCAGGCAACACCGCTTGGCTCTCCGGCAGCGATGTCGTCGGCGCGTTTGTCGTCGTCGCCGCTCGCGTGCCTGGCGTTGAGATGTCTGTCGACGCCTCCGCCAGCCGTGCTTCGCGATAGTCCACTCCAGGCTGGAAGACGTTCCGAATTTTGATACCGAGAACCTGATAAATCGGAATCAAAAGATCCGGACGGGACTCCAGCATTGCGCCTGCCGGAAATGAACCGGCTCGCTCGACGGGATGCCCAACGCATCCGAGTAGACGAGCTGCGCGGTTCGGCTGGTCACATGGAGGTCGCATATCTCCATCAGTCGATGGTAAATGGTCTTCTTGCCTTTGGCCAGCTCAAAGCTCAACAACAACGAAATACTCGCCGTATCCCAGTCCCACAACGTCCGCTGACGCAGCTGCCCGTCAGGACCAACCTCGTTCCACCACAACAAATCGACGCCGATGCTTTTCTTGCTGGGTCCGCCGGTGTTCTTCACCAACGTCATTTTCAGACGGATACCGCCATAGTCCAGCAGGTCAATATCCGGCGTCGGTGCCTTCTGCATCTCAATCTCAAAACTTTCGTGGAACTTCACCGACTTGCCGCCGAGCACACGCTTGATAGGACGCCCCTGCCAATCCGTGGACGGCTTCAAGTGATTCGTCGCCACGAGGCTAAACGGATAATCTCGAAGCCGCGACGGCATCGCCTGCATAAACTTAGTAATCAATAGGGCCGCCTCGGCATAGCCGCGAGACGCATGACCGTCCGCAGCCTGCTTCTCAATCTCGCCTCGCGTTGCCGTCCCGTACAACGAATCAATACCCCAGAAAACCGGGACCGTACGCCCTACTCCGCCTGGCGCGTCCATCGTCGTTGAGGCGGCCTGGAGCAATGCGCTGATGGCGTCTTGCCAATCCTCGACGGAGTAGGTCGGAATCAAGTGGCACCGCTGAATATACGTCGGACACCACTCCAACACCGAATGGCGAAATTCGGCGTTATCCTTGTTCTCGTTCTCGCAGATGTATCCGCCACCCCCATGCGCACAGTGCCAACGAAGAATCTCGCTCATCAATGCCGACTTGCAAGAACCCTCTTCGCCGGTAATCTGCGTAATTCGGCTCAGCGGAAAAACCGTCTGCTGCCATAAATACCGCAAGCATAACGCAGGGAGCGGCAGTCCAATGAGACGCTCTTCGGCCGCCGTGCCAATGCTGATGTCCGACCGACCAAGCGCCTCCTGTGCTGCCGACGTAATCGCAGCAAACATGTTATCCCGCGCTGCGTTCGGGTCTTGATGCGGAGAGGTTGCACGTCGTCGAGCCATTGGTACCTTGCCTGAATACTTAGAAATCGAAAAAACACCCCGCCAGGGGTGAACCCTGGCGGGGTAGATCAAACTTACTCACGAGCGGCCAGCAATCCGCCGAGCGCGCTCCAGCGCAGCCGCAGCCGGGTTGGGCGGCGACCCGGCCGCCGATTCGGGCGGTAAAATACCACCATCCGCCGCTGGTGACGACGCAGGCGTCGTCGGCGCAGCCGTCGGCGCAGCCGTCGAGGTTGCCGGAGCAGGCGTCGTCGCAGCGCCGGGAGCGGCCGCCGGCGCACCTGGCCACGGCTGCCCCCAATTAACCGCTGTCGGAGAAGCCGTCGAGGGTGCCGGAGCAGGCGTCGGCGAAGCGCCGGGAGCGGCCACCGTAGGCGTTGGCAAAGGCGCTGCGGGATTGGCCGGCGGCATCACGGACTGCGGTAGCGCCGGATCAGGCCGTCCGGCCACTCCCGCGTGGCCCATCCCTACCGACGGGCCAGACCAGCCATCCGCGCCCGGCCGCCCCGGCAATGACTGACCAGGCGCAGGCGCGACAGTCTGCGGAGCTTCTCCAAGCGCCGCGCTGGCCCACGACGCAAGCTCTGCACTCGCCGCCGGAGCAGCCGGGAACACCGGCGGACGCGCGTCGTGCGCAAACGCCGGAGGCGCGGTCGGAGGCGCGACCCAACCGACTGCCGGCGCAGCAGACTGACCGAACCCGACAACCGGATCAGCCAGCGGGGCGCTCGCTACCGGGAACGTACGCGCGTTCACTGCCCGCCGACGCACTGACTCCGGAATCCAACTCGGATAGTCGCGCCACGCGTAGAGGATCACACCCGGCGGAAACCGATCCGCAAGGAGCTGCGCCTGTTCCTCAATCGACGGAAAGTGCAGAATATCGTCCCAAGGCTGCACTTTCGCCGCCACGACATCCTCATATGCGGACAGGTCGGCGCTCATGCCGTTGAACGTCTGGTCGATATACAGACCGAATCCGACACGATCCTCCGACCCAGCAGCACCGCCGCCCGACGCCCACCCAGCAGCCGACATCCTCGGGCGACGAGGATCGCGTTTCAGGTTGTAAAACTGGATAAACCTGCCGTGGCGCAACGACACGGGGTCGCCGTGGACCATCATGTTCTCCCAATCATCCTGCGGGCCGTTGTAGTCCGGTCGCACCCGGTCCAGCTCGCCCATTAACGCTTCGCCAGTTCCCCGGGTCAGCTCCAGGACGATGGTCTTATCCTCGCGACCAAAGCCCTTGGGTGGCGAATACACGGAGCTTCCATGCTGCATAACGAAGACCTGCATCAGGTAGACCTCGGTTGGCGGGGACAACGCCGCGCCACGATTCGCGCTGCCTTTCAACAGCGCGCCCCACCCAGGTTGCTGCTCCTGGCCATTCGCAACCGCTCGATCGATCGCGTGATACAGGATCCACCCCGGCGTTGCCCGCAGGTGGTCTCGGGTAACCGATGGATCCGCGGGATCGTAGGCAATGAACGTCACCGGATCCGTGTCACCCATATTCCGGCACACCGGATACTTGCGAATCCAGTCGCCGTAGTCGACCGGCTGCGACGAAAACCGATAAGGCTCCCACGTGGACGGATCGTCCACATTGCGCACCGGCAGAATCCGCACGGTGGTGCCGCCATCCCCCCATGTGGGACGCCACACCGTCCCTCTCCCAGATTTCAGCAGATAGTTTCCTCGCCCAGCTTCACGATCCGGACGACCAAACTCCGACATTGAATAGCGACGCTGACGTGATGGCACATTCGACATTCAACACCTCATGGCAAACAGAAACAGAAACAGGAGATCCAAACAGCACATAAGCGCAGAGCGCAATCATACTGGCCCGGCTATTATCAACCGGAGGCCGAGAGCTTTGCAATAGCATCCTCCGAAAGCGATTCGCCCCAGTTAATCGCCACCTTAATATCCACGCCGAACCGATATGGCTCGGATACCGGCATGGGGCGACCATCGAGATAACGGGGCCAGATCGGCACGTTCGTCGACATGCAATCCTGAAGCATCTGCTGCACGGCCGGCAGATGCTCCACCGGGCACTCGACGAGAACGGCATCGTGAATCTGCAACAAGATGCGAAACACGACATCGGGATGCGTCCGTCGATACTCCAGCATGTTGTATAACGCCACGTTCACCGCGTCGGCAACCGTGCTTTGAATATTGAAGTTCATCGCCTCGCGTTCCTGCTCGCTGATGACCGCGCGGTCGCGACTGCGAACGAACCTCCGGTACCGCAGGAAAAAGTTGCAGAGCCACCCCTCATCCCGCACACGGCGCTTGCACTCCTCCAGATACAGCCGCGTCGCCGGATACTGCGAAAAATATCCGTCGATCAGCTGCTGCGCCTCGACTTCCGACAGCTCAACCCCTTCTTCACGGCATGCCCGAGCAATAGCGGCCGCTCCGCGTCCGTACGCAATACCGAAATTTACGGTTTTCGCACCGATGCGTAGATGCTTCTTTCCGATTGCCGCGAGGCCCTTCTTCGTCGGTGGACAGTCGAGACGAAACGCACGCACGGCGGTATTGCTGTGGATGTCATAATAGTCGGGATGATTTTCAGGCAGCATGTTACGTCGCACGTGCTCGATCATCGTCGCATCGCCAGACGCCCAGGCCATGACGGCAAGCTCAGCGCCCGTCAGATCCGCCTCGACAAGAACCCAGCCTGGCGATGCGCGGAGCACCGACCGGAGAGGATACAAGTAGCGCGGGCCGCCAAGGATATCCAAGTAATCGCCTGTCGCGGAGCCGTTCGGCTGTTGCTCGCCGAGAATACGCTTGTAGTCCGCTTCCCGCCGTGACGACAAGTTTTGTAGCGGCGGCCGCGCACTTGATGCCCGGCCAGTTTCCTTCGTCTGGTACAGGTGAGTACGGATGCGCCCGTCCGACAATACGGAACCAGGCAAGCCCGCCGAATAAACACCATGACCGTCTTCCGTTGCCCATTCATCCGTCTCCTCCGAGATTTCAGGGCGCCGGAGCGACGACTGGAGCACCTGGGCCACAAACTTCAGATCACGGAGATGCATCACAAGACGGTTGTGCTGGCCGAGAATACCCAGGACTTCTTTATCCGTCGAAGGCGTATAGCTGTGCGTCTCGCCTCGCTCCACCACGTCCGACCACGCCTTCGACCGGCGGCCGGTCGTCTTGATCGGCTGAAGATTCAATGTCATGGCGCCCTCGGGCCGAATGCGCGCTACGCGACCATCACCCAACTTTCTGCCAAACTCATCGCCGAACAGAAAGACCGCGCATTGGATCGCGCTCTTTGGATTAAAATCCTCCCACCCAATCGACTGGCGGAACGCTGCGAGCAGTCGCTCGTACGCGTCCATGTAGACCGCGGTGAGTTGGTCTACGCGTTCCCAATCGAGGACGAGTCCGGTCATCTCCATTTCCAAGAATGCCAAACTCGCCCGATGCGCCATCCAGTACGGAGTCCACGAGGAATTTCCGTACGCGTCCCGATCCAACAAGCCGCCAGGCTCCATACAGCAGATCGCAATCCGTCGCGTCACGTCGCTGTCGTAGGCTGCGTACGGATGAAGAATCTCCGCCGGGCACATCCCATACCCTTCAAGATCCGAACTTTTCAGCCCGTGCTGCTTACAATACGCCGCCTTCCACTCCTGGAGGGCTACATCGTATCGCGGGGCAGTGGTCAGTCGCACCGCGACGTCTTCCAGCTTGTAGCTCGCTGTTTCACATACGGCGTGATACATCAGGCTTGTGTCCCAGCCGCCTTCCGTCCGACACTTCTCCGGCGAGTCCGCCGGCGCGTAGTACGGCCGCAAATCCAGGCCAGCGTGAATCAACCACGGCAAGTCAGCACGGAAAAAGTGCCCACCGATCCTCGGCACCCAGCCGTCATGCGCCGTGAACAACCGCGACAGCTCCTGAATAGCCGCGTCAATCGACGGGCAAAATGCCGGCTCGCCTCCCTGATGCCGCAGTACCACGGTGATCCCTTCACCATGCTTCGTGGAAAACTGCACCGTACGCAGATACGATCCTGGCTCCGTCGGATGCTCACCGTGCCATTCAGCGTCTACTGCGATAATCCGCCGCAGCGGGTCCGGGTCCGCCAAAATCTCATCGACGATCCGCCGGAGATGCCGGGCCTTATACACCTCCACATGCCGCGTCTGCAGCTCCACGCCACCGACTGAGACGCCGGACGTCAACCGCACAAATAACCCGAGCTGCGTCTTGAACGCATCAAACAGCTCTCTTCGACGATACACTGCCGCCGGATGCAGAACCGCCATGACCTTGGCGGTATGCTCCGCCGGTGCTTCGCCTCGTTGGTGAATCGGAAACGTATAATCGACGACCCGTCCGACCATGTTGGTCACCGAGTACGGTGTCCCAAGCAGCGCCTTCGACGCATCGCTGCCGAGGCAGAGAATGTAATCCGGCCGCACCAGCCGAAGCTCTTCGTGTAACAACACCAGCCCGTCCGCAATCCATGCCTTCGCCAACCCTTCACTCTGCGGATCTAGCTGCGTCCACTTGACCAGGTTCGTTACGTACCACGCAGCACAGTCGGCCAGCGATAACCCAAGCTGCTCCAACGCCGTAAACAAATCCTCGGACGACGGGCCAACGAAGTTGACACGATATTGCAGTTCCTCCGTCCCTGGATGCTTGCCGATCAACATCACTTTCGCCGGCCGCGGGCCGCGATTTCCGCATTCGTTCGTCGCGATTCCCAGCAAATGACCGGGAACGGTCCTGGCCACGACCGGCGCATGACGCACGTTTACCGACAAGCTGAAATACTCGTCATACAGCGCCCGTCGATACAAGTAGTGAAGCCCGTTTCCATAACTGGCAAACCGTCGATTCGCGCCGGTGCCCGTAATCGTCGGCGGCCGGTCGCCGAGGCGCAGCGCCTCGGCGATGAAGTCCGACCGCGACGTTGGGGCCGGGATGCCCGGCGCATCCAACGGAACGAACGGAAATCGAATATCCAGATGAGGGTCCGGCCTGCCAGCACGAATCGTGTCAAACAACGCGACCAGCCCGTCCGACATAACGCACCCCGCCTACTCGTCGTCCGCGACGTGATCTACGTCGTTCTCCAACAACATGTCGGCGTCGCACTTCGTACATATCGGCAGGCCGTTTTCAATGAGCCACCCGTAGCTGATGGCGTCGCGCTCGCCGCACTCACCACACGTCCATACTCGCGACTGAAATAGAATGGTATCGTGATCGGCGACATCCGCCACCATCGGTTCGTCGCATTTCCCGCAAATCGGATTGCCGTGCTCAGCTACCCATACGTAGTCGATCTCGGTACGATAACCGCAGGACTCACATACCCACGGCACTGCTCGCCCTTCCGGCACCTTCGACGTAGTCTCCATGCTTACATGGCTCCTCTTGATTTCTAAGTATTCGACCCAGATGGCAATTCAACACGCGCGGACGCCGCCGCATCCCGAATTGCCGCCCACAACACCTCCGACGGCAAGCTCCCAGGATCATATTCTTCCGGCAACCGCACCGGCACGAGCGCCAGATGCGGCCGGATCGATTGGAGCTCCTCAACGATGTCCCGGCTTTCCTGCCACGCCGCACCATCCAGGATCACCACAATCGGACCTGTCGGCCACGTTCGCAGCAAGAGCTGCCGCTGTCCGTCGGATAACGTCTTCCCAAACGCCGCGACGCCGTGCGGGCCGACCGACCATACATCCGTCGGCCCCTCCACCAGAACCGGAAACGGCTGTCGCCGCGCACGGTCGTAGTTGTAAAGCACACGGCGCTTCGGGAACCCCGGTAGGGTGAAATACTTCGGAGGAAAGTGGTTGTTCGTCTCCCCGAGGTAGCGCGCTTGCCACCCGACCATCATCCCGTCCATCACAATAGGAATAACCGCGCGACCAAGCACCATTCGATGCCGAGGCTCCGCGGGCGCCTCGGCGCAATAACGCACGTCATATTCGCACAACGTCTCGCGGGAGACTCCCCGCTGTCCGACGAAATACTCGATCAGCGGGTGTTCGTCCGGAAGCTCATGCGCGGGGATGCACCGACCCGGCCACGGCCGCGGCGACAGCGGCTGCGTATCTATCTTCTCGCCGAGACGCACCTGGAATACCTGCCGGCGTTCCTTGGCGTTGCGGAAGCCAAAAATCATATCTTCCAGCGCTCGGCGATTCTCCAGCCGAGAAAGACAATCCTCGTTGTAACAAATCGCCAGGAACCATAGACGAGTATTGTCAGCACCTGGCTGACCATACATGTGATTGATCCACAAACGCTTGCGAGTATCACCGCAGAACGGGCAATTAACGCGCAGGTACTCTCCTGCATGCGACACGTCTAACCATTTACGACCGCCGCGATTCGACAAAACGGCCGACATCGCCTCACCTTCGTTGGCGATAGCAACGTCGCCGAAACGCTGTTTCAGAATCGAATAAAGCTGCGGACATAACGACGGCGTTTGTACGCCGCCCATTGGATAGGCAGGACGAGCAGTAGACATCCGTCAGCCTCCCAAAATCCGGTCGACGGTCTGGTCGGTCGAACGTCGCCCAGGCGGGCCTGCCTGCGGACCCGACGCAGGTCGCCCCGCACTGGACGGCGCAAGATCGGCCAGCGCCGACGCCATCTCATTCGTGATGAAGCAGCGCGCCGTCGCATCGCTCCGATAGCGCGAGGATACGTCTTCGAACTCCGCAAAGAGATCATGGATCCTTACAATTCTCGGCGCTGGCGGCGCCGCCCGCATCCGCACCTTGCTCCAATGCAAATACCGGCAGCCCGAGGATTGATCCTCGTTACAGATCACCACGCAACCCGCCGCATGGTCGGCAAAACTCTTACACTCCGCCGCGTTGTCCAACCCGATCAGTTTCATAGGCGAAAACCCTCGGGCCTTGCCGGCCAACTGGTGCGCCGCCCACACCGTACACCGGAACTTCAACGCGATCTCGCTTTTCACCCGGTCGATGAAATCGCCGAGGATATGCCGGTAGGCGTTCTCATCCTTATTCCGCGCCGCCACATGCCGTGATACCAGACAGCCAACCCAGTCGATCATCACGCAGCGAATCGGCTGTTGTCGCATCTCGACAAGCCGCTCAAGTACGCTGACGACCTCGTCCACACTTCCCGTACCTGCTTCCGGGAAATCCGCGCCGCGTGAAAAGTCGACCATAGCCAATCCGCGCTCGATAATCGGCTGCCAAGTCAGCCAACGTTCCAGCTCGCCGCAGGCTACGGCACTGTCCCGCAGCATTTGCCGCTCATACGGCGCGGGGTTTGCCTCGGTCGTCAGGCACCGATAGTCGGTGAACGTCATCAGCGTGCTCCGAGGAATACGCATCAAATACGACTGAATCATCGGTCGCAGCTCGCGGCATGGCTGCTCCGCGGAGACATAAACCGTCATCGGCATCACGTCCCCCGTCTGCTGCGAAGTTAGATAGGATTCGCGCACGGAGGCACCAGCGATTTGGCACGATAAGGTGGTTTTGCCCGAGCCGGTGGCACCGAGAATCCCATACACCGAACCCTCGCAGTTGCCGCCGACTGCCTCGTCGATAAACGGCAAACCCAACGGATGAAAGATAAACGCCGGCTGCGTTTCACCCTGTAGTGGGATCACCGGCGATACCAGCGGCAAGACGTTCAGATTACTGTTTCGCCGATGCCGCTCCGAGATCGCCGTCGCGAGATCGCCAAGCTGCGCCGGATACGCCTCGCCCCACTGAACAGCCTGCGCAGCGCGGAACAATGGACCAACAACCTCGCGCTCGTATAGCAAACGCCGCAAAATGTCGCGAGCGACCGGAATCGAGAAGTCCTCGGACGGCAGATGAAACGCGTCATAGACGAGACACCCAGGACGCATCGCCGTCAACGTCTCCACCGTTTCGGGTCCGAACTGATCGGCGCTGTTCCGAAGATACACCGACAAAAGATACGTTACGAGTCGGCTGCCAAACGCGTCAGCGCTGTACGTATCATGCGCCTGACATATCACTTGCCACAGCACGCGATACGCGGCCTCGCTGACCGGATCCAGCAGTTCGGCGCGAAAAACCAGCCGCGATTCTCGAAAAAACGCCGGCGCCCTCAAGAAATGCTGGAATAGAAAGCTGATCTCGCCCTGAGTCACCGGCGCAGTCGTTGCCGCCGGACGCTGCGCAAGCAGCATCGGATCCGTACTCTGAGACCTAGACATGACGTCCCCTACGTTTCAATCAAAAGTCGACGCAGCTCCTCTGCCTCACGACGAAAATCCTCGGGAATCCGTTCGCCCCATATTTCGTCGTACGCAGGACGACTCCAAAAATACTGCATAAATGCCTGGTCGCGGCACGCCGCCGCTACGTCGTCAAGCCTGTGTTGGCGCGCGATACAGTATCGCGTCAACGGCGACACGTCCAGCGAAAACATGCTGCTCAACACAAGACGCAGCGCACGACTCAGATCCCATCCGCGCTCCCTGAAAAACGGCACGGCGGCGCCCATGACGGCGTTGCACTCGCCGTTCACGTCCGCCCGAAGCGCGTCGGGAGAGTGCGCCCCGACATACCGCGCATAGTTGTCCAACGCCTGCTGGTTATAGAACGTGTTCGGTGCCGGGTTTCGACTGCCGGCAGGCCGCGCCCAGAACTGCGCGCGAATAAACGGCGCCGGCGACAGCCCATGCTGAAG
>FWPV01013428.1_pt1 | contig 12300 bp, 11 predicted proteins | sample 2228371 | NCBI WGS metagenome assembly FWPV01 (sample SAMEA103939776, study PRJEB20133) | metagenome | reverse complement strand
GGGGCGCACGCCGCCGCCGCCAGCCCCACGCCTGTCAGGGCAGTCAGTCGCAACATCTCGCGACGCGTCAACTTCTTTGGCTTCGTCTCTTCGGCCATTGGATCTTTCCTCCTTCAAGAGTTGGAGACTCTGGACTGTGGCTTACCCGTTCTGGTCTGGCTGCATCACCTCCTTAATGCAACAGGTTGAGCGAGTCGAACAGGTGAAAGGCTACCACGTATTTCTCGATCACCTGCGCGATGCGGTCTACCACGGTTCCGTGGGGGTCAGCCATTACCCCTGCCAGGTTATTGTAGAGCAATTCCCGCGCCCTCGCAACCGGCGGCGCGGTCCAGACGTAGCGGGCGCCGGTCTGAGATAGCCAGGCTCGACGCTCCGCGGACAGAGCCTCCCAAGCCTCTTCCCCCGGCAGCAGCCACTTCCGCCATCGGCCCGAATCGTACACGGCGCGCTCCAGGACCGCCATGAACTCCGACGGAACGATCCCCCTGCGACTTCGCGCCAGGTCGGCCTCCTTGGCGCACAGGTCGGCGAGCGCCAGGTATTCGGCCGCCGTGAACTCCGGGCCCACGTTGGCGCCCCCCATGCCAGCAGCCGGGTACTCCTGGGGGTTCGAGACCCAGTCGGTATAGTGGCCCTTGATGAGCGCGCCGAGCGGCGCCACGATTTCGTATAGCCGCGTAGCCACATCAGGGGCGAAGTCGGTTGTGTGCAGGTCGGTGCCGACTTTGCCGACAATGAAGCACGGCCAGGCATGCTCCAGATCGCGCGTCCGCAATTCCTGGCGCAGCCCAGAGATGAAGGCGCAGAAGTTGCCGAAGTCAGCCAGTCCCCCGTGCACCTCTTCCGTGCCGACCTCGTAGGCAACTGGAGGCAGGCCCAGCCGCGCCCGCACCGTCTCGCTGTGTGCGATGAGATCGGCTGTGCGGGCAACGACGGTCTCGATGGCGATCCCCTGGCCGGGCGCCAGCGTGCGATCCACGGTGGGGTCAATGTGGAGCAACTGGTAGCCCGCCTCCAGACAGGCTTCCAGACTGCGCTTCACCTCTTCCATCGTCTCGGCCAGTGAAAGCCCGCGCAGCGCATGCAAGTCCTTGAGCCACGGACCGCCGTGATCCAGGCACGGATAGAGCGGTCCGTTCCAGCCGTACTTGCGCGCATAATACTGCATCTGGCTCACGAAGTCGTGGGGTGTCCAGCCCGTGTAGCCTCCGTCACGGTCAACCTGGTTGAGTGTTGCCGCGAAGAGCATCGGCATGTTGTTCGCGGCAGCGACTTTGACCGCCGCCTCGAGCACGGCTGCCGAATTGGGGCATACCGCCAGCAGCGTCAGCCGAATCCCCTGCTGCTGCAGTTCGATGATTCGTCGCACTACCCGATCCAGAGGTCTCATGCTATTGCGAATCCAGGAATGCCTCCACCTCGGCGGCGGTCGGCACCGTGCTTGCGCCGCCCACGCGCGTGACGGCGATCGCGCCGCATGCGTTGGCGAAGCGGAGCGCCTCGGCCAGGGTCCCTTGCTGGACGACGCGCTTGAAGACGAACCCGGCGTCGAAGGAATCGCCGGCTCCTGTCGTGTCGGCCACAGGCACCCGGAACCCCGGAACGCTCATCAGCGTATCTCCGTGGGCCAGCATGGCCCCCCGCGCCCCCAGCTTGCAGACAGCAACCGGCACCCGCTCCCCCAGGTCGCGCAAGCCGTCCTCCGGCCTGTCCCGGCCCGAGATAGCGGAGGCCTCATGCTCGTTCAAGAAGAGGATATCCACGAACGCTAACGCCTGGAACAACTCCTGTCCCCACCGCCCTTGGGGATCCCAGCCGGGATCAAGGGACGTGCTCAGCCCCAGCGCCTTTGCCTGCTCGAGCAGCGCCGGGAAAGCCGGGAGCAGCCCGGCCTGCAGATACATGGAGGCCATGTGCAGGTGGCAATACCGCCCGAAACCTCCCACGTTGACCTCATCTGGCCGGTACGCGGTGATCGAGCCGGGATAGGTGATCTGGGCCTTCTCACTGGGATAGGTGAGCGATATCGTGACCCCTGTCTGGATGGCGGGATCTACCAGTACATCTGTCGTGTCAATCTGCAGTTCCCTGAGCTGTTCGAGCATGAAGCGCCCGTTCTCGTCGTCTCCCACCTTGCCCATGAAGCCGACCTCGGTGCCGAGACCCGCCAATGCCCGGGCGAAGATCGCCGACGAACTCCCCAGGGCGCGCGACAGGCCCGTGCAAACGATCTCTCGTCCCAGTTCTGGCAGCCCCGTCAGGCCCGTGACGATCAGATCTACGTTGAGTTCACCGACAACGAGAACGCGCCTCGGCATTTTGGCCCTGGAGTTCGGGATCAGGGAGCGGTGACCAGAAGTCCATCCTGGTCACCCGGCTCCCGTCACTCGTCAGTCAGTTCCACTACCGCATCCAGGTTTCTCGGCGCATCCGGGTCCAGCCCCTTGCTCACCGATCGGTAATAGGCCAGCAGTTGCAGCACGGGCAGGTAGAGCGGCAGGCGGGCTACCTCCGGCAGGCCAGACTCGAATGGTACCACATGGTCGGCCCAGCCCAGGCCCTCAGCCGTCTCACCGAGCACGAGCAGCCTCGCCCCCAGGCCCTTCATCTCGCGCAGCACCTGCACCTCCGCCGCCCGCGCCGCGTCGGAGAGCAACCCCACGACCAGTGTGGCATCATCAACCATGGACTTCGGGCCGTGGCGGAACTCCAGGAAATGATAAGCCTCTGAGTCGGTGAGGGACATCTCCTTCATCTTGAGCATGCCCTCGCACGCCAGGCCGTAGCGCGGTCCCGAACCGAGGAAGAAGACACGCTCGATGGACCTGTCTCCGCCCAGTGCAGCCGCCAGGCCGTCGCCCTGCCGGAGCAACTGCTCGCCGAGGGGCGGAAGCGCCTCGAGCGCGGCGAGCAATGCCCCGTCGCCGGCCGGCTCCGCGTCCGCGCTCCCTGGGCTGCCGCCGGCAAACCGGCCGGATGTCCCGCAGTGGCCCGCGATGGCCAGACATCCGACCAGCATGCTGCCGACGGAACGTGTCTGCGCGATGCTCTGTTCGTAACCCTCGGGCGATACCAGAACTGGCGAGCATAACCGCTCGAGCGGGGTGTCGTGATAGCAGGTCACGGCCGCCAGTCTGGTTTTGCCTTGCGCCGCAAGCGCCTCAGCGGCGCGCAGCGTCTCCGTGGTAGTCCCTGACCGAGAGATGGCAACGCCGCGCACGGACGGCGCGCCCCAGCGCGGAAGCCATGCGTCGCCGTTGAAGAGGATCTCCGACGAGGGCACGCCCCGGGCAGTCTGGCCCAGCGCGGCCTGGAGGACGGCCGCTGCCGTCAGGGCCAGGTAATAAGTTGAACCGCAACCGAACAACAGGATTTGGGCAGCGCCGGCGCCGCTCAGGAAGGCGCGCCATGCATCTGCCTGTTCCCTTGCGGCTGGCAGAATAGCCGCCCACGATTGTGGCTGAGAGCGAATCTCGTTCAGGGTGTGGTGGCCGGCTGTCACTGGATGCCTCACGACATGTGAATCTCGACGTTGTCCGCCACAGGGCCCCAGATGGTGTACGTGCCGGGCACGGTCTGCAGCAAGGACCCCGGCACCAGCGTGTTGACGTAGCCATGGGCGCACAGCCGCGCGATGAAGCGCTGCCAGCTCACACCCCCGCCGATGTAGCCGTCGAGCCAGAAGCTCCGGTATTTGGCCCCGACGATCTCGGCCGGGCCGATGGATGCGGCCTTCGGAGGCACCCAGGACCAGTCGCCGCCGAACGAGTGCAGCGCGTTCTGCATGATGGTCATCGGGGTCAGTTCGACGATGCGAGGCCCTGCTTTCTTGTAGGCCTCCAGGTCGTCACCGAACTCAAAGCCGAGATCCGCTTCCCAGAACGCAATGTGGCCGCACCAGCCGATGCCCCCGTAGCAGACATCCGCGCCGCCCATGTCGGCGATCATCTTGCCGTAGTAGCCGATGTTCTCCGTTGAGGGGAAGTGCACCTGCTCCATGGGGGGACGCAGCTCCGGGTCAATCTTCAGGAAGAAGCTGTCCAGCATGGCCCGTTGGAAGGAGCCCGGCCAATCGGCCGGGGCAGTGTTCCCGTCCTGGTCGGCGTACTCGTCCATGTTGAAGGTATGTACATGGTGCATCGGGATGCGCAGCTCGTTGATCATCCGCGCTGCGATCGGGTACTGGGGCATCGGGCCGACGGGGAAGATGCCGACGAACTGGCGTCCCTCCTCCAGGCTGCGCTGGATGCGCGACACGATGTCGGTCGCGAACGCCGCGTAGAACTCACCCAGATCCTCGATGAGGCGAATCTTGAAGTCGGGGTTGGGATGTGTGGTGATTTCCTCGCGCTTGATGGCCCGGACCCGCTCGCACTCGGCCAGGTCCCGGAAGGCGATGAAGCGCGCCAGATTGTAGGTGAACCCCATAGTCTGCTCTCTCCTTCGTTGCTCTCGGGGAGAAGGCTTCAGCCGCTCCGGAGACCGGCTGAAGCCGCTCCCCCTGGCGCCGTCACTCCATGTCGGCGATCCGTACCACCTGTCCTGTCGCTGCGGATTTTTCCGCTGCCAGGCATGCCACGACCGCGGCCATGGACTCCTCAGGGGTGATGACGCTTGGCCGCTCCTGGTTCAGGATGCAGTTCACGAAGTAGCCCAGTTCTTCGGCGAGCGCGCCGCCGCGCACGCCAGGTCGGATCTCGGGCCAGTAGGTTGGATCCGGCGTATATGCGCCGTTCTTGTCCACTACGGAGAGCGCGGGATAGGTCTCCTGGATGTAGATCCCCCCTTCGGTCCCGATGACCTCCATCCGCTCGTCCGGGAAGTACCCCTTATGATCCGGCATACACCATACGTTCTCGCACACGCCGATGGCGCCGGAGTCGAAGCGGTACATCGTCCACCCGATGTCCGGGTATTTGTGACCGTGCACGTTGAGGCTCATGGCGAACGCGGTCTCGATCTTAGCGCCGGTGTACCAGAGCATGATGTCGGTGTCATGCACGCCGTCGCCGATGATCGGCCCGATCTTGGGCAGCACCGCATTGCCGATGGAGACGGGCACGTTGCGCCGGGCATAGATCGAGACCACCTTTCCGATCTTGCCGGCGGCGATCTCGCGCTTGGCTGCCCAGTAGCGCGGGTTGAAGCGCACGATATGGCCGACCATGAAGTATTTGTCGGAGGCGCGGGCTGCCTCCACGATCGCGCGGCAGTCGGCCACGGTCGAGGCCATCGGCTTCTCCAGGAAGACGTGCTTGCCCGCCCGGATCGCTGCCAGCGTCGGCCCCGTGTGCTGGTCCCACATGGTCGTCACGCTGACGGCATCCAGCTCCGGGTCCTGCAACATCTCGTTGTAGTCTGTGTACAGGCGGGTCACGCCGAACTTCTTACCCACCTCTTCGAGGCGGGATCTCGTTCGAGTGCAGAGGGAGTAGATCTCGACGTCGGGCAGGCCGGCGAGTGCCTCGCCGTGGTACTCACCGAACCAGCCGATCCCGATAATGCCCCACTTGACCTTCTTCATCGCGTCGTCCTCCTCAGCGCTCGGTAGGTTTGAACCAGTCCTTGCCGGCCTTGCTCTCCATGAACTCCCAGAGAGCGCCGTCCTTCTCCACGAACACGACCGTCAGATCCTCCGTCGGCTTGAACGGCCCGAGCACGATTCGCGCGCCCTCGATCTCCTTCTCGAGGTTGTCGGTGCGGAAGGCGAGGTGGGGCCGCTCCCGGAACCACATGTCCACCGGGCTGTCTGGCTCGTAGCGCAGATACTCCACCATCTCGGGGCCCGGGTTCGTGACCCAGACCCGCGTCTCTTCCACCCACATCTCGTTCGGCTGCTTGACCGTCGTGGTCAGGCCGACATGGTCGAATTCTCTCATGGGCTACACTCCTCTGATCAGCGTGCTGCGCGGCTTACAGGGATACCACCTCTCCGGTCTCGAGAGACCGGCGGGCGGCCAGCGCCGTGGCCAGGGCCAGGCGCCCCTGCTCACCGGTGCCATCCTTTGGCGGTTCCCCCCTGCGGATGCATTCCACGAAGGCCTTGATCTCGTTGTCGTACCCGTCACCCGGCGTGAACGGGAGAGGTCGCGGCGCCTGCCCCGCTTCGTACACCATCAGGCTGGTGCCGGCCTGCTCGCGGCTGTCCACCTGCACACCGCCAGCGCGGAAGGTGAATTCGTGTGAGCCGCGCTCACACAGCACGGACAGCCCCATTGTGAACGGGTACTCTGGGGCCTGCATGGCACTGCCTTCCGCGAAGGCCTTCACATCGCCGTAGTCAATCAACGTCAGGGCCACATCCCAGCCGCCCGTCTCGGGGCTGCGCTGCCCGCGCGCGTAGACCGTTTTGGGCGTCCCGAAGAGCCAGTTGAGCGTATCATCGTCGTGGATCTGCAGGTCAACCACTTCGCCGCCGCTCCACTCCGGGTGCAGGTAGTACTCAGCCCAGCGCGGCGGGCCGGCCAGGCGCTTCGCTGTGGCGATCAAGGGCTTGCCCAGCGCGCCGCTGCGGACGAAGTCGGCCAGGGCGACGTATTCGGGCCAGTAGCGCAGCACGTGGGCCACCATCAAGATCCGGTCATTGCGCTTGGCTGCCGCAATGATCTGGTCGCATTCCTCCAGCGTCACCGCCATCGGCTTCTCGAGCAACACGTGCTTGCCCGCGTTGAGCGCCGCCACGGCATACTCCATGTGGAGCTGGGTCGGCAGGGTCACGCTAACAGCATCCACGCGCGGGTCAGACGCCAGTGCCATGGAATCGGTGAACGGTTCGGCGCCCACCTCCTTTGCCAGAGCGGCCGCCTTCTCCGACGATCGGGACGAGACCCCGACGACCTGCACATCTGGGAGCTTGGCAAAGGCTCGGGCGTGAGTGCCGCCCATGAAGCCCGCACCGAGGACTCCGATCCGAATCATTCCAGACCTCCTTGTCGTCGTGAAGTCAAGGCTTCCTGCACCGCATCAAGCGCTCTCTCGGCGAAGGCCGCTGCTGAACAGCGGCGGTCGTCACCGAGGATCCCGGGTGCGGCGTTAGAGGCCCAGCCTGCGCAGGGTCTCGCGCGACACCCTGACCGAGCGGTGCACTTCCTCCAGTGGCGGCCACGGCTCGCCCTGGAACTCGATCTCGACGCCGAAGGGCCCTTTGTAGTTGTTTCGCTCCAGGATCTCCAGAATGCGGTTGAAGGCGACATGGCCTTCGCCGATTGCGGGGAAGTCCCAGACGCGCTTGGGGCCGCGCTTGTCCTTCAGGTGGACGTGTACGAGATACGGGGCAGCGGCCTCCATCTCGTCGGCGGCTGCAGTGTCACCGTAGAACTCACAGTTGGCGGTATCGTAGTTGATCAGCACGTTGGGGCGGTCAATCTCCTTGATCAGCGGGATGGAGAGCCTGGCATTGGCCATGATATCGCCGTGGATCTCCAGCCCGATCTTGACGCCCCGCTCAGCGGCGTAGTCGGCGAGTTCGTAGATATTCGCCATGAAGGCGGCCTTGTCCTCATCCTCGCTGTAATGACCGCCAATGGCCGTGTTCAGGATTTCGATCTCGAACCTCACGCACAGGTCAACGGCCTTCTTGCCGTCTATCAGGCCCGGTTTGGTGGTCAGGTCCGAATGACCGCTGAGCGCGGAGGGCTTCAGGCCCCAGTGGGCCAGCTTGGCCTTGATCTCGCGGTAGTCGGCTTCCGTGCCGTCGAGTGGCACGTGTTCCGTCCAGCCGCGCACGGCTGACAGCTCGACATACGTGAAGCCGCCCTTGGCCGTTCCTTCCAGCGCATCATCCAGCGTGTAGGTGTGATAGGTGTTCGTATTCAGTCCGAGAATGTTGTCCATCTTGAGCAACTCCTGGTGCTGCAACCCGCGGCCCCCTGGCGCAAGGGCCTCTGAATCGTGGAACGGGGCGCGGACACCCGCGCCCCGTTCTGGCCTCACTTGCACTCGGGGACGGTCAGGTTCTTGAACTCGTCCCTCAACTTGAAGTTGTCAGCATCCCTCTTGACTCTGGCCTTGTCGAACTTGTTGGCCTCCTCGATGAACATGTTGCTCACAACATCGTCGGTCTTGGGGCGGGTCTTGATCTGGCCCAACTGGTACACGGTGTCAATATAGGAGTTCCAGCCGTCAATGTCGGAGTAGCCGTAGCCCTTGCCGGCCTTGGCGCCATCCATGTAGTTGCAGCCCAGTTCCCACATGGATGCCATGGCCAACTGAGGTGTCATCTGCTCGCGCACAGCGGCGAACTTGTCGTAGGTGATCTGAGCCGCCGCGCGCGGGTTCTGCTCCATGAAGTACAGCCCCATGGCCACGCACTTGAAGAAGCGGTTCCACATGTCAACCTTCTTGGGGTCCTTGAGGTCATTGCGGTTGATTGCGTAGCCGTTGGCGGGGTGCCTGGAGAAGGTCTTGCCTACCAGGAAATAGAGATCCATGCCCTGGGCTTTCCACTGCGACTCCAGTCCGCGCCATGCCAGGGCGGCATCTCCCTGGCCCTGGGCCAGTGCCTGCCCCCACTGCATGCCCGCGCTCTGGTACGTTACACTCTTCGGGTCAACGCCCGCCTCCACCAGGATCGGGTCTACGATGACGCTCCAGCCATCGGACCCCAGGATGATCGTCTTGCCAGCCAGGTCCTTGACGCTGGTAATCGGCTTGTCCTTGCGCGAGGCGAAATCGAACACCTGCCGCATCATCATTTCCCAGACGAGGATCACAGGGACCCCGGCATCGTTGGCGGCAAGCAGCACGCCCGGCGACGGATAGCCGACATTTGCCTGCCCTTCGCCCACCAACTTCGCCACCGCCAGGGCCTCCTGGGGGCCTCCCTGCATCTCGACCTCGATGCCCAGTTCCTTGCAGTAGCCGAGGTCAATGGAGGCCCACATGTTGGCGTCGTCCATGACCTCCAGTGTGCCGCGCGGCGACACCCAAACGATCTTCTGCATCTCCTTCGGTGCTTGCTGTGCCGGAGCGCATGCCGCCAGGCCGCTGGCCAGCAGCGTCAACAGCACGGCAAAGATCACGACACGATGGACCTTGTTCATTCGTTTCCTCCTCGTCAGTGAGTGAACCGGATAGTCGAGCCTTGCCAAACGTCCCGTCGAGAACCCGATCTGTCTTTTGGCGGGCGCCCCGCCAGGCGAGAGTCGTTCGCCGGCAGAGATTCCTGCTCAGGGCAGACGCGGGGTCCCAGCACAGGATCCCCGGCGCCACGGCGGGCCGCCTTGCCCCGGCATCACCTCCTTTCGATACCCCTGACGCACCGGGCGTCAGTCCTGCCAGCTCGCCCACTTCTTGCCGACGAAGTAGAACAAGACGTAGAGGGCTATGCCGATGGCCGCGATGATGATGATCACCGCGAAGAAACTCGCTGTGCGAGCGAGGGATGAGTAGTACACCAGCCGGTTGCCCAGCCCCGTGCCGCCGCCCACCATCTCCGCGCCGACAGCGGTCAGCAGGCCGAAGATACCTCCGACCATCAGCCCGACGACGATCATCGGCAGCGCCAACGGAAAGCGCACCTTGGTGAAGATCTGCAGCGTCGAGGCGCCATAGACGCGTGCCAGGGCCAGCTTGGCCGCGTCAGTGCGCCTGAAGCCCGTGGCGGAGTTGATCATGACCATCGGGCCGACGGCCAGCGCTACGGCGATCACCCGCGGCGTCTGGCCGAAGCCGAAGCGCAGGATGAGCAGCGGAACCAGCGCCATCATCGGGGTGGTGACCAGGATCAGTATGTAGGGTGTGACGATCTTCTCGACGAACGGGAACTGCGTGATGATCGCGGCCAGCACGATCCCGATGCTCGCGCCGATCAGGTAGCCTATGACCAGCTCCCGCAGGGTGACCAGCAAATGGGGCGCCAGGGTGGGGAAGTTGGTGACCAGGGCAGCTCCGATCTCTGACGGCTTGGGAAAGACGTACGATGGGATCTGAAACGCCCGCACCAGTAGCTCGATCGCCGCGATGATCACCACCGCCAGGCCAACGATGATCACCATCTGGGTTCCTGCAAAACTGATGGACGTCAGCGCCGACCAGTCTATGAAGCGCTCTTCCTGGAGGGAAGCCCTTTCCTGGGTTGTGCTGCGTCCAGCAGCCCTGAGTTCTTCAGCCATCTGGCTTCTCCTTTCAGCCTCCTGATACCCGGGAATAGCGATCTATGTCGTAGGTCCCTGCCTTCTCGGCCTCCTCGACGTCACGGTAGATGTTCTGCTTGATCTCGCCGACGATATCGAAGAAGCGCCGCTCGGTGGTTACCGCCAGCGGGCGGGGACGGCCAAGAGGGATGTCGTAGGTACGCGAATTGCGCCCGGGTCGGGGGGTCATCACGTAGACTCTGTCAGAGAGGTACACCGCCTCCGGGATAGAGTGAGTGACGAACACGATGGTCTTCCGGGACTTCTCCCAGATGTCGAGCAGCATGACGTTCATTTCATCCCGCGTGAACGCATCGAGCGCGCCGAATGGCTCATCCATCAGGATGACTTTCGGATCCGGAGCGAGTGCGCGCACGATGGAGGCACGCTGCTGCATCCCACCCGACAGTTCGCGCGGGAAATGGTGCTCGAAGCCCTGCAGCGCTGTCTGCTGGAGCAACTCGTCAATTCGGTCCTGGTGCCGCTTCGGGTCCTCGCGCATGATCTCGAACGGGAAGTAGATGTTCGCCATCAAGTCGCGCCACGGGAGCAAGTTGGCACTCTGGAACACCATGCCCACCTCGCGGCGTGGACCGGTCACCTCCTGGCCATAGATCTTGATGCTGCCGGAGGTCAGCGGCCACAGCGCCGCCATTGCCCACAGCAAGGTACTCTTGCCACAGCCGCTCGGTCCAACGATCGCCACGAACTCGCCTTCGTGAACCGTCAGACTGAAGCCGTCAAGGGCGTGGACCGGCCCCCGGGCGCTCTGGAAGATCTTGCTCGCCTTGTCAACAACGATTACAGGTTCGTCACGCATGGCACTCCTCACGAAGCTGGCTCTCCGCAGGCCGGTTTCGGCGGCCAGGGCTCCTGACACAGCGCTAAGCGCGCACGGGATAGACGAAAAGCGCGTCGCTGGTTTCCCGCATCACCACCGCGACCGCCCCCAACACCGCAGCATCCATCTTCAGTTCCGACACGACGATCTCAGGGACCGAGGGGACGAGGCCCTCAATCCGCGACCGGATCGGCTCGAGGAAAAGATCAGCGTAAGGCGCCAGGTCACCGCTCAGGACAATGCGCTCAGGATCCACGATGCACGCCAGACTGGCGACAGCGATCCCCAGATAGTCCGCTGTCTCGGCCACAACCGCGCATGCCAGCGCGTCCCCGGCGCGAGCCGCCTCCAGCACCTCCTCCGCAGTTACGGGTTCAGCCGGACGCCCAGGCCGCCGGGCAAGGATTGAGGGTTCGCCTGAGGCCAGCCGGGCAGCCGCCCGCTCCACGAGCGCGGCCCGCCCCGCCAGGCTCTCAAGGGTCCCAAACCCATTGGCTCTGCCGCCCAGGTAGCGCTCGTTCGGAATCAGGTAGCCGACCTCACCCGCCGCGCTGTGCGATCCGCGGTAGAGTTGGCCGCCCAACACCAGCCCAGCGCCGATACCCGTGCCGAGCGAGACGCAAATCAGGTTGCGGATGCCCTGCCCGACACCCCGCCAGCTCTCGCCCAGGGCGATGAGATTGACTTCGTTCTCAACCAGGACGGGGAAGTGAAAGACGCTCTCGAGGCGATCCTTGAGGGGGAGGTCCTGCCACAAGAGGCCGGGCGCCCAGGCCACGATTCCCTGCGGATAGGTCACGATGGACGGCACACCTACGCCTGCGCCGCGCACGGTGAACCCGAGCGCCCCCGCCCGGCTGTGCAGCTCGGCGATCAGGCTGACCAAATTGGCCAGCCCCGCCTCGCCAGGAAGGGAGGGAACGACGTGTCGCTCAAGGATCTCGCCGTTCAGGTCCACCAGCGCACCGGTCATCTTGTCTCCCACGTACACACCGATGATCAGGTTGGCGCGGTAGTTGAACTCAAGAAGGGCGGGCCGGCGCCCGCCGCGCGAATCCGCCGCACTGAGCTCGCGGACCAGTCCCTCCTCGATGAGGTCCGTGACAATGCGCGTGATGGTCGGCAGGCTGAGGTGAAGGCGTTGCGCCACCTCCAGGCGGGTGATGGGACCGTCCCGGCGGATCAGTTCCAGGACCGCCGACTCGTTGAGCCGGCGCAGAAGGGTAACGTCCCCGGCGTGGTTCACGTCTTCGATGATGTCCACACTCGCACCCCTGTGCAAAGGCGAGGACTTCTTACTTGCTGAAAGAAAGTATAGCACCT
>FWPV01013425.1_pt1 | contig 12303 bp, 9 predicted proteins | sample 2228371 | NCBI WGS metagenome assembly FWPV01 (sample SAMEA103939776, study PRJEB20133) | metagenome | reverse complement strand
GGGCCAGGGGGTGGGGTGAGGGCTACCAGACCGATGATGGTCGGGTTTGCTGCCCGGCCCCCTTTCCCTCACCTCTCCCCCAACAGGGAGGGGGCCAGGGGGTGGGGTGAGGGCTACCAGACCTATGATGGTCGGGTTTGCTGCCCGGCCCCCTTTCCCTCACCTCTCCCCCAACAGTGTGGGGGCCAGGGGGTGGGGTGAGGGCTACCAGACCGATGATGGTCGGGTTTGCTGCCCGGCCCTTTGGTGAGTGGTTACAGTCGAGGGGAAAAAATGGCCAAAATGCGGCTGCAGTATATCTGTGAATCGTGTGGCGCGACCGCCATCAAATGGAGTGGCCAGTGCCCATCTTGCGGCGAGTGGAACACCCTGGTGGAGACGGTGGTCGAGCCCCAAAAGGAGCCGGCGCTGGCCCGGTCGTGGATGCCGCGCAGCCAGCCCCAACGGTTGTCAGAAATCCTCTCCGACCAGTTTCAGCGCCTGCCGGTGACCATCGGGGAACTGGCTCGGGTGTTGGGCGGCGGCGTGGTTCCGGGGTCGGTGGCGCTCATCGGCGGCGACCCAGGGATCGGCAAGTCCACCTTGCTCCTTCAGGCTTCCGCGCAAATGGCCGCCGAGATCGGCCCGGTGCTCTATGTCTCGGCAGAAGAGTCGGTGCATCAGATCAAGATGCGCGCCGACCGGTTGGGGTTGCACCAACCGGACCTGTATATCGTCGCCGAAGTGTCGCTGGAGCAGATCGTGGCCCACATTGAGCAGCTTTCGCCCCGCCTGGTGGTGGTAGATTCGATCCAGGCTATCGCTGCCGATGATCTGGAATCGCCAGCGGGCAGCGTAAGCCAGGTCAAGGCTTGTGCCACCGCCTTGCTGCGCCTGGCCAAGGCCAGCGGCGTGCCCTTTTTCCTGGTGGGCCACGTGACCAAAGCCGGGGCTATCGCCGGGCCGAAGGTGCTGGAACATATTGTGGATACAGTGTTGTATCTGGAGGGCGACCGGTTCCACGCCTATCGCCTGCTGCGCAGCGTCAAGAACCGCTTCGGCTCCACCAACGAGGTGGGGGTGTTCGAAATGACGGAAGGGGGCATGGCCGAGGTCGCCAACCCCTCCGAGGCGTTCCTGGCCGAGCGCATGCCCAACGCTGCCGGTTCGGCCATCGCCGTCACGATGGAGGGCACGCGCCCCCTTCTCGTCGAAATCCAGGCGCTGTCGAGCACGACGAGTTTCGGCCTGCCGCGCCGCACCGCCAATGGCGTGGATTTCAACCGGCTGTTGTTGCTGGTAGCAGTCCTGTCCAAGCGGGTGGGGTTGCGCCTGTTCGACCAGGACATCTTTGTCAACGTAGTTGGTGGCCTGCGCATCAACGAACCGGCAGCCGACCTGGCCACGGCGCTGGCCATTGCCTCAAGCTTGCAGAACGTGCCGCTGCCCGGCGATCTGGTGGCCGTGGGCGAGGTGGGCCTCTCCGGCGAACTGCGGACCGTCAGCCACCTTACGCGGCGGCTCAACGAAGCGGCCAAACTGGGTTTCAGCCGCTGCATTGTGCCGGCCACCCATCGCCGCCCGCACGAAGTGCCGGCCGGCTTGAGCGCAATCCCGGCCTGCTCCCTGGCCGATGCCCTGGCCGTAGCGATGGGCAAGGAGGCTTTTCCTGCGGAGCCACGTTGACAATCGCCGCAGAATGTGCTAAGATGTTGTTGCTTATCGAACGTTTTTACCAATTGTTGAGCAACCGGAAGGGACACAAGGCATCCCAAGAAAGACGGAGTGAGATGCCTGCCAGTTGAGGAGCAGGAGGTAAAATGTAACGAACCGACGTCAGGTGCAGAAATGAATAGAAAGAGAGGTATCTATGCAATGATTCTCGATCTTGTCTTGCGTTTTATCGGTGCGGTTGGCCTGGGGATTGTCGGCTGGCGGCTGGGAGAGTACTTTGCGGGTGACATGCCCGGCGAGGAATCCCTGCGCCTCATCGTGGTTCTCATGCTCTCCGGAGTGGCCTTGGGGGCGTTGATCACTCCCTGGATAACGATCAAGCCGATCCAATGGCTGCGACACAGAATCCGCCAGCTCCCTGCCCATGAGCTCTTTGCCATCATCATCGGCCTTATCTTGGGCCTGATCGTCGCCGCTTTGTTGTCGCCTATCCTGTCTAACCTGCCAACGCCCTTTGGTGAGGTCCTGCCGTTCGTCGGCGCAGTGCTCTTTGCCTATTTGGGCATGGCAGTGATGATGATGCGCCAAAAAGACATCTTTGCCCTTATCGGCAGCCGGCTTTCCGGCGAGGCTGGGGCAGTGGACGAAAGGCCGATCTTGCTCGATACTAGCGTCATCATAGACGGACGGATTGCCGACATCAGCCAGACCGGGTTCATTACCGGCACCATGCTGGTCCCCCGGTTCGTGCTGAACGAGCTGCAACACATTGCCGACTCACCGGACGTCCTGCGCCGCAACCGGGGACGGCGGGGGTTGGACATGCTGAACCGGCTCAAAGAAGAGTCGGTGGTGCCGGTGCGGATCACCGACATGGACGTGCCGGAAGCCCATGAGGTGGACGACAAGTTGATCATGTTAGCCAAGAGCCTGCGCTGCCCCATTATCACCAACGACTATAATATGAACCGGGTCGCGCAGCTACAGGGCGTCATGGTCTTGAATATCAACGAGCTGGCCAATGCCGTCAAGTCGGTGCTGTTGCCGGGAGAGACCATCGAGGTCAAGATCATCCAGGAAGGCAAAGAGCTGGGACAGGGAGTTGGCTACCTGGATGACGGAACCATGATCGTCATCGAGGAGGGGCGGCCCTATATCGGTCAGACGATCCCGGTGGTCGTCAAAAAGGTCTTGCAGAAGACAGAGGGAAGGCTGGTGTTTGCCCAACCCGATTTGGAGGGATGAACGACAGATGACGGTAATCACCCTCTCGCGCCAACTTGGCAGCCATGGAGAAGAAATAGCTGCCCAGGTGGCCCAGGCCCTTGGCTTGCGTTTGATTGACGCCGACACGATCAACCAGGCGGCACAGCGGGCTGGCGTGCCGCAGGTGGCCCTGGCCGAGCTGGAACATGAAGGAGAGCGCGGACTGGTCAACCAGGTGCTCAAGGCTTTGCACATGATGCCCACCCTGGCGAGTACCCAGGCCTTCGCCGGGCCTTCTGTTGATGAGGCCGGCATCACCCCGCAGGCGCTGCCGGGCCTGACTATCCCCTTCACCGGGCTGTTTTCGCCCACCGTGCCGCCCCTCAGCGCTTCGCTGGATGCCTATGTACGCATGGTGGGACTGGTGATCCGGGGGCTGGCCCGGGAAGGCAACGTGCTGATCGCAGGCCGAGGTGGACAGGTTCTGCTCCGCAAACATCCCAACGTCTTGCATGTGCAGATCGTTGCCCCACTGGCCTACCGCATCGAAGTGGTGATGGCCCGCGAAGGGCTGAATAAACGCGATGCGCAGAACCGGGTGCGGGCCAGCGACCGGGCCCGCGCCGATTACCTGCGCCGCTATCACAACGTGGACTGGCTAGATCCCCTCCTGTATCACCTGGTGATCAACACCGGTCGGATCCCGGTGGACACAGCCGTAGAGCTGATCCTGGCCGCGCACCGGGCTATCGCCCGGCAGGGGGATGCGACAGAGACCGAGGGATAGGGCTATGGCAGGCCGGCTGATTCCTCCCTGGCGCTGGAGAAAGACCTGCATCTGTATGGCGGGATGCTGTCGTGATGAACGGCAGCATCCCATGTGCCGCGCGGGTGATGACCTATATCCTGCCAGGAGGTGAAAGAAGATGGCGTTAACCGTATACAACTATCTAACCCGGCGTCAGGAGGAGTTCAAGCCGATCCATGAGGGCCGGGTAAATATCTATGTCTGCGGGCCGACGATCTATGACCATGCCCACATCGGCCATGCCAAGGTCTACATCTCGTTCGATACCATAGTCCGCTACTTTCGCTATCGCGGCTATCAGGTGCGCTATGTGCAAAACATCACCGACGTGGGCCACCTGACCGACGACGCGGATGAGGGAGAAGACAAGATCCTGAAACGGGCTGCCCGAGATCGGGTCGAACCGATGGAACTGGTCGAGACCTACATGCGCAGCTACTTTGAAGACATGGATGCCCTGAACTGGGTGCGGCCCAACATCTTTCCCCGGCCCAGTTGCCATATCACCGAGCAGATTGAGCTGGTCAAACGGCTGCTGGAACGCGGCCATGCCTATGAGGTCAACGGGTCGGTCTATTTTGATGTATCGAGCTGGCCGGAATATGGCAAGCTGTCGGGACGCCGGGTAGAAGAGCAGGAGGAGGGCGCTCGGGTGGCCGTCAACCCCGAAAAACGCCACCCGGCCGACTTTGCCGTTTGGAAGCGGGCGGAAAAGGGCCACATCCTGCGCTGGCCCAGCCCGTGGGGCTGGGGCTATCCAGGCTGGCACCTGGAGTGCTCGGTGATGGCAACCAAATATCTGGGCCAGCCTTTTGACATCCACGGCGGGGGGCTGGAAAATATCTTTCCCCACAACGAGTGCGAGATCGCCCAGATCGAGGCAGCTACCGGCCTGCCGTTCTGCAACTACTGGTTGCTGAACAACATGGTCACCGTGGACGGCGTCAAGATGGGTAAGAGCCTGGGCAATGCCATCTATATCAAAGAGATGTTCAAACGGTATAGGCCGATGACCCTCCGCTTCTTTGTCCTGAGCAGCCATTACCGCTCGCCGACCGACTTTGGCCAGGAGGCGCTGGATGCCGCCGACCGGGGACTAGAGCGGCTGTATGGCACCCTGCGCCTGGTCCACGAGGAGCTGCGTCGCGCCACGGGCGACGGCCTGGACCCCGGCTGGGCGGCCAGGTTAGAGGAGTACCGGGGGCGCTTTGTGGCGGCCATGGACGATGATTTTAATACGCCACAGGCTATCGCGGCGCTGTTTGACCTGAGCCGAGAGGTGAACTCGTGGCTCAGTGCCGAGCGGTCGCCGAGCCGGGGAACGCTGGACGCCATTGCCGGCCTGTACCGCGAGCTGGGCGGCGATGTGCTGGGCATTGTGCCCCAGGATCTGACCCAGGAGGTGGGCGGGGAGCTGGTGGATGGCTTGCTGCGGCTGCTGATTGACCTGCGCCAGGAGGCCCGCCAGGCCCGCGAGTGGGCCAGAGCCGATGCCATCCGCAACCGCCTGGCCGAGCTGGGGATCGCCCTGGAAGATGGCCCGGAAGGGACGCGCTGGCGGCTGAGCCGGTAGGAGAATGCGCGAGATCCTCTACGGCCGCCAGCCGGTGCGCGAAACGCTGCGGGCAGGGCGGCGACAACTGTTCAAGCTGCTTATGGCCCGTGGCCTGGAACCCAGCGGCATCGTGCGAGAGATCCTCACCCTGGCGGAGCAGGCCAACCTGCCGGTCCAGGCCGTGGACCGGCAACAACTGGAAAAACTAGGCGGCGAGGTCAACCACCAGGGCCTCGCCGCCGAGGTTTCCGGCTATCCCTACGTGGATGTGGAGGACATCCTGGAGGTGGCCAGGCAGGCCGACGATCTCCCCTTCCTGCTGCTTCTGGACCACATACAGGACCCTCAGAACCTCGGCTCCCTGCTGCGCAGTGCCGAAGCGGTTGGCGTCCACGGCGTGATTATCCCCTCCCGGCGGGCTGTCGGCGTGACGCCGGCAGCGGTGCGGGCCTCGGCCGGAGCCGCAGAACATGTGCGGGTGGCTCAGGTGTCCAACCTGGTCCAGGCCGTGGAGCGGCTGAAGGCCGGCGGGGTGTGGGTTGTCGGTTTGGAGGCCCTAGCCAGCGCCCAACTCTACACCCTGGCCGACCTGCGGGGGCCGTTGGGGCTGGTCGTCGGCAGCGAAGGGACAGGCCTCACGCGGCTGGTCCGCGAACGCTGTGATCAGCTCATCCGGCTGCCAATGTACGGGCGGGTGGGTTCGTTGAACGCCGGCGTCGCCGGGGCGATCGCCCTGTATGAGGCCCGACGGCAGAGAATGGCGCCCCAGCCGAGGTAGCGGATCCATACAAATGCGCGGAATTTGCACCCCCGCAAACTCCGCGCACCTGTAGCTCCTGGTGGGCAGGGGAGGGATCGAACCTCCGAAGGCTGAGCCGACGATTTTACAGACCGCCCCCTTTGGCCACTTGGGTACCTGCCCATCTACATCTATTATACCGATCCCGCTGAAAAAGTCAACCCCTGATGCAAATGTGGATCAAGGACCCGGCACTTTGCCGGGAGCTTGACTTTTGTGGCCGACGAAAAAACGTGCAAAGTCGCGGGCGTATTCCGGCAGACGACGCCAGGTGTCGGGGCTGGTCAACCGACGCCAGATGCGGCTTGGTCGCAGATAGAAGCGGCGATAGGCTTCGTGCCATTTGCGTTCGACCAGCTCCGGCGGCAGCGTCGGCAGCTCATAACGGGCCTTTTCGTCGTGAATGGCATAGTCGCGCCAGTCCTGGCTGAACAAACGGCCATCGCGGCGGGCGATCTCCCACAACTCGGTGCCGGGATAGGGGGCGGCGATCATGAAATTGGCCAGATCCGGGTCCAGCTCCAGGGCAAACCGGATGGTGTCTTCCATCGTTTCCTCGGTGTCGGCCGGTAGCCCAAAGATGAAAAAGCCCATCGTCTGCAGGCCGGCCGCCCGGGCCTGGCGAAACGCCCGACGTACCTCGTCCAATGTCTGCTGTTTTTTGATGGAATCCAACACCTTCTGGTTTCCACTCTCTACGCCAAAGCCTACCCGCTTGCATCCGGCCTGCTTCATCAGCCGGAATAGTTCGGCGTCGGTGTGGTCGGCACGCATCCCGTGGATCGTGACCCACGGCACGCGGTTCAGCCCCTCGGCAATGAGCAGACGGCAGATCTCCTTGGCCCGATCCAACTTTAGGTTCCACACATCGTCGGTGATGCCGATCTCGGTAGCCCCCATCTCCTGGACGAGATACCGCCACTCGGCGACTACATCCTCGGGTGAGCGGGCGCGCCAGGTATTGCCGGTGATCGGCTTGGAGCAGTAGATACACTGGTAGGGACAGCCCCGACTGGTGACCAGGGTGTAGGCGCGGGCATGAGGGTCCAGGCCGTCGGTCAGCGGTTGCAGGTTGGTGTAGCGTTCAATTTTGAACAGATGGTAGGCCGGCCAGGGAATCTCCTCAATCTCTTTGCGCAGGGGCCGGGCGGGATTGTGGACGATCTTGCCGGACGCATCTTTCCAGCTCAATCCCTGGATAGATTGAAGGTTGGCCCTGGCCCCTGACCCCTGGCCCCGTTCCAGCTCGCGGACGATCTCGACGAGGGTCTCTTCGGCCTCGCCGCGGACGACCAGGTCTACCTCTGGCCGCCGTATAGACTCATCGGGCATGAGGGTCAAATGCGGACCGCCCAGGATGGTGATGGCCCCCTGTGCTTTGGCCTGGGCCGCTGCCTCCCACGCCTCATAGATCAGGGGCGTCGGGCTGGAGATGCCGACAATGTCGTAGCGTTCGCGCGCCAGATGTGAGGCGACGGTCTCGTCCTCCACCTCGGCGTCGAATAGGGTCACGTCGTTGTAGCCGGCAGCCAGCAGCGCCCCGGCCAGGTAGCCCAGCCCCATGTGGATATGTTTGCGCGAGTTCCACACAGGCGACTTGGGGCTGACCAATAGGATTCTCATTACCTGTTCCTCCAGAATACAAGTTGCCCACTCAACGGGGGTACAGGCTGCCGGATGGTTTTTCCCACACCTGCTCAGCTCCCCCAAGGTCCCATTTTACCACAGAACCACCACCCCACAAACCTTGACGCTGTGGGTAGCCAAGGGCATTGCCCTCGGCTATCGCCCGGCCCCCCGGCGCGCGAGCAACCAGGTGCGCAACGCCCTGGCATCGGCGAACACCTGGTCGGCGCCGGCCGCAGCCAACTGATCGGCAGGCAGGGTCGTCTCCAGGGCCACGCAGGCCATCCCGGCCCCCTTGGCCGATTGGATGCCCAGGGGAGCATTTTCCACGGCCAGGCACTCGGCCGGGGGAAAACCCAGGCGCTCGGCGGCAAGGCGATATGGCTCCGGGTTGGGTTTGCCCCGTGCCACCTGGTCGCCGCTAATGATCACGTCGAACAGGCCGGCCACTGCCGGGGTCAGGCTTTCCTCCACCACGCGGCGGGCGCTGCCGGTGACCAGCCCCAACCGGTATCCCCGCCCCCGCAGGTCATGCAGCAGGGGCACCATACCGGGAACAAACGTGGGCTGGAAGGTCTGGAGAAAGAGCGCCCGCTTGGTTTCGGCCAGGCGGCGGGCCTCCTCAGCCGAGCAGGGCCGGCCCAGGAACTTTTCGGTGAGCCGCTGGGCGGTCGGTTCGGTCGGCACCCCTTCTAGCGGATAGAGGTCAGCGGCGGTCAGGTCAATGCCCAGGGGAGCCAACGCCTGCTGCCAGGTGAGCAGGTGTACCGGCATCGAGTCGAGTACCGTGCCATCCATGTCAAAGGCGATGGCCCGTGCCGGGCGTGCCGGTGGCCGGACATAGTCCACCAGCTCCAGAAGGCTGTGGATGCGTGAGCAAAGCGCCTCGGCCTGGTGGTCACCCCGGTCAATCAATACCGCATCCAGGCCTGCCCCCCGCGCCCCCTCGATGTCGTCGCCCAGGTGGTCACCCACGTAGAGCAGCCGAGAGCGAGGCTGCCCCGCCTGTTCCACGGCAAGGTCAAAGATGCGCCGGTTGGGCTTGGCCACTTTGGCCTCGGCCGAGACGACCACGAACCGGAAGAAGCGGCGCAGGTCAAAGCGCTCTAACACGTCGCCCAGGTGTGTGCCAAAGTTGGAGAGCACGCCCAGAGACAGCCCCATCCCTTGCAGGGCTTCCAGGGTAGGGATCACGTCGGCAAAAAGGCGGTCAAAGCGCCCGGCAAAGAGCCAGCGCAGCATCTCCTCGGCCAGATCGGGGCGGTCGGGCCAGGTTTTGTGAAAGATGCCCTGCCACCAGGCATAAAGCTCGGCGCCATTGGCTCCCAGCCCCTGGGCGTTATCCCGCTCGGCGCGGATGACCGACATCAGCCGACGATGAAACCGGCGGGCGTCCTCATCGGTAGCAGGCAGGTTGGCTTCGACCAGGAACTGCTGAAAAGGCTCCGCATCGTAGAAGCCGATGAGGGTGCCGCCTACGTCGAAAATGACGGTGTCGTAACGAAACCCGTTGTTCGGCGTTTGCATCGAGAGTATGCTCCACTGCGTTTTTTCTGTTGACGAAAGACCAATGTGCCTTACGGCCGGGCAGCCTCGACCACCACCGGCCGGTGGTCCGAGGCGAGTGAATCGAGCACCTGGGCGTCGAGCGGCGTCAGCCCGCGCAGCCAGACAAAATCAATGCGTTTTGTGGGGTTGATCGCCGGGTCGGTGGGCGGCGAGCCGAGCCCCAGCGCCGGGAACGGGTCCACAAAGCCGGCGTCGCAGATGCGAGCATACTCGGGCGAGTCGGGCGTGGAGTTGAAATCGCCACCCCAGACCGCCGGGCCAGGGTGGGCGGCGATGAAGGGCAGCGCCGCGTCGAGCTGGCGGGCGCGCTCCTCCGGCTCCAGGCCCAGCCAGATGGCAAAGGCGTTGAGCGGGGTGCCGCCCACATCCAGCTCGGCCCAGATGATGCCGGTCTGCTCCAGCTCGCTGGGCAGCAGCAGTGTGTCCGAGCGGAGGATGGGGTAGCGGGTCAGCAAGGCGATGCCGGTCAGGTGCTCGACCGTGGGCAGGTAGACCGCCTCCATGTTCAGGCGGCGGGCCAGCCACAGGGCGTCGTCAATCATGTAGCTGGTGGGCCGTCCGGTGTCTACCTCCTGGAGCATCACCACGTCGGCCCCTGAGGCTTCGAGGGTCCGGGCCTGATCCTCCAGGCTGAGGTGCCAGTATGTATCGTAGCCATAGTGGATGTTGTAGGTGGCGACGCGGAGAGAGTTCCCCGCCGCCGGTGGGGATAGCCTGCCCGGCCGGGCAAAAGGCAACACCACCCCCAACAAGGCCCCTCCTGCAACCAACGCCACAGCCACGCGGGCCGGGGTGGAATGGGAAGCCTGTTCGGTCGCCGCCGAACGGCGCAGGGCCGGCAACCCGATCAGCAACCCTGCTGCGAGGACGACGGGCAAGCCCATGCCGCGGCATGCAGCTATGGTATAGGGATAGGTGAAGGTAAAGGCGTAGGCAAAGCTCCATAGCAGAAACAAGATACCGCCCAGAGCTATCCCTGGCCGTCCTTCTCGGCCCGGGTTCCCGAAGAGACAGGCAGGCAGAAGCAGTAGCGCGAGCAACCGGGCCAGAAGCAAAGCCGCTAGAGATATGACCGGATCGGCCCCCAGGCCACCCACCGCCAGGCTGCCCAGAAAAATGGCCGCGCCGGCCATTCGGACAACCCGGCTGCGGCGCATTGCCCAGTCGCTGCCCACCACCAGTGGCAACAATGTAATGACCGACAATAGAGGGGCGGTGGCCGCATAGGGCGCACCACTCCAGCGGGCCAGGGCATTGGGAAAGTTCAGCAGCGAGGTTTCCAGAAAGAGCCAGCTCCCCCAGGCCAGCCCGCCCAGCAGACCCGGCCCGGTGCCGGTGCCCGGTTCCTTCACCGGACGCTGCCGGAAGAGCCAGCCTGCCAGCAAGCACAGCCCCAGCGACACGGCCACCTGCCCCCCCAGCCAGGCCGGGCGCAGGGTCACGTCCCAGGTGTGGCCGGCAGCGCGCAGCACTTGGTCGGCGATGAGGGCCAGGACAAGGGTGCGGACCACGTCGCGCTGCCCCTCCCGCAGCCGCGCCGCCAGGTAGAGGCCGGCCCCGGCGACGATCAGGATCGAGGCCGCCAGGCGGCTCTGCGGGTCGTTTGGCGTCAGCGGGATGCGGGCCAGGAAGGCGACCACCGCCCCACCCAGCAGGGCCACGCGCTGCCGGTCTGGCCGGCGGGGCGCGGCCAGCGGTGTCAACAGGGCCAGGACCACCACGGCCAGCACCAGCCCGACCGTGGTCATGGGCATGGCCTCGGCAAAGAGGGCGTCGTAGATCAGGCCGAACAGGACGGAAAAAAGGACCCTGAGGGCCTGGTAGAAGAACAGGAAAACGGCCGTCGCCTCCACAGCGCCGGCCCACTGCGCAATGCGGTCGGTGCGTGCGTTCATCCTTACCCTCTGTCAACCCGCTCAGCCTGCGTGTCTGCAGCCACGAGCCGCGCCAGATAGGTCAACAGCAGCATCTGAAAGACGCGCCCCAGGAGCACCGCTTTGACCGATGCCGACACGCTGGGATCGTAGGCTGGGGCTAACAGCGCCTGGATGGCTGCCCAGCGTCGTTCGGGTGGCACCCTGGTCAGGTTGGATTGCATGGCGGCGGAAGCGCGCCACAGCGCCTCGGTCAGGTACCAGGCGGCCTGGCTATGCACCAGCCCCGTCTCTGCCTCCCAGGCCTTGATGTACTGGCGGCTGGCGGCGACCATCAGCGTTTCGCCCAGGCCTCCCAGGAACAACCGTTCCCAGAACCTGGTCTTTTCGGTGGCCACAATATTTTCTAGCGCGACGGTCCCCACCGCGCCGATGTCCAGCCGCGAGGCCAGCTCGCTATAGTCCCTGGCCGTGATCTTGCTCTGCAGCTCGCACAGGTAGCTGTGAAAGTGGCCGGCGATCTCCAGGGCATAGTCCACCGCCTCGCCCTGTTGGTTGGACATCAACAAAGCGCCTTGCAGCGCCACCAGAGCCTCTGGTGTCGGCCTGGTCAGAATAGTTTGCAACGCTTCGTGCAGTTTGGTCATGATCTTCCTCCCTCGGTCGTATGGCCGGCGATAGGATTATACCACACCCCGCAGCCCAGTGCAACGGCCTCGTGGAGAGCGTAACATCCTGGGGACATCCAGGGTGCAGAAACCGGCCTTTGAGCGCCGTAAAATGGCCGAAAAAGAGGAGCGCATCTGCCCATAATGAATTTGAGCCAACCCCGCACAAAGGGTATGATATGATATACCCGGCTATTCTCAACGGCGAGGTTGGCTCAGATGCAGTAGATATTATCGGAAATAACAGCTTCTCCAGGTGACAGGCACTTTGGGCCCAATATATGGCATCGCCTTTGCTTAGAGCCTATCCGAATAACCCCGCTGCACGAAAGGCAACCAGAGCGCAAGCGAAATGCAGAAACGCGATGTAATTTGCCGGTTTCTTCTCCCAACGAATCAGAATCCGGCGGAAGCGATTCAGCCAACTGTGCGTGCGTTCCACAACCCAACGCCGGGCCTTCTTCGGTGGTATACTGAAAGTTGTGTAAAATTGGCAAAGCAGGTATGATAACCAAAAATTCAGAAATCGGAGGTGAACAATGTCC
>FWPV01013424.1_pt1 | contig 12304 bp, 9 predicted proteins | sample 2228371 | NCBI WGS metagenome assembly FWPV01 (sample SAMEA103939776, study PRJEB20133) | metagenome | reverse complement strand
TCTATGTGATAATAGTGGGGGTGACCGTTGTGGAATATATGGCGGAGTCTCCATTGCATTAGTTGAAGAGATAGCAAAGATGAAGTCTGCGCAGGAAGCAAAATTGCGTTCCCAAATTCAGAAAAAAGCACCGAATGGCAGGATAATATATGAAACTTATCAAAAAGATAATTGGGAACTATTTATAGTAAATGCTGATGGCACAAATCAAAGGAATTTAACTCGCACACCTGATAAAAATGAGCTTTATCCACATGTTTCTCCTGATGGCACAAAAGTATGTTTTGTCTCTGATGAAGGCATCGGAGATTCCATGACAAGGAATGTATATTACATGGATATTAATGGAAATAAACGGGTAAAAGTTGCAGATAATGCTCGTGAACCTTGCTGGAATTCTGATGGTTCAAAGCTAATCTATCTAAAAAGTGAATCTGAAAAATTTGATTATCGTGACTTTGCAACTAAAGGTATATTTATCTACGATCTGAAAACAGGTAAACATACACAACATCCAAATAAAAATATTTATCATCTTTACAATATATGCTGTTCACCAGACGATAAATGGTATTTTGCAACTGTGCATGGCGGTATGGGATACGATCATGCGATACTTGCTATAGAAGCAAATGGAACTAAGGTATATTCGCTTGATATTCCAGGTTGTCGACCGGATGTCAGCCATGATGGAAAAAGAATAGCCTGGGGGTCAAGTGATTGGACTTTAACTGTTGGGGATCTGGATTTTACATCAATTCCACCGAAGGTTATAAATCGCAGAAATGTTATAGAGAGTGTAACACCTATTAAAACCTATCATATTGATTGGTCAAGTGATGATAAATTTATAACTTTTAGTCGTGGTCCTAAGAAAGAAACTATGGGCTTTGCTCCTGAAATGGTTGGTATAAAAGCACCGGGATGGAATATCTGTGTTGCTGATGTATCAGGTGTAAATAACTGGATGCCAGTAACTACTGATGGTAATTGTAATAAAGAGCCAGATTGGTTCGAGGTGAGGAAAAAACAATGATAAATTATAATAAAAAGTATGCTTTCATATTGTTTTTTCTATTATGTATTAATTGCTCAATAGTGTTTATATCTTGTGAAAAGAAAGAATCCAGGAATATAACAATAATAAAGACAGCGATGGGCAAAGAGATGGCTCAGATTCCTGGAGGATGGTTTGAGATGGGCAGTAAAAAAGGGAGGGACAATGAATCTCCTGTTCATAAAGTCTGGGTGGATGATTTTTTAATCGATACTTGTGAGGTAACGCAAGAGGAATATGAAAAACTAAAGAATATAAACCCATCTCATTTTAAGGGTCCAAAGAATCCTGTTGAGCAGATAAGCTGGGCAGATGCTGTTTTATACTGTAATGCTCGATCAAGGGCAGAAAATTTTAAACCATGCTACGATGAGGAGACAGGAAAATGCGACTTTTCAGCAGATGGATATCGCCTTCCTACAGAAGCAGAATGGGAATATGCATGCAGGGCAGGAACAAAAACAGAATTCTTCTTTGGTCGTGATCCTACTCAATTGAGAGAGTATGCCTGGTATATTGATAATTCTATGAATAAAACACATCCTGTTGCTCAAAAGAAACCAAATCCATGGGGGCTCTACGATATGTATGGAAATGTTGCAGAGTGGTGCAATGATATTTACAGTGAAAATTATTATGCAGTTAGTGCTGATAAAAATCCTCAAGGTCCAGCAAGGGGCAAAAAGTATGTCCTCAGAGGTGGTTCGTGGAACTCTAATGCTGAAAATTTAAGATCGTCTTTTAGATCGGGCGAAGACCCTGGCTTTCAGGATGCTTGTTTTGCACGTGATGACATAGGTTTTCGCTGTGTTAGAAGAGTAACGCAAAAGACATCCAAAGGTTCGGAAAAAATGCATTATGCTAGTCTAAGCCCTGTTATTCAAAAGAAAGAATCTAATACTCCAAAAACTGGAATTGTATATGATGAAATCTACCTTCAACATAAAACACGTTCGGGACATCCAGAAAGTCCTCAAAGGTTGGTTGCAATAATGTCAGCCATAGAAGATAAGCTATCAGAAATAAATCTGATAAAACCAAAACCTTTTTCAGATGCCTTAAAATGGCTGACCAGTATTCATTCTGCTGAATATATCGAAAGGGTAAAGAAAAGTTGCCAGAATGAAGACGAATATATCGATTCAATGGATACTCCTATATCGAAGGAATCATATAAGGTGGCTGTGATGGCTGTAGGGGGTGTGATTTCAGCAATAGACCAAGTTATGGAAAAAAATGTTAGAAATGCATTTTGTGCTGTTCGTCCACCGGGTCATCATGCTTTAAAGGATAGAGCGATGGGATTTTGCCTATTTAATAATGTTGCGATATCCGCAAGATATATACAGAAGAAATATGGTTTATCAAAGATCCTTATAGTTGATTGGGATGTTCATCATGGAAATGGAACTCAGGATGCCTTTTATGATGATCCATCTGTTCTATATTTCTCTGTTCATCGCTCACCTTTTTATCCTGGGACGGGATATGCAGATGAAATAGGAACAGGAAAAGGACTGGGTTATACTAAAAATGTTCCAATATCTGCAGGTAGCGGTGATAAAGACTATCTGGAGATCTTTGAAAATATATTAAAACCTAAAGGAATTGAATTTGATCCTGATTTTATCCTTATTTCAGCAGGTTTTGATGCTCATAAAGACGATCCACTTGGTGGAATGAACGTAACTGCGAATGGATTTGCTAAGATGACGGAAATTGTCAAACAAATAGCAGAAAAATGTTGTGATGGAAGGCTGGTTTCTGTATTAGAAGGTGGTTATAGTATTGAAGGTTTATCTGAATCTGTAAAATCCCATATTTCGGTGCTTATGAACTAATGTTATTTCATAGCTGGTATTTTGTAATATTCTTTATAATTGTATATACAATTTATCTTCCTTTAAGAAATACTGGATATTATCTTTATTGGCTTTTGTTATCTTCATATTTCTTTTATGGATGGTGGAACCCACTTTATCTAATAATCATTGCTTATTCAACTATAACAAATTATTATGCAGTTGTTTTAATGGAAAAAAGCGAAAAAAAGAAAGTCTGGCTCACAGTAAGCATAATAAATAGCCTTATAGTTCTATGTTTCTTTAAGTATTCAGCTTTTATAGTAAATAACTTAAACGCCCTTTTTTCTATATTGGGAATTAAATATATCATTCCCAAGCCTGGAATATTACTTCCTGTAGGAATATCATTTTATACTTTCCATGCAATGAGTTATACCATAGATTATTACCGTGGAATAATAAAAAGGGAACCAAGCCTTGTCAGATTTGCTACTTTTATTTCTTTTTTCCCACAATTAGTTGCTGGACCGATTCTAAGGGCATCTGATATGCTTCCTCAGTTCAGTATAAAGCCTGAGATACGGAAGGAAAATATTTCAGATGGGCTTTCACTTTTTCTTGTAGGACTCTTTAAGAAAATCGCTCTTGCGGATTACCTTGCTATATATGTTGATAAGATATATAATGCGCCTGAGCTATTTACAAGTTCTCATCTAATTTTAGCTACTTTTGCATTCGGATGGCAGATCTACTTTGATTTCAGCGGATATACTGACATGGCAAGAGGAATATCGAGATTAATGGGATTTAATCTAAAACTTAACTTTAATAACCCTTATTTAGCAACAAGTCTTGGAGATTTCTGGAATAGATGGCATATCAGCCTTTCTTCATGGTTCAAGGATTATCTATATATACCTCTAGGTGGGAATAGAAAAGGAAAATTTAATACCTACAGGAATATGTTTTTGACTATGATAATTTCAGGGTTCTGGCACGGTTCAGCATGGACATTTATTATATGGGGCTTCTTACATGCCATTGGCAGATTTATTACCAGAGAATTTGAGAGATCAGCTTTCTATAATAATAAAATACCAAAGTTTTTAAAGCAGATATATGTTTTCATGTTTGTTAGTTTTGCATGGATATTCTTCCGTGCGCAAAATATAAATTCCGCATTCCAAATTGTAAAAAAGATATTTACATCAAGTTTGGCTGATCCAAACTTTCCTGTAGTTGCGTTATTATTGTGTTTAATAGTTTGGGCATATCAATTTCTGTTTGAATCAAAATTTAGCAAGTTACTTGATAATTCACTCTTAAAGATAGCGCTTGTTTGTTTTATGATCCTTTATATGATTATATTTAATACATCAGGAAATGAAGCCTTTATTTATTTTCAGTTCTAATTCTATTAGATTATCGATAAAAAATTGGTTAATCGTTCTGATAATTGTCATATTATCATTCATATTTACTCCAATTATATGGCAAAAGCTGGAAAGGTTTAATCCTGCTGATGAGTATCGCATTCCTTATGAACTTAGCAATGATTACTGGATGTTCTATCAATGGAGCAAATATGCAAGCTTGAAATATCCGATACTCATTATTGGAGACTCAGTAATCTGGGGACAATATGTTTCAATGAATGAAACACTACCATTTTATCTGAACGAATTGGGAAAAGGTAAATTATTCGCAAATCTAGGCGTTGATGGTATTCATCCAGTTGCCATGTTAAATCTGGTGAAATATTACGGAAAAAGTATTTATAATAAAAGAGTTATTTTACATCTTAATCCTTTATGGTTGACGTCAAAAAAGCATGATTTAAGTGACGTTGAAGAGTTCCGATTTAATCATCCCAGACTTGTTCCACAATTTTACCCAAAAATAAAATCTTATAGGGCAAAATTTCCTCAAAAAATAAATGTTATAAATGAAAGATATATTCCTATGTTTGGCTGGATCAACCATGTGAGGTTCAATTATTATGAAAATATGGATATCAAAAATTGGACTATGCAATATCCTTATGAAAATCCAATAAATGCTATAAATTTTCATGTCCCATTTCCTGAAAATAAACCTCATAGCCAACCTATAAGCTGGATGGAAAGGGGCATGGAAAAACAAGACTTCCCTTGGGTTGAATTAGGGGAATCATTTCAATGGAATTCATTCAAAAAAGTTATAAATCTATTAAAAGAAAGAAAGAACCTTGTATTTGTCATTATTGGACCATTTAACCCGTACATTTTGACAAATGAAAGTTATAACCGTTATAATATTCTGAAGAAAGAAATGGCTGATTGGCTTAAAAATGAGGGAATAAGCTATCTATTGCTTTCTGATTTACCTGCTAATTTATATGCAGATGCAAGTCATCCCTTAAAGGATGGGTATAAAGAAATTGCCAAAGAACTTTATAATTCAAAAGTATTTAAAGATTGGTATAATTTTAATTAACCCCGTCAGGGGTGACATGTTTGTAGAATTTGATCATATCAATAATTCACATGTTATTTTTCTACAAGTATATCGCTCCTATCGGAGCTTACTTGACACCTATGGGGCATTGCCCGCTCTATGTCTGTTTTCTAACATTATGAAGAAAGGAGAAAATTTACGATGAAAAGAATAGTGATTTCCGCTCTGATTTTTTCCCTTATTATTGCTTTAACCGGTTTTGTTACTCTGATACTCGCACAAGAAAAAAAGACTGAAGAATCAGAAATTTCTGGAATAGTTGTGCTTGGTGGATTAAAACTAAAAAGTGGGGCAGATCAGGAAGGTGCTGAAAAGCTCTTCAAGGAAAATCTTATTCCACTTATGCAAGAAGTTGATGGACTTGAGATGAAGGTTCTAAAGCATATTCAGATGCCAAATGAAAAACCAGAAGATGTTCTATATGATTACATTATGCTAGCTGAAATAAAAGATCAGCAGACGTTAATGCGTATGATGCAAAATAGAGATGATAAGCTAAGCAAATTCGGCGAAATGATGAAACAATATGCTGGAGGACCTGATCTAAAGATGTATACTGTAGTCGCCAAAACCCAAAAAACAGAAAAAGAATAATTATATTACCGATGTAAACTTCTTTGGAGTAGGCATTATGCTATTTTGGGGTAAAACAAGCTGTCTAGCTTGTTCCCTTATATTCAAATACAAGATGATCTAATTTTATATGCGGAGCATATACATAAGAAAACAAGCTGTCTAGCTTGTTCCCTATATCCAAATACAAGATAATAATTTTTTATATGCGGAGCATATACTATATATTTTTCTTGTATTTGCGTAAGTTAACAATTAGGGGCAGGTTTAATTTTTTATGTCCAGGTTTTATATAAAATAAAAACCAGTTTATACGAAATAGATTGCCAAATAACATACAAAACCTGCCCTACAGCATGTTATATTAAACCAAATAGCATAATGCCTATGCAAACGTCATCATTCGATTATTTTTGGCACTTCAAATAATCCATCAATGTTACTTGGTGCATTGGCAAGTGCCTCTTCCTTCGGAAGTGATGGCTTTACCACATCCGGTCTGACAACATTTTTCACCGGTATAACGTGCGAAGTTGGCTCAACGTTTGTAGTATCTAATTTATTAAGCTGATCGATGTAATCAAGTATCTTTGCTAGCTGTTGAGCAAGTCTCTCTTTCTCTTCCTCGCTAAACTCAAGCCTTGCGAGGTTTGCAACATGCTCCACTTCTTTTATTGTAATCTTTTCCATATCGACTCCTCAAAATTTATATTTTTTCTAATCTGGCATATTCTGCCATTAATGTTTTTTTAGATCCATCCCTAAAAACAACATTTATTATCATGCCTGGTCCTTTTCCGACAGTGCTACTAATGGTCCCAACGCCGAATTCAGGATGTCGCACTCTATCACCATTCCTGAAATCAAAATTCCTCTTTTCATGGACAACAGATTCTTTTGTTTCAAAGCTTTGCTTACTTTGTTCGAAAATTTTCGGCATTCCATATTTATAAATAATTTTAAGGTCTTCAGGTATCTCATCTAGAAAAATTGACGGTTCAAAAAATGATTCATTACCAAAAAGTAATCTGCTTTCTGCTGAGATAAGATATAATTGATGTTTAGCACGAGTCATTCCAACGTAACATAGTCTTCTCTCTTCCTCCAGCTCTGCATCACTATCCATTGAACGCTGTGTTGGGAAAATACCTTTATCCATACCAACTATAAATACTACTGGAAATTCGAGACCCTTAGCACTATGAAGCGTCATTAATGAAACCTTTTCTTCATATTCGTTCCATTTATCCAGATCGGTTTTCAGTGTAATACCTTCCAGAAAATCAGATAGTGTAGCTTCCTGTCCTTCTTCTTCTGCTCTTTCTTCAAATTCTTTTGCTTCAGATAACAATTCCTTCGAATTATCAATTCTGCTTTTTGCTTCTATAGTATTTTCTTCTTCTAGTGCCTTTATGTAACCGGTTTTTTCCAGAACATCCTTAATAACCAAAGTTGGCTTACGGTTAGGATCGATTTTTTCTATAGTACCAACAAATTTATTGATAGATGTTTTTGTGCGCTGTTGAATACCTGGAATTTGATCAACGTTTTTTATTGCCTCATAAAGAGTTATACCTTCTTCGTAAGCAAATTCTTTAAGCTTGTTTAGCGTGGTCTTTCCAATATTTCGAGCTGGAATATTAATGATGCGCTCAAGACTTATTGAATCGTTACGATTAATCAATAATCTAAGGTAAGCTATGATATCCTTTATTTCCATTCGATCATAGAATCTTAGTCCACCAACTATTGTATATGGTATTCTATTTGTGCGTAATACATTCTCTAGGGTTCGTGATTGGACGTTCATCCTGTAAAGGATCGCAAAATCGCTATAATTATATTTTCCCTCATCATGAAGTTTCTTTATAATATCAGCGATAAAAAATGCCTCTCCTTTATCATTATCCGCTTCATAGCAGATTATTTTATTTCCTTTTTCATTCTCCGTCCATAGTTTCTTTTCTTTCCTGCTTGAATTTTTTACTACAATGTGATGAGCAGCATTAAGTATAGTTTGTGTTGATCTATAGTTTTGCTCCAATCTGAAAATTGCAGTATCAAGATAATCTTTCTCAAAATCAAGTATATTGCGTATATCAGCACCTCTCCATGAGTATATACTCTGGTCGTCATCGCCGACGACACAGATATTTCTATATTTTTGAGCGAGCAAATTGGCAATTCTATATTGGGCGTGGTTCGTATCCTGATATTCATCGATCAGTATATACTTGAACTTCTCCTGATAATATTCAAGCACATCTTGATGGTCTTCAAAAAGTTTTACTGTTAGTACCAGGATTTCATCAAAATCAACCGCATTATTCCTATGTAGATACTGCTGATATACTTTATAAACATCTGAAACTTTCCTTTCAAAGATATTTCCCGCCTTATCTGAGTATGCGGAGTAGTCTATGAGATTATTTTTAGCATTACTTATGGCATTTAATATTGCCCCTGCACTAAAATTTTTATCATCTATCTGAAGTTCATTCATCACTTGTTTAATTAAGTTTTTCTGATCTGTTTCATCATAAATAGTGAAATTCCTATTATATCCGAGCCCCAGTCTTTCTATGTCACGCCTTAGAAATCGCACACATGCTGAATGGAATGTGCTAGCCCAGAGCAAAGCACAGTTCAATTTTCCAATTAGTGTTTCAAGACGGCTTTTCATCTCGTCTGCTGCTTTATTGGTAAAAGTTACTGCAAGGATATTTGTAGGAGATACGTTCCTTGCTTTTATAAGGTATGCTATCCTATGTGTAAGCACTCTTGTTTTACCACTGCCAGCACCTGCAAGAATTAAGATCGGTCCATCTCCATGCATTACAGCTTTCTTTTGTTCCGGATTTAACCCATCAAGAATGTCCATATTTCTCTCCAAATATTTTATCTAATGAAATCTTTATATAACTGATAAGACAGTTGTTTTCACCATATTTGTTCACCTCAAATGGAAGATGGTTTTGCTAAATCACCATATAACCCGGTCATAGTTTTTCGATATTTGTATATCCTTACTCACAAGATCACTATCTGTGAAAATAGCTGTTGCAACTATGATTCTATCGTGAATCTCCAGGTTACGCAATTCCTCTGACAGTTCCACGATCTCAGGAGTCAATGATATTATCTCATAAGCTTTATGAATCTTTACCGCTCTGAGTAAGTCCCTAAATGGTATTGTATATCTGCCCTTTTCAGTTAGTCTTAGAATCTCCATCAAGACAATAATTGGTATATATACGCCACCATCAACCACAGCCTTTCTGATAATACTTAGAGCGTTAGCAGATAAGAAATCTTGACTTGGTTTTTGGACATACCAGATCAGTGTGTGAGTATCCAGTGTTATCCTCGTTCCCATTCTGCTGTAACCTTGTCTATTGACTCTTCCGGAATCGGACTACCATCTGTAAACATGCCTTCCAGACTAAGTTCTGATTCTGATAGTTTCTTCTGTGTCCTTATGTTTACTTTTTTGTTTTTTTCTATGTATAACTTCAGGTTTTCCTCTGGTATTCTGAGAATGCTGTTAACCTTGATAGCTTCTAACTTACCAGCTTTGATAATACGATAGACTGTCTTTCGTGATATTGCTAGAAGCTCAGCGACCTGGTCAGGCGTAAGTAACTTTTCCATAGATGATTCCACCTTTGTTCTACCTGTTATATAACAGTATCATTAATCTTTAATATCTTTATATATTATTCCATGTTTTTTCATTCTGTATTGAAGTTTTCTACGTGTGATCCCAAGTATTTTAGCTGCTTCGACCTGGATTCCTCCAGCTTTTTCTAGAGCCTTCAGTATGTGATCTTTTTCTATTTGATCCAATGATCTGCCATCAAGTGAAACCGTATTAGAATCCACTTCATGCAACATAGAAAAAGGAAGGTCTGAAGGTTGTATAACTTCATCTTTGCCCATTACGATTGCTCTTTCGATATAATTTTCCAGTTCTCTAACGTTCCCTGGCCAATCATGCTCCATTAAAATCGATAAAGCGGAAGGAGATATCTGTTTTATTCTTCCACCACCTTTATGTTTATATTTTTCAATAAAATGTGCTACAAGGAGAGGTATATCATCTTTTCTTTCTCTCAATGGTGGTATATGAACCTGGACGACATTAAGGCGATAATAAAGATCCTTCCTTATTCTTCCTTCATAAACAGCTTTTTCCAGATCGATGTTTGTTGCTGCTATAACCCTGACATCAACCTTTATGGACTGTGTGGAACCAACTCTTTGAAACTCCTTTTCTTGTAAGAACCTAAGTAGCTTCACCTGAACGTTCTGGTTAATCTCGCCTATTTCATCTAAAAATATTGTTCCTTTGTCAGCACTTTCAAACATTCCGATCTGTCTGCTATCTGCACCGGTGTAAGCACCTTTTTCGTGACCAAATAGTGCGCTTTCGAGTAAAGTTTCAGGCAAAGACGCACAGCTTACTTTTACGAAAGGATAGTTTCTACGTGGACTATTATAATGTATTGCATGTGCAGCAAGTTCTTTTCCAGTGCCAGTTTCGCCTAAAAGAAGGACGGTAACATCTGATTCAGCAACTTTCTTAAGAGCAGAATAAACTTCCTGCATTTTTTTGCTCTTACCAATAATATTTCCAAAGTCATACTTTTCCCTGACTTCTTCACGAAGGTATTTATTCTCAAGGATTAAATCCCTATTTTCCAGAGCTTTTTTGATCAATACCTTCAGATGATTAATATCAAGAGGCTTGGTAAGATAATATGCAGCGCCTTCAGCCATAGCTTGAACAGCAGATTCTATTGTCCCATAAGCTGTCATAAGGATAACAGCAGTATCTTGATCAAGATTTCTAATTTCACGAAAAAGGTCTAGTCCATTCATATCTGGCATTTTTATATCGGTAACTACAACATCTGCATGTGAAGCTTTAAATTTTTCCAGAGCATCTTTTCCACTGAAGGCTGTTTCAATATCATAGCCATCTCTTAAAAGCACCTTTTTCAACATATTGCGCTGAGTTTCATCATCGTCAACAACCAAAATTAAAGGTTTCATCAGACCAAAACAGTCTTCCCCCCCTCCAAAGGCAGAAATATACTGAACGTTGTTCCCTTCCCCTCTTCACTTTTAACTGTTATTTTTCCATTATGAGCCTCAATTATTTTATATGTTATTGATAAACCCAACCCTGTGCCTTCTGGTTTTGTTGTAAAATATGGCTCGAATAATCTTTCAATATTTTCTTGTGGTATACCCGTTCCTGTATCACTTATATTTATAACAGCTTTGCCCTCCGATTTATCTTCCGATACACTTATATCAAGGATTCCACCATCTGGCATTGCTTGTATGGCATTTAAAACTATATTTGAAACAGCTTGTTTAAATTTATCTTTATCAATTTTAATGAATATCGGAGAATTATCGAACTTCTTTATTAATTCTATGTTCTTAATTTCCAACATAGATGTGTAATCAAGCATTAATTCTGAGATAAACGAATTTAGATCGGTTATACTCAAGTTCATTTCTGATGGGCGTGCGAGCTGAAGAAATTCTTCAACTATACGATCTAGCTCCTTCACCTGCCTGGCTATAACATCAAGACATTCCTGGGCTTCCTCATTAGAATTATTATTCTGGTCATCACTCAGTATATCCTTAAGGTATTGTATAGTAATAGAGATAGAATTTAGTGGATTTCTCACTTCATGAGCAACACCTGCTGCTAAATTCCCAAGAGCTTTCATTCTACTTGTATGCTCAGAGCTTATATGTTCTATCATTCTATTAAAGCTTCTGCCAAGACGACCAATTTCATCCTTTGATGCATCCTTTATACGCATTGCAAGGTCTCCAGCTTGCACCGCTGATACCGCTTCCATCATTCGTTCGAGCCTTCTTACTATAAGGTAACTGGTTAATGGATTTATGAAAATAGTTAAAGCAATTGTAACAAAGGCAAAATATAATAATCTTTCCATACGCAGTTTTTGATAATACCTTATTATATCTTGAGTTGAGAACATGATCTGTAATGCGCCTATTTCGGGAGTTTCATCTGGTGAATATGAAGGAATTTCTATTATATAAGGTATAGTGTACTCAATAACCCAATGTCCATAATAACCTTCTGGGGGATATCGCACCCTCATTTGACCTTCTACGATCTTCTGAAAATCTTCTTCCTTCATTTGAGCGCCATTTGCTTTTCCTGTAAGACTTGCAATCACAATACCGCTTATATCTGTAACATTAATATCAACGATCTCCCAGCCCATCTTTTGCAGTTCAATCGATCTTATCACCCTTGTTAACTTATCTGTGTCATACTTATCAGGTAATTGTTCAATGCGCTTTTGAATAAGATCGG
>FWPV01013419.1_pt1 | contig 12305 bp, 14 predicted proteins | sample 2228371 | NCBI WGS metagenome assembly FWPV01 (sample SAMEA103939776, study PRJEB20133) | metagenome | reverse complement strand
CAGCAGACCGTTAGAGGTTTTCCGCTATAAGATTTTCTACAACATCCCTACCCAATCGCCGTTGAATGACCACGGGAGAGTGAGGCATTACTGATAAATTGTGGGAGAAATCGGATGCAGAATGTGGATGCTGGATTGGCTCATTCTTCAGGAGGAACCGCTTCTGACCGAAAGATCGAATGGATCGCTGGTGGCTTGCCACATACGATAAAAGGGCAGTGGATCAATGAGAAGGTTAATCGACCCACCGGATGAATTGCCCTATCTCTTCTCTGTGAGATTTGAACCGGTTGATTGGACTTTCAAGATCGGGATATCCTAAAGCCACGCCGATAACGACCATTTTCTGATCAGCAATGTTGAGCAACTCTTTGATCTCCTCTTCATAGGCTGTGATGAGGCCAATGGGGCACGTTCCTAAGCCGACGTCATGGGCTACGAGAACCAGATAGCCGAGGACGATTCCAATGTCCACCAGTCGGCTTTTGGGAAAGGAGTGATCAAGGCAGATCAAGAGGGCGACCGGAGCCCCATAAAAATTACAACTTCCTTCGTTAATGAATTTATCGGGATTGACTCCCATCTCTTCAAAGAAAGGATTCATCAACTGGAGTGTTTTGGCTCCCCTCTGGGCAACGGCTCTGGGCATTGGCTTCACGTTTCCCGGACTACAGGAGATCTGTTTTTCCTTATAGGCTTTCATCAGTCTTCGACCCAAACGTTCTTTCTCTTCTCCGGTCACCACAATGAATTCCCAGGGCTGGAGATTGATGGCCGAAGGTGCCTGAATGGCGGATTGTAAAATTTTTTCAATCATCTCCTTAGGGACAGGATCTGATTTGAAGGCTCTGAAACTTTTTCTTTCCCAAATGGCTTTCATCAGCTCCATGGCAGACTCCTGAAAAACAGTTTTCGATACTTGACATTAAATGAAACGGCCGTTATTTTCAAGCCGTAACCCAACTTTAGCGTCATCCTTCTGTAATGGAGGAAAGAGGAGAAAACATGGTGAAGATGGATGAATTGCTGGCCTACGATGCGATGGGACTTGCAGATTTGATCAGGCGGAAAGAGATTAAAGCCATCGAACTGTTGGGCGCTTCGATTGAACGTATTGAACGCTTCAATCCAGTCCTGAATGCCGTGGTCACTCCGATGTTTGAGCAGGCTCGAAAAGAGGTCGTCAAAGGGACAGTCAATGGACCTTTTGGTGGTATCCCCTTTTTATTGAAGGACCTCGGAGCTCCGTGTGTGGGTGCGCGAATGACGATGGGATCCGTCTTTATGCGTGACTTTGTGCCGGATCATGATAGTGAACTGGTGGCAAGATTGAAACGGGCCGGTTTGGTCATCCTTGGAAAGACCAATACTCCGGAGTTAGGGATTCTTCCGACCACAGAACCTCGCCTGTTCGGCCCATGCCGAAATCCATGGCATCTTGATCGAACCACGGGTGGATCAAGCGGAGGGGGAGCTGCTGCCGTCGCTGCGCGATTCGTTCCCATGGCGCACGGAAATGATGGAGGAGGATCCATCCGGATTCCTGCTTCATGTTGCGGGGTATTCGGTCTGAAACCTACCAGGGCGCGCAATCCTCTTGGCCCTGATTTTGGCGATATCTTCAGTGGATTGGTCGCCGATCATGCCTTGACTCTCTCTGTAAGAGATAGCGCCGCCCTTCTGGATGCCACTTCAGGTCCAGATATCGGAGATCCTTACTGGGCGCCTCCACCAGCACGGCCATTTCTTCAAGAAGTAGGAGCCGATCCGGGTAGGCTCCGCATCGCCTTTACCACCAAGACTCCCACGGGATTGAAGGTGCATGACGATTGCGTTAGGGCCGTGCAGGATGCGGTCCATCTCTGTCAAGAACTCGGACATGATGTGATGGAAGCTTCTCCGGAGATTCCAGGTGCGATGGTGACTCATGCCTTTATGGTGATCTGGTCATCCGGCTGTGCCTGGACCCTTGACGGTATCAGCCTGGTGACAGGCAGACGTCCCACACCCGAACAGTTTGAGCCCCTCACTTGGGCCCTTTATGAGATGGGACGCCAGCAGAGTGCTTCTGCCTATTTGCTCTCTTTGAGTTTCCTGCAACGCATCGCCAGAACGATTGCTCAATTTTTTCAAAAATATGATGTCCTGCTCACTCCCACGCTTGCAGAGCCCCCTGTTCCATTGGGAACCTTCAACTCACCTCCGGAGAACCCCTTACAGGGCCTTCGTCGGGCAGAGGCTTTTGTTCCATTTACCCCTCTCTGCAACGTGACTGGACAGCCCGCTATGTCTGTCCCACTTTACTGGAATGCAGAAGGCCTTCCGGTGGGAGTCCATTTCATCGGTCGGTTCGGGGATGAAGCCACACTCTTTCGACTGGCAGCACAACTTGAGTCGGCCCGACCATGGTTTGGGCGATTTCCGAACCTCTCTGTTTAAGGAGGATTTAAGATGATACGAGCCAAATTGTGGTTTCGATGTGCCGCGATGCATGATCCCGTCACCCCCATGATCGTTCAACCTGCACTCATCGGATGGGAGGCGAAGCAGAGACGGGTGGATCTTCACATTGAGAGGGCTTTTAATGGGGAAGAACTAATCCGAAGGATGAAGGGTTGGGTGACGGTTGATCCCAATCAAGTCATTGAGGTGGTGAATCAGTTTGGAAGATTAAGGGTGCTTGACGATCGCGAACTGGTTGTTGAATTTGAAAAGAGGGAAGATCTCGAACGTCTTAATGCGGCATTGAAGAATCATTTTGGCGATGAAGTGGATGCCGAGTTGATTTCCAGGAAATAAAAATTAATTTTTCCTTCCCCCTTTGATGCCTTGTTCCCCTTCCGTCACCGAAGGAAAAATTAGGTGGGGAAACTTCCTGCCCTGGGAGGCATGGCCCAGGCAAAGCCATCGACGACCATCGTCCCCTCCTGATTGGTGCAGGTGGTCCTGAATTTTGCCCGATTTTTTTCAGGTATAAGCTCCACCACCTCCACTCGAATGGTCAGGGTATCTCCCATTCTTACCGGTGCAAGGAATTTAATCTCATGGGAGAGGTAGATCGTTCCAGGTCCAGGGAGGATATTGCCGAGCACCTGAGAGAGCAGACCGATGGAGAGCGCTCCATGGGCGATTCTTCCTTTGAACGGAGTTTTTTCGGCGTAGGACTGATCGAGATGAACCGGATTAAAATCGCCAATCACCCGGGCAAAATCATTGACCATCTCTTCGGTAATGATCTTTGTGATCTGAGCGGAGTCCCCAACTTTTAGCTCATCAACTGTTTTCCCTTCAATCGTCAAGGTAGACCTCCCATATAATTTTAATCAACTTCTAATACTTCACCTTTTCCATTAGCCAGGCCATATTCTCAGCAAATTGGATAACTGTCTCAATCCCTTCTTGGTCCTCCTGGGCGTTTCGGGCCCCGCGGGCACCTGCAACACCAACATTCCAGTAAGTGGAGCCAGGAACAATCATACCGTTAATAAAAAACCATAAGAGAAGTTGTGAAAAGGCAAGATTATGGCCTGCACGACGAGCTACAGTTATGGGCCCTCCAACCTTTCTTCTAAAAAACTTTCCCGACCATAAAGCAACGAATCCCGCTCGATCCAGAAGTGACATGAGCTGGGGAACAACGGAACTGAAATAGACAGGAGAGCCTATGATGATTCCATCCGCCTCTTTCATTTTCTCGAATATGTCGTCAAAGTCATCACCTTCGATCGTACATCGGTTTAACTTCAAACAATCATAACACCCTGTGCAAGGCTTGATCATCTTCTCCCTTAAACGGATCAATTCTGTCTCAATCCCCTTATTCCTTAGGGTCCCTAAGGCCTTCTTGACATAGAACTCTGTATTACTGTTTTCCCGAAAACTGCCGGCAATCCCTATGGCTTTCATCGCTCCTGCCTCCTGCGATCATTCCTATTTTGATTGAATGGAGGTCTTCAGCCGACCGTCCTTAAGTTGTTCTTTTATCAAATGATTAAAAAAATCGTAAGCAAAGCACTTTCCAAATTCTTCTGCCTCAATTTTTAAACCCTGATCAAAAGGAAAATATTGGGAGGCCCGCACCGCCTTTTTTGCTGAAGCAATTGCATATCGTGGGAAAACAAATATTTTTCTAAGAATTTCCCCCGCCTTTTTTTCGAGTTCTTGATCTTCAACCAGATAATGGATCAATCCTATTTTTAAGGCTTCTTCGCCTGAATATAAGTGACCGCTTAGAATCATCTCCAAAGCCTTTCCCATTCCTACTAACCGAGGAAGTCGCTGGGTGCCTCCCCCACCAGGAATGATACCGACCTTCACCTCAGGTAAGCCGATCCTGGCCCGATTACTTGCTATTCGAAAGTCACAGGCCAATGCAAATTCATATCCTCCACCAAAGCAGAGTCCATTTATGGCTGCAAACATGAGGAGTGAACTGGCCTCCATTCGATTAAATAAATTTTGAATATGGATAGAGAACGTTCTTGCTTCAGAGGAGGAAAATAGATGCATCTCAACGCCATCAGCCCCTCCAATAAAATAGGTTTCACCCACGCCCCGGAAGACAATAGCTCTGGTATTGCTTACCTCAGTCATTTCGATCAGCCTTATTAACTCCGTTATTAATTCTGAATTGAGAGAATTTCGATCTTCCGGGCGATTGATCTGTACCCAACAAATATCCTCTGCCTGACGGATGATTAAATGGGAAAAGTCATTTGACATATTGAATCCTCCTTTGTTGGAGAGAATAATCATTAAGGCTCAAAAGGTTGAGATGAAGAAACCTTCCTCTCCCGGACAATCAACGATGAATCATCCATTTTTTTTCTGTTCGTTGTTTATCGTCAGCGGTCCCTTATTCAACGGGTTTTTAAAACCCATAGACTATTTTCATATCCTTAAATAACAAGGCCTCCATTGGGGCTGAAGATTTGCCCGGTGAAGAAGTCGGCTTCGGGAGTTGATAGAAAGGCAACGAGGCTTGCAATCTCTTCAGCCGTGCCGAATCTTTTAAGAGGTGTGTTTTTCAAAATAAATGCTTTAAATTTCTCTTCCATCTTATCCAACATGGGGGTTTGAATATATCCTGGGGCAATGGCATTTACACGGATATTATACCTTGCTACTTCCTTTGCGAGGGTCCGGGTTAGTTGAATAATGGCTCCTTTAGTGACGCTATAATGAAGCGCACCAGGGGTAGGGGTGAGCCCGGCAACAGAGCTAAAATTAATGATTCGACCGCTCTTGTGCTCCTTCATCCAACGAACAGCCTCTCTGCAACAGTAGAAAGTTCCATCTAAATTAATGGACATCATTCGTTTCCACTGTTCGTCGTTCATTTCTTCAATAAAGATGGTTTGATCGAGGATAGCGGCAGCGTTGACCAGTAAATCCAGTTGGTCTGTTTCCTGCCTCAACTGGTCGAAAAGATCAACTACCAAAGAACTGTTGGATATATCGACATAAAACGCCTTTGCTTTCTGACCCAACTTGGTTATTTCATCCACCACGGTTTCTGCCTGAGGGATGTTTAAATCCGCCACATAAACAGAAATGCCTGATTTTGAGAGTTTTAGTGCAATCGCTTTTCCGATACCCGAAGCTCCACCAGTAATTAGGGCAATTTTGGTTTCCCTGGTTTGCATCCGTCTATTCCCCGAAGAAAGAACCTATAGATCTCTCAATTTAAGATAAGCTTTCTCTGACATTTTTGTTGGGAAAATAATGAACCTTTCCGAAAAAAGTTGCTCGATGATACCCTGAGCCACCTGGTCTGGAGAATCTATTCGTGAACGTAATTGTTCTATGATTCCGGACATCTCTTGAGATCCCACAGAAGCTTCAAAGAATTCCGTCAAAGTAAGATAGGGACACACGGCAACGACTCTGATTCCTGTGCCTTGAAGATCCTTGACCAATCCTCTCGATAACCCAATGACTGCATGCTTGGCCGAGATGTAAGGAGATACGTTATTCGTGTGTGCTACTAAACCCGCTATTGAACTGATATTGATGATTCGTCCTTCGCCCTGGCTCCTCATTATCGGGAGGATCAATTGAGTTAAAAAAATGACACTTAGAATATTGACCTCAAACAGATTTCTAATCTCCTTCTCATCAATAGATTCAAGCAACCCATATATACCTGAACCAGCATTATTCACTAAAATATCAATCTTCCCCCATCGGCTTAGCGTTTGGTTTACCAGATTTTCTCTGTCTTTGCTCTCAGTCACATCGCATTGGAAACATAAGGTTTCATTCGGGCAACGGATGGCGACTTCCCGAAGCTTTTCAAAACGACGAGCCGCTAAAACAACTCGCGCTTCCTTTTGCGAGAACGCCACGGCTAAAGAAGCACCAATGCCAGAACTTGCCCCTGTAATAATGACAACTTTACCTTTCAATGAATTCATTATGTTTAATATTCGACCCGCTTATCCTCAAAGTAAAAGTTTTTCATTATATAGAGTATTTATGGACGAAGCCCATAACGATCGTTAGAAATTCCTTCGTCCTTTCTAAAAAGGCAGCGTGTCCTGCCTGAGGTATAGTAATGAATTCACAGCCTGATATATTCTCATATATGGTCATCATATCTTTTACCGGAGCTATTATATCGTGTTCTGCTCCTATCAGGAGCGTAGGGATCCTGATCATTTTTAATTCGTCTGGCGATATGTAATAATTTCTTGTGCTCCTGGATAGCCTCATAAAGGCTTGAAACCACTCTTTTGTTAGGAAAGCTTTAAGCATCTCTTGATATTGATAAATCAAATCTATGTGAGTTTCATAATACTTTCCAGAGTATATAAAGGGCCTTGCGAGTTGGAGAAACTTTTCCCCATCATTTAATTCTACAGCTGTCTCCCACGCCTTTCCTATCTCACGAAGGTGATTGCTCATGAAACTTGTTGTATTAGGAAGGATAAGGGTGTTCAGCCTCTCTTGATTAAGTAACGCAAACTTTAAAGCGACTAACCCACCATAAGAGAGCCCTAACATATGTATTTTGGGTATCTTTAACGCATCTAACAAATTCAATAAGTCGTTTGCATGTAAATCTAAATCGTATTGCTCTTTCATCTTAGAGGAATGACCCTGATCTCTGAAATCAAATAGAATCAGCTTGAACATTTTTGAAACCGCTGGAATCAAGCCTGCCCAACTTAAAGTATTCATCATGATGCCATTTAAGAAGATGATAGGATCCCCTTTTCCGTATAGTTCATAATAAATTTCTGCATCATCTATCATCTTTAAAAAAGGCATACAATCATTTCCTTAGTAAAACAGGGAATGATGAGAAAATGGAGATTGTCAGACATCTCCTTCAAATTTCTTGGTAAAGTTCTTTTATTTTTCTTTTATCAATCTTCCCTGTTTCAGATTTTGGTAGTGCTTCAACGATTACTATTTTTCTCGGCCTTTTAAATGAGGCCAAGTGTTTTGTAATATATTCTGCGACCTCTTCCTCGGTTATCTTTTCTCCTTTCTTGGGGACAATGACAGCCTTGGGGGTTTGTCCCCAGGTTGGATGCTGTCCCCTGACCACCACAACATCAGCCACTTTGGGATGGCTGTAGATCACTCTTTCTATCTCTGCGGGGTAAATATTTTCGCCTCCACTTATGATCATGTCATCCGTCCTTCCCAGTACATAGAAGTGACCGTCCTCGTCTACTTTACCCAGGTCTCCTGTGAAGATCCAATCCCCTCTGAATTTCTCAGCCTCAGCCTCAGGTCTGTTCCAATATCCAGCAGCTCCAGTGGGTTCCCTCCGGATCACTATCTCCCCAATCTCTCCTCGTTTTACTTCTATACCCTTCTGGTCAATAATTTTTATTTCGATAAATGCAGGAGGTTTGCCCATACATTCGCTTCCCTTAATCAACGTAGGGTCATCCTCACTCACCGCAGGCCAGTTAAATCCTGTTGCACCGGTCTCTGTCAAACCGTATCCACTCATATATTTAATCCCTTTTTCAATGAATGCTTTTTTTAATTATGCAGGTTGAGGTTCACCTCCCCCATTTACCACTTTCAGAGATTCCACATAGTTCTCCCAGCCTTCAACCTGGACCATCAACTTTAGCTGGGTTGCTATGCCAAAGTGGTACGTTACTCCATATTGCTTAATCAGCTCCAGAGTTCCCTTCGGTGTCCATGTGCTTTGAAGTATGATGGTCCCATTGATCATCAGCATATAAAGCTGGAAACATGTAATTCCACCTGAGTGAAACATAGGGGGGGCACCCAGATATACATCATCCCGAGTCAGCGAAGCTGAAATCCCATTACTGAGGGAAGCAAAAAAGGTGCATCGATGAGTAAACTTTACCCCTTTGGGTCTACCTGTTGTACCTGCTGTAAACAGAATCATACATAATTCTTCTGGTCCCGTAATGACCTCCGGCTCTTGTTCTGATAAATCTTTCACGAAATCATTAAAAGGCTTTGCTTCGCTCAGCTTGTGGTGACCCACCTCGACAAGAGTAAGGGATTTTTTTCGATCTTTAAGAACTTCTTTCACCATTTCAGCATAGTTACTATCATATATAAGGATTTTGGGTTCCACATCGTCTATTAAAAATCTTATCTCTTCGCTGGAAAGTCTGAAATTTGCAGGGGTATAGATGGCACCAATCTTTAGACAGGCGAGGAGAGCATCTAATATCTCCATCTTATTTGGAAGGAGAATAAAGACCCTGTCTCCTTTTTGGATACCGGATTTCAATAATGCATTCGCTAATTTGTTAACACGAGAGTTAAGTGCGGAATAAGAAAATTTTCTATCCTCCTCAATATCTGAAGCGATCACTGCGATCTTGTCTGGAAAACCTGATAACATAGCGTTTCGGGCAACAATATTTGCTATGTTATAAACAGTGCCATGTCCTGGGTATACGGTTTTCATAAGATCCCCCTTTTTGATTCGCCATAGATTTTATAAACCAAGATAAGATTTCTTCACATGTTCATTACGCGCTAAAGCCTCGGCATCCTCTTCTAAGACAATTCTCCCATTTTCGATCACATATCCCCTATCAACAGCTTTTAAACTCTGGCGGACATTTTGTTCGGTCAGTAGAATGGACACCTTTTCTTTGATTTCTCTAAGTATGTGGAAAAGGTGGGATACCAGGGAAGGTTGCAATCCACAGGATGGTTCATCAAGTATGAGGAGCTTTGGATTCGCCATGAGGGCACGGCCTATCGCCACCATTCGTTGTTCTCCTCCGCTCAATGTCCCCGCGTGCTGATTTAATCGATCCTTAAGAACTGGAAATATTGAAAAGATGAATTCCATGGTTTGGGTCATTTTTTCTCTTGCTCCAGGAACGTAATGAGCTCCTGATTCCAGGTTCCCACGGACAGACATGAAAAGGAAAAGTTCCCTGCTTTGAGGAACTAAAGCGATCCCTTGTCGAATGATTTGATAGGTTTCTAAAGGAAGTATGGACTTCTCTTCGAAAGTGATCTCTCCGCTCGCTGGTTTGGCCAATCCCATAATGGCGTTTATTAAAGTGGTCTTTCCAGCTCCATTCGGCCCAAACAAACCCACTGATTCCCTTCCAATATTGATCGATAAATCTCTGAGAACGTGTAACTTCATGTAATAATTGTTGATTCTCTTGACAGCGAGCATTATTCCTCCTCACCTAAGTAGGCACTTATGACGTTTGGATTTTCAGAGACTTTTTCATAAGGGCCTTCTGCTATTTTCTCTCCCCTGTCAAGAACGATGACCCTATCAGTCAGTTCCCTTATCACACTCATGACATGCTCGATGACACATATGGAGATGCCTTGGTCACGAATTTTGCGCACTGATTCAATCATCTCTTTGGTTTCATCCACATTCAACCCCGCCATCACCTCATCTAAAAATAATATCTTGGGTTGAAGGGTCAGAGCCCGGGCTATCTCCATTTTCTTAACTTCTAATATGGTGAGTTTTGTAATGTCCCTCTCAATTTGTCCAAGACCTAAAAATTCACATATTGCTTGTGCTTCCTTGCAGGCCTCCTTTAGACCATTTCCTCGTCCAAAAAGGGATCCTAACATGACATTCTGCAATAGACTAAGACCTTGAAGAGGACGCGCGATCTGAAACGTTCTTGTTATTCCCAATCTACACTTTCTATGGGTAGCAAGTTTTGAAATATCTTTTCCCTCAAAAATTATCTTCCCACTACTTGGGAGGTAGATCCCGGAAATCACATTCGTCAGAGTTGTTTTTCCCGCCCCATTAGGACCGATAATTCCTAAGATCTCGTTTTCATGGAGTTCAAAACATACTTCTTTTAGTGCAATCAGCCCCACGAACCTTTTAGTTAAATTTTGGGTCTCCAGGATAGTCACCGCTTCCCTTCTTTCTTGTGGTATTTAAAAAGTATTTATTTCCCTTTTTCTAACCGTTCCCATAAGGTCCCTATTATCCCTTTGGGAACAAATAATATGACCACCACGATAACGATACCATAAACAAGCAGATGGCCATAAGGTAACTGCAATTTCAGGTAGTCTGAAATCGCTCCCAGGACTAATGCTCCCACGAGTGGACCGATGGTTGTATACATCCCCCCTAAAAGACACATAGTTATGGGAAGTAAAGTGAAATGGATGTGAAAGGTTTCCTCGGGAGTAACAAAAGCATACTGGTGGGCGTAGGTAGCACCGATCATTCCTTGAAGGGCCGAGGTAATGGCAAATACAAATACAAGGTATTTAAATATGTCAATACCACTTGATTTGGCAACAAGTTCGTCATTCCGGATAGATGTTATAGCAAAATAAATCCTCGTTCTTTGAAAAACCTCTGAGATAATAATCGTAATGATAGTAATCGTAAAAACAAGCCAATATACCTTGGAGGGATCTCCGTTGAATATCGCAGAGGGCAGTACGGAACCCTCAGGTCCTCCTGTAAGACTATGCAAATTTCTTACAATGACCCTGAAAATTTCGGCTATGGCTAAGGTCACAATAGCAAAGTATAGTCCTCTCAGGTGCAATACCATCAGTCCTAAAAGCACAGCAGTAAAAAGTGCAGTTATTCCCCCTAAGAAGATGCTTGAGAATGGATCCACTCCCAACTTTAGGTGAGTGAGTGCTGCAGCATAACCACCAATTCCAAAGAAGCCAGCAATGCCAAAGGAAATCTGCCCAGTTCTTAGAAGCATATCCCAGCTCAAGGCTAAAGATAAATAGATTAAGATGGTAGTTGCCGTATGCTGTAAATATGTTCCTGTATAAAGTGGGAAGAAGATTGCTATTGAAATAATAACAGCGTAAGCAATGTATTTCCATCTTTTCATATAACTCGCCTTCGATATGACCCAACCATGATCACAACGATGATCAGCAAAAAAAATACTATATCCGCCCATCCCGCATAACCTATAAACGACTTAATGAAACTTTCACCAAAGCCAAGAATTAAGCTGGCCCATAAAATACCGGTGAGGTTTCCTAAACCAGCCATGGCAGAAAGACAAAAGGACTTTAAGGTAAAGGTCCCTCCAACAAGAGGGAAAATCGAATGCCTCGTGAGAAAAAGAACACTCATGGCACCCACAAGGGCAATTGAGATACCGAAAATGAGGAGATAAATCCGGTCTATGTTTATTCCCACCAGTTCAGCCCCTACCGGGTTTTGTCCAGTGGCCAGAGCAGCTTGTCCGATTCTCGTGCGTCTCAAAAAATAGTAGAGACCGATAAACACGAGGATAGCAGACACTACATAAACAAATCCGTAAGTGCCAAAAGTAAAAGAACCTATTGTTGCTGAAGCCGAGGCGTAGTCCACATGTATGCTGACAGGCTGTGAAGTCCACAAAAGGTTAGCAAATTGTTGCAAAATAATTGCAATCCCAAAAGTGAGAAGTAGTTGAATTAATTCCGGAGCCCCGTGTATATACCTAATAGTGTATCTGTAGGTTGCCATTCCTATCAAAAAGAGTCCTAACGATACAGGCAATATAGCAACAAAAGGATCTGCTCCCGTGTAAACAGTAAACCAGTAGGCAAGATAAGCTCCCAACATCATAAAATCGCCATGGGCTAAGTTGATTAAACCGACAATTCCCAAGATGAGGGCCATAGGAAAAGCAATCGCAGCATATAGACCGGCAACTTGGAGACCTTCAACAAGCACGAAAGGCTTCCAAAAAACTAAAAGGACTCCACACATTAGAGTTATAACAATTTTGTAATTTTTAAGTAAGAGTTTACCCATCAATTCTATATAAAACGGCATAATATTTGACAAAATAAATTTAATAATGCATACTACCTCTATT
>FWPV01013416.1_pt1 | contig 12305 bp, 6 predicted proteins | sample 2228371 | NCBI WGS metagenome assembly FWPV01 (sample SAMEA103939776, study PRJEB20133) | metagenome | reverse complement strand
ATGCCCTCATGATACAACCTCAGCGGCTATTTGTCACCCTATGCAATTGTAAAGGTATTTCGGTTCACAAGTGAACCGTGCCCATTTTTTTATGGAGCTCTCTGCGGCCTCGGCGTGCTCTGCGGTGAGATGTGGGGCATCATCAGATGTTTGCATCTCCTTGTCTTCGTGGTACAACAGTGCCAGATGTTAAGTGCAGTTGAAAGGATACACACGTGAGAGAACATGCCACTACGCCAGAATTAGAGTTATCCATCGTTTTGCCGGTCTACAACGAGTCCGGCAATCTCGAAACGTTCATCCCGGAACTCTCCGGCGTGCTGCGTGACCTGGGCCGTTCTTATGAGATCATCGCTGTGGACGACGGCAGCACCGATGCAAGTGTGGAAACGCTGCGCCGCCTGAAGGCGCAGGAGCCGCACCTGCGCATCGTTCGCTTCCGGCGCAACTTCGGACAAACCGCTGCCTTCACCGCCGGCTTCGATCTTTCACGAGGGCGGTATGTGATCACCATGGATGCCGACGGACAGAATGACCCGGCCGATATTCCCCAACTTCTCAAGGCCATGGAAGAAGGCGAATATGACATCGTCAGTGGGTGGCGACGGGAACGCAAGGAGCCGTTTCTTTCCCGCCGCCTGCCCTCGATGATTGCCAACCGCATCATTGCCAGATCCACCGGCGTGGCGTTGCATGACTACGGCTGCTCACTCAAAATCTATCACTGGAAAGTCGCCAAAAATGTAAAGCTCTACGGCGAACTGCACCGCTTTATCCCTGCCCTGGCTTCTGAAATGGGGGTGCGGATTACCGAGATGCCGGTGAACGATCGTCCACGTCGCTACGGGAAATCGAAATACAACCTCAGCAAAACGGTGCGGGTGGTTTTGGACCTGCTCACCATCACCTTCCTTTTGAACTATATGGCCCGGCCGATGCAATTCTTCGGCTTAATGGGCCTGGTGAGCGGCGGCATCGGTTTCGTGCTCGGCCTGTATCTGACGTTCCTGAAATTGCTCACCGGTGCCAACATCGGCACGCGGCCGTTGCTTCTGCTGGCCATCCTTTTGATGATCCTGGGCGTACAATTTGTAATGATGGGCCTGCTCGGTGAATTGCTGTCACGCACATACTTCGAGGTACAGGGCAAAACGATCTACATGATTCGCAGCGAAGAATAGTCTTCCGCAGGTCAGCATGTCCCGGCAAAAGGCTGTATTACGGCGAGACTTTCCCTCCACCGGGCCACGTTCCCCCTGGATGGTCTCATGGGCACTTTTGGGGCTGGCGCTGCTGGTGCGGTGGATGCCCCTCAACCGCTACATCACTCCCGACGAACCGATCTGGGTACAGCGCAGTGTGGCCTTCGCCGATGCTGTGGCGGCGCGCGATTGGGCCGCCATCCCCCAAACGGGCCACCCCGGCCTGACGACGATGGCCCTGGGCGCGCTCGGCGTCCGCTTGAGCGCCTGGCTACACCCGGCAGAATCGGCCGGCCACCTGGCATGGATCCGCAATATCGCCTGGCTGGCGCCGGAGAACGAAGCGGCCTTCCCCCATCTGGCGTTCTTCTTGCCCACGGCACGCTTTTTGGTCATGCTGGTGACGGCGGGCGGTATCGTGTCTGTTTATGGGATCGGCTGCCGGCGGCTTGGAGCCCGTGCAGCGCGCTTCCTGGCATGCTTCCTGGCACTCGATCCTTTCTTCGGTGGCCTCTCCGGGCTGCTCCACACCGACGCCCTCCAAGCGCTCTTTGTCCTTTTGGCCACCCTGCTGGTCCTTCCCCGCCGCGACGATGCGCACATCGCCTGGTGGAGCCTCGCGGCGTCCGCGCTATGTTTGGCCCTGGCGGGGATGACGAAGACTTTGGGCCTCTTTGTCGCCCCGGGGATTGCGCTGGCGCTGTTTTTTCTCCCCCGTGAACCATGGCCCCTGCGCGCCGGCCGTGTCGCGGTGCTAACCATCCTGACGGTATCCTTTTACCTGTTGCTCTATCCTCCTGTGTGGGTGAATCCGCACGCCGCTTTGACCACACTGATTGAGGCGGCCCGTTACCATGAAGGCATCGGCCTACGCGATGTCTTCTTCCTCGGCCAATACACCGCCGACCCCGGGCCACTGTTCTACCCGCTGGTGTTGCTCTTTCGGCTTACCCCGCCGGTACTCGGTGGACTGGGATGGGCACTGTTTAACCGCCGCAAAATGCAAGGCCTTCTGCCGAGAAAGCCCTCTCCCTGGTGGTTCATCTGGCCGACCGCGGTCTATCTCGCCTTCATCACCGTGGCGACCAAGAAGTTCGACCGTTACGCGCTCTCGGCTATAGTATTGCTTACTGCGATTGCGGCGTCGGCGTGGGCGTGCTGCGCGAAACGTCGGCGCCTGGTAGTGGCGGCAGCTCTCCTGTTGCCTTGGGCCTTGGTCGCTCCCCTGCCGCTGTATTACGCCAACCCTCTGCTCGGCGGCCCATGGCTGGCGCGCCAGATCATCCCCTTGGGATGGGGTGAAAGCGATGGCATCGCGGCGCTGTACCTGGCGCGCCGTCTACCTGAGGCGGCGTCAAAAGTGCTGTTGACCGCCAACGTCCCGGGTTCTGCTGCTTACTTCCCCGGCACAACGTGGCGTCGAAATGCTACACTCTTGCCCTGTGCCGATGCTCTTATCGTGGCCGGGGAGGGGACGGCGTCTCCCGGCTATGTTGCCGTCAAGACCTTGCACCTGGCCGGCCTCCCGCTGACGATGCTGTACACTCAAACGCTGACTTTCCCGACGACGTGGCCCCTCGTGGTAGCCGGACCGCTCCCCGGTGCACCGACCGAAACGGTGGCCCCGGCCGCCGATCTGCCGACCCTGCGCTCCTGGTTAGAATCCCGCCTGGCTCCCGGCGCCGCTTTCCTGTGGGTCCATGCTCCCCAGTGCTACCCGTTGACCGAAACACAGCTCACCCGGCTCTTCGCGGGGACGGCGCAATGCGCAGCAACAGGCGACATCGCCGGACTGACCGTGGAGCAATGCCGCCTATCTGCGCCATTAGCTGATGACGAGATTTTTCTGGCGCGCTTTGGCGGGACGTTGGATCTGATTGCGGCGGCATGGCCGCCTACCGTACAGGCGCCGTCCGCGCTAACCGTGCATATGCGTTGGCTTCCGATCTGATCGCCTGGGACGCTCAACACTTACCTGACCTTGCGCAGTCCTGAGGATGATCTCATCTATGCAGAGGGCGGCGACATTTTGGTGGATGAACGCGCGTGGCGCACAACGGCCTGGGAGGTCGGTACGTTTGTCGCGGGGACGGCCTACATTCCCATTCCCCTCACCGTGCCGCCGGGCACCTACACTTTGACGTTAAGTATTGCCGGCGAGGGTGGCCGCTTAGGCTTGAGTTTACCCAACGGAACATTCGGTGGGACGCGCGTGGTACTGGGACAGGTGGAGATCCTCCCCCTCCCTTATCCGCCCACGGCGCTGCCGGGGATCATGGCGTTGTCGTCATCGGCGGGTGACTTTGCCGGCTTACGGTTACTGGGCAGCGCAGGACTACCGGTAACGCTATGGGCCGGTGAGCGTCTGCCCTTCCGTCTGGCATGGGAACGGGTGTCCGGCGAGCCGGCGGATACGCTCCATTGGGCACTCACCTGCGCAGACGGTGCCGGCCGTGCCGGTGTTTTGCCGTTGGCCCCCTCTGCGCCGGCGACCTGGCACATTGGACACCGCTACATCGCGCAGTACGCGCCGCGCACCGATCCACTGTTGCCCGCCGGCCCTTGCACGCTCACCGTGCAACCGCCGTCCGGCCCAACGATTCCCGTGGGTGAAGTGGTCCTTCGGCAACGCGAACGCCGATTTACATGGCCGCAGGCGCCACCAACCGCTTTGGAGGTGTCTATCGCCGACTTTGCGCGGCTGGTGGGGGTCGCCGTCAGCCGTGATACCCTCGTCCCCGGCGAGACTTTCACCTTAACGCTGTACATGCAGGCGAACAAGACGGCGGCGCACGACTATACCGTATTTGTCCACGTCATCGGGGAAGATGGACGGCTATGGGGTCAATCGGATAATTGGCCGGAGCAGGGCGCGGCGCCCACGACCTCGTGGGTGAAGGGGCAAATCATCGTTGATACGCACACATTGACCTTAGCGGCGCAGGCGCCCGCCGGAACGTACACGTTGTTCGGCGGCATGTACGATGCCGAGCGCGGGCCACACGTTCCCCTCTACGACGCAAACGGCGCGCCATTTCCCGACGGTCGCGCGCCGCTTCGCACGCTAAAGATCAAATAAGAGGGCAAAAGGCCGCATTCACTTCCCCGCCGGTGTTACGCCTGCGTCAGACGCCGCGCTTCGGCGTAACTCGCTTTGGCGCTGTCCATATCCCCGCGCTGCGTATAGAGTTTCCCCAGGAATTCCAGGAAGAAGATGGCCTTGGCCGGGTCAATGCGCCGACATAATTCTACTGCCTGATGCGCCGCCTCGATGGCCAGATCGAGGCCCCCCTTATCACGATGGAGAATACTCATCTCATGAAGCACATCAACGGCTAAGGCTTCATCCCCGATCTCGCGGACAACTTCCAGGCTGCGCTGCAGATATTCCAGCGCCTGCGTGAGATAGCCCAACTGCTTGAGGTTGATCGCATGTTCGTATAATGCCGCCGCCACACCGGCACGATTTCCGGCTTTCTCATAGAGTTCCTTGGCCGCCTGACTGCATACCAAAGCATGCTTGTAGTCTCCCATTTGCCGACTGAGCATGGAGAGGTGATACAAGCACAAACTTTCCCCGTTTTGATTGCCGATCTTACGCATAAGCTGCAGGGCAGCCTCGTATTTTTGGCTGGCCTGTGAGGTGTCGCCCAATTGCTCATAGATTCTGGCGATTCGTCTAAGCATGTGCGCCATTTGTTCTGTGGCCCCTTGCGCCTCGAACATGCGGTAGGCTTCCTCATAGACCGTCAATGCGCCGTCGAGATGGCCTCGATCCATGTACAAGGTCGCCAGATTATCCATATTCGGGACTCGTTCCGCGCCGCTGGAAACGGCAAGGGTGCGCCGGAGCAATGTCTCGGCTAAATCATGCTGTCCCCACCGATTGAGTATCGGAACAATGGTGCGTATGATGTGGGCCGCCGCCTCATATTTTCCGGCTTTGAAAAGATGATGTTGCCAGGCAACGGCATTAGCCATAACGCGCCGGGCGTATTCGACATTTTGTGTTTGCTGTACCCACGTGCCGAGAATGCCGTGGCTATCACGGGCAAACCACTCTACACGCTCGTCAGGCCAGGTGGAGACATTGCGGGCAATGAGACGACGGCGCGCTTCATCAACAAAGGGCGCCGCGTAAACAGAAGCTAGCCGGGTATGCAACATGGTCCACGTCTCTTCGCTCATGCGTTGCAGAACATGGTGATGCACGATAGGGTGAAAATTGTACCAGGCGACGCCGTTGGTGACATGATGGAATTGCAATAAGGCCAATTTCTCCCAACGCTCAAGCAGAGGTGTGGCATATTTCTCTGCAATGGAGGTCAATTTGCTCATCAGCTCAACGTTAAACGATCCTTCGCAAATCGCCAGGGTGGTGAACGCAACGCTTTCGCCGGGATCGAGACTGTCGAGAATGCCGTCGAGCAAATACGCATGCCACGCCTCGGTCGTTTGCGGCATTGGCGACGATGGAGCACGCAAGGTCTGCAAGTTGTGCCCCGTGGCTAACCAACCCTCCAGCAATTTGAGCGTTTCAGGCTGCCCTCCCAAAATCCGATAGACATCGAGCTGCGTGGCCAAAGATTCCCGGCCCAGGTGCGGTAAAGCGTTCATCAACAGTACAGCATGGCGCGGCGTCAAGGCAGAGACCTCGATTTCTTGTTTCTGCGTGATCGGCAATGTCGTCACCCCTACCCAGGGACGTTGCGCGATGAACAGGTAAACGGCACGCCCCCGTGTGGTCAGCAGCCCCTGCAAGATCGCCTGCATGATCTTGTTTTCAATCGTGGCCGGCGCATCGTCATTCGGTGCCTCTGACGTGGCATACCACGCCTCCAGCTCATCGAACACCATCAGGTGAGGATAACCACCGACCAGCGAGGCCGCCGCGCGCGCGCGTTCGGCCGGCTCGTGGCGGGCATTCAGCAGCAAAGCGGCGGCCTTGCCGTAGGCTTCGGCCGGATGAGCGCGCCAGAACTCGGCAATTTTTTCCAACGCCATCAGCGGATCGAGTAATTCCCGACAATTGATGACCAGCACATCCTCCGCCCGTAGGTCAGAATGCGCGATGTATTCAGCCGCCAGGGTGCTCTTTCCACTGCCGTTGTCGCCCCACAGGGCAAGAACCGGGACGCCGTCTTGTTGGGCGCGGTGCAATGTGCGCAGCTCTTTGCGACGATTCACAAAGCAGTGCGGTAATGTTAGCCCGGCAATGCTTCTGAGCCACTTGGGCGGCGGGAGCGGCAGCGCTTCCAATGTAGGATCAATCAAAGGCGTATCCTGCGCCCGCAAACAAAGTGCCGGCACGCCCCAATCAAAGCGTCGGCGTTCCTCGTCAATTTCTTTGAGCGCCGAGCGAACCTGATAAAGACTATCGAGAGGTGACTGTCCCTCCGCCAGCCGTCCATAGAAAGTATCGAGTAACGCAATGGCCGAGTCATCGCTCAAGCTGATAGGCACGGTCAGCACCGCCGGAATGCCGAACTGCAATAATTCGGTCGCCACATTGTCAAAAGCATTCAAAACGCCGATTTGCGCGCTCTGACAGGCGGTGATGACGATCAGCGAGGGTTGCCGCTCCTCTTCCAACACCGCCCGCAGATGTTCGGCGCCCACCAACTCTGTTTCGCCACCGCGCTTCTCGAAACACAGGAAACCACGCCGTTGCTTGTGCGCGTAGGTCCCGTGGCCGATGTAGTGCAGGATGTGATAGGGCGCCTGACGTTTGAGGGCATCTTGTAGAGCGGGCAATGTCGCTTCATCCAGAACATCAAGGATCAGACGGCCGGCCCGACGAGGGCTTTCGAGGGCCTCTTGTACCACCAGCAACTCCCGCTCGACATCCAGCGCTTTTTGATCCTCAGGAGCAGCGATCACCAACAACACGCGCAAAGGGGGCGGCGTCGCAGAAAAAGATACACGGGGAAGCCCTTCGGGCAGACGGCTGAGGCGCAACTGACCGTTCAGGCACATGAATACTTCGCCATCATGGAGGTATTCCCACGGGAGACGCCACAATGACGCCACTTCGGGGTGCAAAGACAACACTAAATGAAGCGGGGTGTACTCAGGCTCGGCCTTCAAGAAAGTCTGTAACTGCTTGCCTTTGCCGAACAGATAACCGTAAAGGCGTTGGCCATACGTTATGACTTGACCCTCACTGGCTCTGCCCACCAGGGCCGCGCCCGGCTTGGCCATGTCGTCAGGAGATAAGGCCCCGCGTTCCAATAGCCACAACGGCCCCAGATGGGTCATGCCGGTAGGATCATGTTGAAATTCATTGGTGCACACTTCCTGGCCATTTGCCTGCTTGGTCACAGCAAAGTATTTGTTCCCTGATTTGCGAATCTCAACACGCAGTTCTGGGTATGGCCGGGACATACAGCATGCCTCCTTGACGCTTTATCTCTTTGTTCTGGCCGCAGTCTTATCTCGGTGAGCGCGGAAACTTAGCCGAATGGGTGTGCCGGGAAAGGGGTAAACCTCACGAATGCAATTCTCCAAGAAGCGTTGATAAGAGAAATGTAGCAGGTCGGGATCATTGACGTAGAAAATAAAGGTGGGAGGCGCTACTTCAGCCTGAACGACGTAGAAAACCTTCAGGCGTTGACCTTTTTTACTCGGCGCCGGATGTTCGGCCATGGCCGTGCGGATGAGATCGTTGATCTGCCCATCTGGCAGGCGTTGATAGCGCGCTTCCACAACATCTAAAACCGCCGGCAGAATCTGATTGACATGCAGGCCGGTCAAGGCCGAGACAAAAAGGACGGGGACATAGCTCAAAAACTTCAATCCCTCGCGCACCTGCCCTTCGAATTCATGGCGCCTGGCGCGGATCTCGGCAGCGACCGCATCCCATTTATTGACGATGACCACAACGCTGACTCCCTCGTCGGCAATCATGCCGGCGATATGGGTATCCTGAGCCGTGATCCCTTCCGTCGCATCAATCAACAGCAGAGCGACGTCGGTGCGTTGGAGGGCGCGCGCGGCGCGTAACACGCTGTATTTTTCCACGCCCGGCTCGATTTTCCCCCGCCGTCGAATGCCGGCCGTATCAATCAACACGATTTTGTGCCCCTGCCATTCCATTTCGGTGTCTACCGCGTCACGGGTTGTACCGGCCACCGGACTGACGATGGCCCGCTCTTCGCCGAGTAACTGATTGAGCAACGAGGATTTTCCTACGTTCGGGCGACCGAGAATGGCCACATGAATGGCCTCGGTGGTGGCCTCCGGTTCAGGCTCGCTCTCAGGCAACCGGGCGACGACACTATCGAGTAAATCGGCCACCCCGCTGCCGTGGATGGCGGATACGGGATAGACTTCGCCCATATCCAGCTCATAGAATTCCAGTGCCTGCTGATCGCGGTACTCGTTATCGGCTTTGTTGGCCACCAGTAACACCGGCTTCTGACTCAAGCGCAGCAAATCGGCGACCTCTTGATCGGCACTCGTGAGGCCGGTGATGGCATCGGTGAGAAAGAGAATGAGATCCGCTTCCTCGATGGCAATTTCGGCCTGAGCGCGGATCAGAGGAATGAACGGCACAGAATCCTCCAACAGCGGCGTAGTGCGGATGGGCCGTAACCCCTTCTCCACATTCGGCGGCAAGATTTCGATGCCACCCGTGTCGACCACGAGAAAACTGCGTCCATTCCATTCGGCTTCGGCGATGAGACGGTCGCGCGTGGTTCCCGGTATATCGCTGACCACGGCGCGGCGTTCACCGACGATGCGGTTGAACAACGTGGATTTTCCGACGTTGGGCCGTCCGACAATTGCAACTAAGGGTTTCGCCATTTAACCTCTACCTGATGCTGCGGTCATCCATTCCGCAAGAGAATCGCCAGCTGGATTTCAATCCGCGGGCGGCTCGCACAAAGGAAGGACAAAAGAGAAAGTGCTGCCTTTGCCGGGATAACTGCGCACCCAAACGCGCCCGTTGTGTTTTTCAATGATGGATTTGACAATGGCCAGTCCTAAACCGGTGCCCCCGACCCCGCCCGTTTCCTGGCTTTGCACCCGATAGAAACGCTCGAAGATCTTGGGTTGCTCGGCAAGAGGAATCCCGATACCGTTGTCCTCAATACTTATGATGAGATGCTCGTCGTCAGATTGTGCCGAGATTTTAATGAATCCGCCGGCTTTATTATACTTGATCGCGTTGCTGATCAAATTTTCTACGACCTGATAGAGCCGGCGCGGATTTCCCATCACCCACAAAGGCTTATCGGCGATTAGGGTGTAGATGTTTAGCTCCGCTTGCGCGATCTGCACCGCGTGCGCCTCAATGGCCTGTTGAATGGTCTCGTTAATGCGTATGGGCTGCATCTCCAGATCATAGCCGGCCTCGATTCGCCCGATGTCGAGAAGATCACTGATCAAAGCGGTAATATGGTTCAGGCTGTGCAGCGCCTTGCCGATAAAGTCTTTTTGGATCTCGGTGAGCGGCCCAACCCGTCCCAACAGCTCGATGTATCCCTGAATGGTGGTCAGCGGCGTGCGTAAATCGTGCGAGAGCGTAGAAACGAACTCGGACTTGAGACGATCCAATTCTTTGAGGTGGGAGATATCCTGCATCACCACGAGCCGGCCGACATGGCCGATGGAACTCAACTGGGCATTGAAGACCCGCCCGTTCTCCAATTCTACCTCGGCACGCAAGATGCCGTTAGGCTTATCCCCCTGCGCAAAAAGCCCGCGGACTTGGGCGTTCTGGAGGCAGGCTTCGAGCGGTTGTCCTTGCGCGTTCGGCGCGATCCCGAAGTTCTCGGCGGCGCTTTTATTCCACAACCACAGCCGGTTATCCATGTCGGTGACTAAAATGGCTTCGGCGGCGTGCTCAAGGATAGCCCCCAGCCGGGAGCGCTCGGCTTCCACGGTCGCAAACAGGCGCGCATTTTCCAGGGCGATGGCGGCAAAATCGGCAATGGCGGACAAGGTGAAAACATGGCTATCCGTGAACGTGCGGTCCTGCAATACACTGACCATCCCTAAAACACCTATCGTACCCTGGCTGGGCGCCCTGATGGGAAGATAGAGCAAGGAACGCACCAGATAGCCGGTGGCAATTTTCGTGGGGCGGTGCAACACCACGGGTTGACCGGACTGGATGACCTGCTGAGCGATGGGATCCGAAGCCTCCACGTAAAAACGTTGGGCGACTTCCTCGTTCATGTTCATCTCTACCCGCAGATAGAGCTTATCGCCTTTCTGCAAAAGGATGAAGCCTTCTTCTGCCTGTGAAAGACTGAGCGAGGCCATCACAATGCGCTCCAGGATCTCCTCCACCTCAAGAGATGAGGTGACGGACTTTCCGACAAGAAAGATGGTATTGATTTCCTGCAGGCGTTGGTTGAGTTGTCGGTTCACCTCGGCCAAATTGGCCTGCAGATGGCGTTGCGACATAAGCCTTTGCGTCCGTTCCAGGAGGCTTGTGATTATTTCCTCTACCTCCTGAGAACGAAAAGGGTAATTGATCAACGCCAACAATCTGTTCTCCAAGAGACGATTGACCAGTGAAATAGACAGGGGAGGAATGGCTATTAACGCGAGTGCCAGCGCTTCCCCATGCTCATGTAGCACCTCAAGGACCCGCTGGGTGTTATGCTCGGCAAGATGGAGCACCAACACCGTGCTTTCCTGAGCTTTCAATGCCGATTGTAGGGCATCGGTCGTTGCCACATGCCGGGCAGCGACCTTTGGCGGCAATAAGGCGACCAATTCCTGGGCCACCGGCGTCTCTTCACTGAAGATCAAAATGTGTGAAATACTCACGCTTTCCCCTGCCTCTTGCTTATGCCAGACTATCATAGCGCAATCGGAGAAGTATGCAACTCAAATGGTAAACCAGGGTTTTATCATTCTCGTCACCGTCCTCCGCTGCTGCTTCGAGCGGATCGCCAGATCCGCTTTTGATGACCCATAGCCGTTGAAAACGGGGAACTCACGTTCCCCGCGGAGCAAGCATGAGAAGACCCTAAATGGTAAACACACTCGATTATCAATGCTGCCTTAGCACGAGGGGCAGATAGATCATGCTCTCGACGACAGTGCGCTGGGTCGCCCAAGCGCGCCAGGCCGCGCTGAACACGGAAGTCGCGGTCAATGTCACCTGATCGAAGGTCCCGACGGTTGCCGTAAGCGGGATGGTGACGTAGAGCGCCAGCGTGAGACGTTCTTGCGGTGCCAGCACAGCCGTGCGTGTAATCGGCATGATCACCGTACCGGAAGGAACGACCAACATGGTGGGCCAGATCGCCTGGCTCAACGTCAGGTCGTAACTGTCGGCCAGTATCCCGCCGTTGATCAGAGTCACCTGATGGTATACGCTCCGGCCTGGGATCCCGACGCGCACGGGGTCGCTCTGGAGCACCGGCGAATACAGCGACGGCAGCGCACAGGGTCTCAGATAGTTCAACACATGGGCCATTACCCTCTGCCGGTCGGTGAAGGTATTGATGCCTTCGAAGCCAAAGGCAAAGTAGACCACGCGGTAAGTGTCGGTGGTGTAAGCCACGGCTGCCCAATCCCCCGCCTGGCCGTAGCGGAAAACGCCGGTGCCTCCTTCAACAATGTCAACGGCGCTTGGATACTGTTGGTTATCGGCGCCATCCCCGCCCTGCAGGGTGACCGCAATGTTGCTGAGGAAAGCCGTCCCTTGTAATTCACGAAGGCCGCCGTCATCTTTCAAGTAGACGGCATGCAGGTAATCTTGATAAAAGGATGACGCACCATCGCGGGCAAGGTCATAGCCGATGTCCTGCCCGCTGAGGAACAACCGCCCGCCGCCATCAAGGTAAGCCTGAAGGGCAGCTTGATCCGCCGCGCTGAGTGTGCTATCCCGATTTCTGCCGGTGAGCCAGATCACACCCCGATAGCGGTGCAATACATCTGCCGGCGGGCCATCGGCGCCGTCCCCCACATGCCATAGCGTGTAACTCACCTGCAAACTTTCCAGGCTGTGGGTGTAGTAGGCTTGATCGTCGTGGGCGTTCCCTTGATCGTCGAAATCATCATCCACGACCAGCACGCACGGGGTAGGCATCAGCACGAAATCCTGGCGTTGGTCGTGATCCACCACAACGGTACGGCTCA
>FWPV01013414.1_pt1 | contig 12308 bp, 10 predicted proteins | sample 2228371 | NCBI WGS metagenome assembly FWPV01 (sample SAMEA103939776, study PRJEB20133) | metagenome | reverse complement strand
ATTGACTCTGAAATGTCTGAAAAGCTCTTTCAATTTTTCCTTTCCCTTGCGGTTCGTAAGGTCTTGTATTTATAACATGAACTCCTAACTCTTCTAAAGCCTTACGAATACTGCCACCTTTAGCATATTTACCATCATTATCATAATATACACATCGAGGTATACCAAAGGAGTTTTTTTTATTTCTACTTCCAAAAAATTTTCCATTTTCTTTCTTGGAGAAATATTTCCATTTTCATTATTGTAACAACAGATTCCTTCACCTTTAGATTGCGAAAGATAATATCTGGTTAAACATAACTTTCAACTTTTAACTTTAAAACTTTATAACTGAAAAGTATGATTTTTTCAGTGAGTTAGAATCAAAATCCAACGGTGGAGAAATTTAGGTTAAACAAGTAGCCCTATCCTAAAACTTTAACTCATCTACCCTAAGTTAAGGCATAAACAAGACTGAAACAAAAGACTACCACTTAAAGCAAACTTTATAAACTTTCAACTTTTAACTTTATAACTGTTACATTCTTTCTTAGCATATATTTCAAAAGTGTCCCCAAGCCTTAAAAATTTTTGTATACTTCGAGTGAAAGAGTTATCAGGCAAACCTATTCTATCAGGGTGAAGGCCAAAAATTTCAACCTTAATTATTTTATAACCTTTCTTTTTTAGCAGGTTTTTAATAGCGTTTAATGATGGTTCAAATATATGTTCGATAGGTCTTTTCTGATAATATAATTTTCTATTAAAGCGAAAAAATGCTCCGTAACCATTTGGTAAGGATAATGCAAGAATACCATCCTTTTTGAGTAATGAAGATAGTTTTGAGATAAACCCTTCTGGTTCATTTATATGTTCAAGTGTGAACCACAGTGTGATACAGTCAAAAAGTTCATTTACTTCATCAATGTTTTTATAAACATCTATTCCAAAAGTCTTTTTTGTATAATCTCTTGCATATTCAGATAATTCGACACCTTTTGGCATAAAGTTTAATGTTTTTGCTTCGTCGCAAAAAAAACCAAGTGCACTCCCAATATCAAGAATTTTTATCTTTTTTTCTTCTGAAATTTTTTTAATAATTAAAAGTCTTCTTTTTGAATAATTTCTTATATTTTGTTCATCTTCAAGGTAATTTTTACCATATGTAGCTTCATAGTTATCAGTAAAATATTCTTCTTTATAAAATTCTTCGTTAATTTTTCTATCAAGAAAGTTTGATTTACATTTTTTACAGAAATATAAATTACCCGTTTTTATTTGAGTAAGAAATTTAAATTTTTCGGAATTACAAACAGGACATTTCATAGAATCTACCTTTTTCCTTTTTTTACAAAAGATAACCTTGAAAAGGCTTTACTTCTTAAACTTTCGATGTTAAAATTTTCTTTGTTATTTAAATAATCTACAAAAGCTCTACCAGCTACCATAGCAGCATTATCAGAACATAAGGCAAGAGAAGCAGAGTAAACTTGAATGTTATTTTTAGTCTTTATTTCATCAAGAGACTTTCTTAAGAAACTATTAGCAGAAACACCTCCAGAAATTACAAGCCTATTTATTTTTAAATCATTTATTGCATTCATTGTTTTATCAAGTAAATGTTTTATTGCTATTTCTTGAAATGTCTTTGCAATAGATTTTATGTTTTTTTCTGTGACTTCGATTTTCTTTAATTTATAAACAATTGCCGTTTTTAAGCCACTATAGCTAAAATTATATCTATCCTTTTCAGTGGATAGAGGTAAAGAAATATCCTTAAAATCTTCTAAAAAAACTGCTTCATCATCCTGTGCAAGTTTATCAATTACAGGACCGCCGGGGTAACCTAAATTTAAGTATTTGGCAACCTTATCAAATGCTTCTCCTATAGCATCATCAATCGTTGAACCCAAAAATTCAATGTCAGTAAAAGACTTAACATAAAATAAGATAGTATGACCACCAGAAACTACAAGCCCAATATATGGAAACTCAATTTCATTTTCAAGATGTGGAGAATACATATGTGCCATAATATGATTAACAGGAATATAAGGTTTATTAAAATAAAGTGCAAGAGATTTAGCAAAATTTGTTCCAACCAGTAAACTACCTAAAAGTCCGGGACCATTAGTTGCTGCAAATGCGTCCATATCGCTTAAACATTTTTCACCCAGTCCTTCTTCAAGTACATCAATAATTTTTACTAAATGGTTTCTTGAGGCAACTTCAGGAACAACTCCATTGAAATTTTTGTGTATATCGATTTGAGAAAATGTTGAAAGTGTTAAAATTTTCTTTCCATCTTCTACTATTGATACAGAAGTCTCATCACAGGACGTTTCTATTCCCAGTATTAGCATTTTCCATCCTAAAAAAATATTTTTAAACCAGAAGCCAGATGAATTCCAGATACAAAAATCTGTTTTTTTGAAAATTCTACATAAATGTCTTCAAAAACTCCATTCGCACTAACTTCAAAAAATATTCCCAGCCATTCAATAGAAGAAAAATTAAGATGTATTCCAAAAGAACCAAAAATACCACTATAAAATGATTTTACAAAATAATCTTCAGGAGTATTAACAAATAAAAACCCCAATTTCATATATGGTCTGATCCCATCTTCTTTATTTCCCGTTGAGGTTATGACTCCAATTTTGTATAAATAATAATTATAGGTTTTATTTATAGTTATGACATTTGTTTTTATAGAACCAGAAATAAAAGAATAGCTAAACTCTCCACATAGTCCTACTATGTTAAACAGTAAAGGAGAGGTTAATTCCAATCCAAAGCCAAGATCTTTAGGAGCTTGAGAAAAATTAAGATCGAATTTTAACCCTATAGAAGGATTTGCAAGCTTTGAGGAAAAACAATATCCTGTAAAGAAAAAGATAAATAATAACAATAAAATCTTCGTTTTCATATTATTCCTTTAATGCTATTTCGAGGGTTTTCTTAAAATTTTCAAAATAACTAAAATTGTTATAAAAAGCCGACCTATTAATTATAAGCCTTGCCGTTGACTCAAAAAGATTTTCAATTATCTTAAGTCCGTTTTCCTTAAGGGTCTTGCCAGTTGAAACAAGATCAACTATACAGTCTGCCATACCCATAACTGCTGCTAGTTCCACAGAACCATAAAGTTTTATGATCTCAGCCTGTATAGAAATATTTGAAAAAAACTTTTTACTTATTACCGGATATTTTGTTGCTACCCTTAAATATGGTCTTGAAAAAAGTTCTTCTTTTGTTATGTTTTCTTTTCCAGCTACTACCATCTTACAGTATCCAAATTTTAAATCCATAATTTCAAGTACATCGGCTTCATGTTCTATCAAATCATCCTTTCCACAGAAGCCTATATCGGCAGTTTTACTTTCCACATACGCAGGAATATCCCAGGCTCTGACTATAATAATACTTATATCATTTCCAGCTGGAAAAATAAGTTTTCTTGAATCCTTAGGGATTTCGTTTGTTATTATACCAGCCTTTAAGAGTAATTTTTCGGCATCTTCGCCAAGTCTTCCTTTTGGTAAAGCAATAATCATTTTTCCTCCAGTTAAAATTATAAAAAAATAAATTAATTTAATCAATTAAACACTGTTTAATTTTTTCATAAATATTTAGAGTTTTTATTTCTTCCTTTAGTTTAGTTTTATCAAGAAAATAATCTGTAGCTTTTTTACCAATTCCGGGAATTTGCTGTAGTTCTTTTAAAGATGCTTTACTAATTGAAAAAGGATATGGAAGTCCCACAATAGACCTTTCTCTATATGAGATTACAAATGCATCTATCTTTTTAAATGTAGAAATTTCCTCTGGAATGTTTACAGTTATTGGATATGTGCCTATTTGCCTTGCTAAAGACCATTCCCATCTTTTATTTTCTACTATTAAATTTTTTAAAACAGTCCCAACAGGAAATATCTTCTCAAGCATATAACTATCAATTTCATTTCTTATCTTTTCTCTATAATTTCTAAATATTGCATCAAGTTTTTTTTCGTCTTTGCCATAAGCCATTTTTTTTATATCAGTATAAATGGAAGGCTTTATCTGTCTTATATTTATTCTTCTAAGTAGTAAACCATCATTTTTAACCTTCAATAAAAATTCATAATTTTTTAAAAAGGTTTCTTTATTTTCTCCTTTAAGTCCCCTTATTAAGTTTATACCTGGTAAAAGTTTTGGTATCCCGTCTTCCCTTACTCCACCAATTTCATTTAATAGTTTTATTGCAAAATAAACTTCATCTGGAGATGCTTTAAGTGAATTTTTTTCAATTACCACTGGATCTGCACTTTCCATACCAAATGCCGCTACATCTCCAGGAGTGTTATTTTTAACAATTATTTCTGTTATTTTCTTCGATTCATCGGGGAAATTGGCAATGGTACCTGGATTCACATTATCCAGATGAAGAGTCTGTAAGTTGTAAGTATTATCTCTTATACCTTCATATAGCCTTCTTATCTTTTCGACATTTGGCATTGGAAATCCATTTCTCCATATAGTCAATCTCGAACCATAAGAATAGAGATCAGCTTGTTTACCAATTCTAAAATGGTTAACACCAAAAAAATTTAATATCTTTATTTCTTTTACAATATCTTCTGGCTCTCTGTACTCTACATTGAATAATCCTTCTATGCAAAATGAACAATGATTCTTTCTTGGACAACCGCGCCCTGTTTCTATTTCTACTATAACATTTGGAAAACGAAAATGTTTGCTTACTATAAATGCTCCATTAATTGCAAATTTATTGACTTCGTCTATAGTTCTATATCTAAAAGAGCTATCTGATGAGTAAAAATAATGATAGATAAAAGATTCAATATCTTTCTCTACAAGACAAATATTTTTTGAACTAAACTGTATATTTTCAAACTGTATTGGACCCCCTACAAAAATTTGAGATTTTTTATTTGCCTTAGCAATTTTTTCTATTTCATCAAGCTGGATAGGCATTCCACCAAGATATTTGCCCGGAACAGGATTACCAGCAATTATAACAATATAATCATATTTCGTATTAAACCTAAACTCTGATTCACGAGCTTGTAGAATTGTTTTGTAATCTATTTCATCCACTCCACCAGAAAGATGAACCGCTCCAGCAACATATCTAACATACGTTGAAATGTAAGGAGGGACGCCAAGACATGTTGGTTCATCTACATAGCCATCTAATATCAATAATTGAATCATAATCCAGAATCTATATTGATTTTATCTTTTCCGTCTAAAACACTTCCTTTATCTTCCTCTGGAAGAAAATCAAGTTCTATGTCCTTTGTATCAATTCTATTGGTTATTTTCCCTAAATCTTCTATGTTATCATCATGGTAATTTTCATTGTGCAACTCACAAACTCTTGAAGGAACCGTTCCAGATAAAAAATATTCACCAACTGTCCTTGGACAAAATTGATTGGGTAAAAGTCCTGTTGATGCACAAACTTCTGCATAGACAACCTCGCCAGAAGGAGGTGTAAATGGAATATCGGGAAGCCCTTTTGATGATCTAAGTGTAAATTTCATCCATATAGGAGCTGCAACAAGAGCAGCGGATCTATGTCTACCTAAAGATTTATTTGGATTATCAAAACCTACCCACACAACAGTAGCAAGGTTTTTTGTAAAACCACCAAACCATGTATCCTTCCAGTTAGCTGTTGTACCTGTTTTACCACCAGCCTCAAGATTAAAGCCAGTCGCTTTTGCAGCTCCAGCACCAGTTCCATAATATAAAACATCTCTCATAAGAGATTGCATAATAAATGCAGTTCCTTTTGATAATATCTGAGTTCTGCTTGATTTGTCAATTTCCCTTTTTAGCTCAAAGTCTTCTAAAACCCTTCCATATCTATCTTTTATTTTCAGTATTGCAATAGGAGTAACACTTACGCCATCATTAGCAATAGTAGCTAAAAATCTTGTCATCTCATATGGAGTAAAAATACCAATCCCAAGAGCTCCTGCTAAAGCTGGAGAAAGTCTTTTTTTCACTTCCTCCTTTGATATTCCAAAGTATTGACCTAATAGTTCAGATACTCCATCATATCCAAATGTTTTAAGTAATAATTCCCACACCTGAACGGCTATAACATTGACTGAGTATTGCAGAGCTGTTCTGATTCTTAGTTTACCTCTAAAAGTTCCCTCATAATTTCTTGGTACCCAGAGATTTCCAGAAGCTTCCTGAAAGGCAAGAAATTTATCTTCATAAACGCTTGCAGCAGTAATAAGCTTCTTTTCTATTGCCATTGCATAGAAAACAGGCTTGAAAAGAGAACCAAGGGGTCTTTTTGCCATCATTGCCCTGTTAAACTGGTTAAGGTAATTAAACGAAGTACCCCCCACCATCGCTTCAATATAGCCATTTTTTGGATTTATTGATACTAAAGCTGCTTCTATTTTATCTTTTCTTCCCTCTCTAAGTATTTTAAGATTATTTCTTTCATTTAACTTCTTTGTAAGTTCATTAACACCTAAAAAGTATGAAGATAGTAACATAAAGTCATTATATGAAGCAATAAGCTCGTCCATTCTTCTTTCTACTTTTGCTGCACCTACTTTTAAAGAATCAAGTCCAAATGTTATACTCATTAAGTCAACCATATCTTCAAATTCGCCTCTATAATAAGAAGAATAGTACTTAGTTTCTTTGTCGTAGTTTTCCTGTTCTCTTGCTATTGCACTTATAATTTCTTCATTAGCTATTTTTTGCTTATCAAGATCTAATGTAGTGTAAATTTCAAACCCACCACCATAAATATTTTCTTCACCATATAGCTTTATAAGTTCCTGTCTTATATATTCTGTGAAATAAACTGCTTCATTCTTTATACTTCTCTGTATATTTATATCTCTAACTTTAAATACAGTAGAATAATTCTCCCAGAAATTTTCAAAAATATCTTCTGCTTCATCTTTTGTTATATATCCAAGCCTTGCCATTGACATAAGAACAAGTTTATGTCTTGCTTGTGCTCTATAAGGATTGAAAATAGGAGAATAAGAAGACGGTTGTTGAACAAGTCCTGCAAGTAGTGACGCTTCTCCTATTGTTAAATCTTTTGCCTTTTTACCAAAAAAGAATTGAGAAGCTGCTTCAATTCCATAACAACCATGCCCAAAATAAACTCTGTTAAAATACATTTCTAAAATTTCTTCTTTTGAATATTTTTTTTCTATCTGAAATGCATACCAGAGTTCAACTATTTTTCTTAAGATACTTCTTTCTCCAGTTGTAAAAAGACTTTTAGCAAGCTGCTGGGTGAGTGTTGAACCACCTCTTGCCCTTTTCCCCATCAACGGGTCTATTAATGCACCTTTTACCGTTGACCAGAAATTAAATCCCCTATGTTTATAAAAATTGTTGTCTTCTATGGAAATAATAGCATTTATTAAATGTTTTGGTAAATCTTTAAAATAAATAATATCTCTCTTTTCAAGATAAAACTCCGTTATAAGCCTTCCTTTAACATCAAAAACCTTTGTAGGAACAGAATATAGAGAGTAGTTTTCAAGTGCCTTAATATCCTTTAAAGTAGAGAAGGTTATCAAAATTTGAGCGATTATTATTCCAGTTATAAAACCAATTCCTAAAATAGCATAAAAAAACATCTTCTGTATAGTTGTAAGAGGAAAATGCTTTCTTGTTTCATTTAAAAATTTCTTTAACCCCATTATATACCCCATTAATCATATGAGAATTCTTATGAAATTTTAAAATAAAATATTGAAATAATCAAATTTAATTGATTTTTTTAAAATTTTATATTATCATTTGTATATTAGTGCAAATGAGATAATGAAAAATGAAAGAATACTTGAAGATATTTAAGTCGCTTTCTGATGAAACAAGGCTAAGAATTTTTAATCTTCTTATTGAGGCAGAATGGCTTTATGTATGCGAAATTGTGGATTCGCTTGAAGTTCCATTTTATAAAATATCAAGACATCTTAAGGAACTCGAAAATGCTGGATTACTTGAGCAGGAAAGAAAGGGAAAATTTATCAAATACTTTTTGAAAGATAAAGAAAGTGATTTTACAAAAAAATTAATTGAATCGATAAAAGACATTGATAACGAAATTCTAAAAAATGACAGATTAAAAATGATTGAAAGATTAAAAAAGAGAGGTTTTTGTAGTTTGAAATAAAAATGGAGGTTTTGTGAAAGTTCAAATTTTAGGTTCTGGCTGCCCAAATTGCAAGAGGCTTGAAGCAAATGTAAGGGAGGCTTTACAAGCACTTGGCATTAATGCTGAGATTGAAAAGGTTAAAAATATTGATGATATTGTGAGCTTTGGTGTAATGATGACACCAGCTCTTGCTATCGATGGTGTAGTTAAAAGCACTGGAAGGGTTCTTTCTAAAGAAGAGATAATGCAATTGTTGAAACAGTAGGTTGAAAAGTTGAAATTGAGATTGCTTCGTTTTGCTCGCAATGACAGGAGTGGGTTAGCAATGGCGGTGGAAAAATGCAATAACTGTAGAAGAGACTTGTAATGACGGTGAGGAGTGATTTGAAACGACAGGAGTATACCCTTACTGTCATTGCTAAGTGCGATAGCGACGAAGTAATCTAAAGTGGTCAATAACCCCTTTTTGGACAGCCCCTATGGGGGTAGTATTATGGAGGTCAAATGGCAACAAAAGAAATTTCACCAGACAAAAAGTTAGTATATTTTAGCATAATATTTCTGGTTATTTACTTTTTACCTTTCGATAGTGAAAGGGTTTTAAATTCTATCAAAGAAGCATTTATTATGCTATCTCTATATGCAAGAGAGCATGTATTACTATGCTTAATTCCAGCATTTTTTATTGCCGGGGCAATTACTGTTTTTGTAAACCAGCAGGCAGTGATAAAATACCTTGGTCCTAGGGCAAATAAGGTTTTAAGCTATTCTGTAGCTTCTATCTCTGGAGCTATTCTTGCTGTTTGTTCATGCACTGTTTTACCACTATTCAAGGGAATTTATAAAAAAGGTGCCGGGCTTGGGCCTGCTATAGCTTTTCTCTACTCAGGACCTGGAATAAATATTCTTGCAATCGTTCTTTCTATGAAAGTTTTAGGCTTTAAACTTGGGATTGCAAGAACAGTTGGTGCCATAGTTTTTTCAATATTAATTGGTTTAATTATGCACTTAATTTACCGAAAAGAGGATGAAGAAAGACTTACAGATGAAAGAATGTTTCAGGCTTTATCTACTGAAATGCCTCGAAAACTCTGGCAGGAAGCATTATTTATAGCAATAATGATTGGCATACTCATATTTCTAAACTGGGCACCTTCAAAAGGAAATATTTTCTTCTGGGATTTTATATATTCAATAAAATGGATAATTTCAATCTTACTCATTGTTGCATTGATAATCGTAATTTCTTTATGGTTTAAGAGAGATGATGTAAAAAGCTTTCTTATAGCTACAAGGGATTTTGCAGTTCAGATTTTACCACTTCTTTTTATTGGAGTATTCATAGCTGGCTTTCTCTTAGGAAGACCAGACTATGAAGCATTGATTCCACAGGAATGGATAGCAAAACTTGTCGGTGGGAATACTCTAGCTGCAAACTTTTTTGCTTCAGTTTCTGGTGCTCTTATGTATTTTGCAACGCTTACGGAAATACCTATCTTGCAGGGGCTTATTGGCTCAGGGATGGGACAGGGTCCTGCTCTTGCATTGCTTTTAGCAGGACCATCATTGTCTTTACCATCAATGCTTGTAATTGGTAGTGAACTTGGCTTTAAAAAGACTTTTACATATGTTAGCCTTGTTGTTATAATGTCAACCCTTGTTGGGTGGCTTTTTGGGATGTTGGTATGAAATTTTTACTTATTTTAACAGGAATCTCTTTGATTTTATCTTTTACTTTCAATCGTAAGAAAACACTGGAAGGAATTTATCTATCTGTTTCCGTGCTTACAAAATCCCGATGCTTACTTTTGAAATTACATTTTTAGGACTAAAATTTTCTCTGTTAAGAACAATATTTAGCCTGCCAGTATTTATAGCCATTGGCTATTTTATGAATTATGTTTCAAAGAAGATAAAGTTAACGGTATGATACCAGGAAAAGCGAAAGCATACTCGTAAATACCCCCCTTTTTCTTTTTACCAAAATAATAAACCCCCATATTGACTTCATAGAAAGAATTATAATCATTAATTGACAAATTCGTATTCTCTGGAATGTTTGAATTATCAACATCACATAGAAATCCAGAAAAAACCCAACCAATAGTATCATTAAATTCCACCTTTGCCCAATTAGTGGTTATATCTTCTACTGTGTCTATATTAGAAGAATATTCTATTATTTTAACAATAGAATTGTTTGGTAAAAATCCAACTTTAAGTGCTGTTCGAGATGGTAAAGAACGAATATTCAATCCACTTTTTGCATTTACCTTTTTTATATCTTCACCATAATTATTTTCACCAGAAAGAAGCAAAATAAATAATATTAATAATAAATAAATATATTTCATAATATTACCTTTCTTTATTTACTTTTATTATAAGCCAAATTTTTTTATTTTTCCAGAAATTTAGCAACTTTTATTAATTTCTCATAATTTTTCGGGCGGTGTATCTTTATTATTGAAAAGTAAGTTTGAACAAAATTCAAAGTTTGAGATAAAATTAGGACAAAAATTCAAAATCGTGATTATCTTTAAAAGATAATAGAATAAAAATGTGATTAATTTTATAAGTGGACAGCTTGAATTTATTTTTATGAGCTATAATTACTGTAAGTAAATAGTGGCTAAAATATAAATTTTTTTCCTGTTTTATTTCATTCACTTGTGCTACCGGATCCCTCACCCTTTTGTGTAGCTACAAAGGTAAGCTTAACAAAAAGGTGATGGGTTCAAACAAATTGCGTGTTTTACCCCTTTGCTCGCTAACAAAACTTACGTTATCTCAACTAAGTTGCCCGTGAAAAATGGTGCTGTCTCCTTGAAATGACAATAAGGGCAGTCATTACGAGCCTTTGAAAAAGGTGAAGTAATCTAAAAAATGTTTAATAACCCCTTTTTGGACAGTCCCGTAACGTAAACTGTCTCTGTGGAATCTTGCAGGATATATCAGGTTTAATTCTCAATTCGATATTACTGAAATTGAAATTCTATTTTTCAAAAAGAGAAGTTGACTTTTTTGGACATGTAACGATTGCTATCTTGATGAAGCAGCAATCGAAGGATATTGTCCCCGAATTCTTTGCTTACTGCTTAGAGCAAAACCCACCAAGAGACAATATTCTAAAATACAAATTGCGAAGTACTTCACATATTAATTTAATAAAAAATAACATACTTTTATAACAATATTTAACAATTTTTTTATATTAAGATATATTGGGAGGTATAAAATGAAGTGTAAAAAGTGTGCAGAAATCTATATTGAAAAAGGAATTATAAGATTAAAGGTTCCTTATGATAAGGAATTGGTTAAAAGAATAAAGGAAATTAAAGGTTACCACTGGGATTTAGAAAATAAAAGCTGGATTTTTAACAAAAAAGATGAAGTACTTCACCTTATCAAAAAGGCTTTAGCCACGCAAAATTTTGATGTGCGGCAATATGACAATACTCACCATAATTTATCTGATCTCAAAACTCATCTTTTGTACAGAAAGTACAGTCCTGGAACTATAAGTTCTTATCTGCATTATAACGAGGAATTATTAAGCTATTTGCGAAAATCATCAGATAATGTTACGGAAGAAGATATTAGAAATTATTTATCTTATTTAAATTCTGTTTTAAAGTTATCTTCTTCAACAATTAATACGGCATTTAACGCCCTGAGATTCTATTATGAAGAAGTAAAGGGATTAAAAATCTTTTTTAAACTTAAAAAAGCCCGGGAAGAGAAAAAACTTCCAGAGATTCTTTCAATACAGGAAGTTAAAGCACTTATTGCATCCATAGAAAACATCAAGCACAAATGCATGCTTGCTCTTGCATATTCTTCAGGGCTAAGGGTTTCTGAAGTATCGAAATTAAAACTGAAAGACATAGATTTCGATAGGAATGCGATACACATTGTTTCTTCAAAAGGAAATAAAGATAGATATACACCGCTTTCTAAAAACATGCATACTCTTCTGTCTGGTTATATTCAGAAATTTCAACCCCATTACTGGCTTTTTGAAAGCTGGACATCGGACAGGCATATCTCTAAAAGAACAATTCAAAAGGTTTTTGAAAAAGCTAAAGAAAAGGCAGGAATAAAAAAGGATGTGTCAGTCCATTCACTCAGACACAGCTTTGCAACGCATCTTCTGGAGAGAGGTGTA